>Ga0209047_1000260_pt1 | contig 51635 bp, 44 predicted proteins | sample SaaInlV_165m_DNA_3_FD_184681 | JGI IMG/M metagenome (GOLD analysis project Ga0209047, IMG submission 184681) | Marine microbial communities from expanding oxygen minimum zones in the Saanich Inlet - Saanich Inlet SI037_S3LV_120m_DNA (SPAdes)... | ecosystem: Environmental > Aquatic > Marine >...
CCCACAGCCCTCCCCAGAACGTTTGGGCGAGATCTCGAAGGAGTCGGGCAGTCTGCAGGGAAAGAGGCCTGGCGATCGACCCAGGCTGTTCCAGCTGTCGATGTTGCTGATTCCATTGTTATGGGTGAGTGGCATCTGGTTGCTGGCCGCAGACCACCAGGGCCCCCATCTACGGCCCCTGGACATGCCATCCGGAGGTGGTGGGGCCGGTGATACCCAGGAAGACGCCCCGGAAACGATCGTCTTCTACGGCATGGACTACGAGGGAGATGCCTTCTTCTGGTGTCTCGACAAGTCCGGTTCGATGGACTGGGATGGAGCCATCGATGATCTCAAGCAGGAGGTCAATTCGGCGATTCTATCGCTGAGTCCTGCCGCAGAGTTCAGTCTCGTCGCCTTCAGTTCCAACACCCTGGTCTGGTCTCCTTCGCCGCAGGCCGCTCGTTTGGCAGAAAAGACTGCGGCCCTGTCGTGGGTCAACTCTCTGTACGCAGAGGGGTGGACCTGTCTTGCTCCTGCAGCGATTCAGATCCTCTCCATCTGTAATCAATCGAGTCACAGTTCGCGCCAGGTCATCATTCTCAGTGATGGAGCCCCCTTCTGTAATAATGTGGATACCTCGTCTCAGGCTCTGTCGGAGATCTCCCAGGCGAACTGGCAACAGGTTCCGATTCACACCATCTTCATCGGCTCGGATTCTGCGGGGATCGCCTTCATGCAGACGCTGGCGACGATGAACCAGGGTAGCTTTCACATCTGCGATAACTGATCTGCAGTTCTATTGCAGCCGGACTGGATTACCACTGCGGGCTGAGAAGGGGATGAACCCTTCTCAGCCCGCAGTTTCAATTCCGCAGTTTCAATTCCGCAGTTTCAATTCCGCAGTTTCAATTCCGCAGTTTCAATTCCGCAGTTTCAATTCCGCACTTTCAATTCCGCAGTTTCAATTCTGCAGTTCTAAATCTGCAGTTCTAATTCTGCAGCGTGAATTCCACGGCTGTGCAGCTGTCGGGTCGATGATTAGATCTACTCCCACCCTTCTTCTCCAGTGTGATCGCCCCGGTGGATCGAGATGTCACAGGGAGATGCCACAGGGAGATGTCACCAGGCGCTGTTGGCCTCTGCCAGGGCGCTGTAGGAATCCGCCTCCTCGACTCGGCCTTGCTGCTGGCAGATCGACGCCAGGGCGTGGTAGGCGTGTGAGAGGCCCGGATGATGGGGGTCTTTCACCAGCAGCTGCTGGATTCCTTGCTTCAACCAGCGTTCCGCCCCGTTCAAGAGCTCATCGTGACGTCGAAGACTCGAAGATGGGGTTTGCTGGAGTCGGAGCTGTGCAGCAGCCAGGTGTGAGTGGCCTTTTGCGAGGTGTGCTTTCCATTCCTCGCCGGGGGGAGACGAGAACTGTTGCGAGAGAAACACCCCCGTCATCAGGGCGCAGAGAAGTCCGATCAGAACCATCAGCCGTGTGTGATGACGATCAAATGCTTTCTTGAACTGTGGATCCTGTTGATATCGTTTCACCACTTCGATCCGGTGATGAGGAGCGGGGTGTCTCCAACCACGACGCTTGGGGTTCATCGAGTGAATTTCGATCAGCCTGGTGAGTGTTTGACCGATTCCCCCGGGGTTTTCAGTCAACTCGTCGCTGAAGATGTCGGCCTGGTGCTCCAGGTGTCTGCTGATCCGACCAAAGAAGATCCAGAAGGTCATGGTGATCAGGATGAAAAAAGCAGTGGGCGCCAAGATGTTGATGGTGTCCAGTGAGGAAACCAGCATGTAATAGAAACTGCAGGCGACTCCAAGCAGGTACATGACGTGGTGGAGACGTGCATGGGCGAGTTCATGGGCAAAAGCAGAATCCGCCTCATCATCTCCCAACCTCTGAAGGAAATAGTCGGTGATGAAGAACCTTCGGTGAAAGGAGAACAATCCGGCCACCATCGCCGTGGCGACCGGCTGCCAACCGGTCCTCCAGATGTAGGGTTGGCGAAGGACCACACCAGACTTCCTGGCCAGGTTCATCCATCGGTCTCGCATCGCTCCCTCGGGCATCGGATGGGCATTGAGGGTCCAGGTCAGGAGTGCGGGTGCTAGCAGGAGGATGATGAGCATCATCAGCACCTCGATCGGTACAGGGATCTGCTGCTCCAGCCACACACCATGATCGGGATTGACTCGTGTCCAGTCACCCATCGCGTGGGCTACAACCAGTGGAATCACCAGGATCAGGTGGCTGCGGATCTCTCCAAGAAACGCACCCAGCAACAGCCTCGGCGAGCGAGCGGCAAAGAACCAGAAACGTAGTGCTGCGCAGAGCCCGCTGGCCACCAGTAGTGGGAGAATGGTGAGGGCTGCGGCCGCAGCGATCCCACTCACCGGAAGCAGGAATTCTGCTCGGTCATACCAGTGGGCAAGCCACAGCATTGTGGCCCATGTCAGGAGCAGAACTGGGGATTGGATGAGAAGGTAGTATCGATAGTGTGAACCGGTGAAGTCCTGCTGGCCACGGACCGACTGCACCAGTTTCAGCAGCAGCAGATAGGCCAGCAGCACCAGCGCAGGAGCCAGGACCAGGATCAGCAGGGGGCCAAGAAGGTGACCCGGTGGAAACCAGCCCACTGCCCAATCGGGAGGAGCGGGAGTGAACACTTCAGCGGCGAGCCATAGAAGAAGTGCGATGATCATGGTCGGGGTCGACTGAATGGTGCGGCACCCTTCTGGGATCGCCGCACCTCTCAGGTCAGCGGCGTACTTGTGAGCGGATCAGGTACTTCATCACCTGGTCTTGATCTTCCTTTTCGATGTCGATGAACCGGAGGCCCAAGGTGCAGCGGTCACGGTTTTCGGGGATCTCTTCGATCCAGGCTACCTGGCACAACCCCTTGATCGCATGATCGAGCGAAGGCAGCAACAGATTTACCCCCAGGTGAATCTTGCCCATGAGGAGGGCGGGGATCCAGTTGTAACTGGGGATCTTGCCGTGAAGCATCAAGCCTCCTCCACCGATCTGCGAGGTCGATCCCTCGAAGACAGCTTCTTCGGAGATCTCGACCTCTTTGGAGAGGAACTTGTAACGGACCGGAATCTCGGTCGGGAGTTTCACGAACTCACGACGTTGGGAATAACTCTCGATGGATATGGTCAATGTAGCCTCCTGGAAACTGGATGGGGGAACGGCGAAACGGGTTCCGGTTCCCTTCCATCTTGAGGATAGGATGTGATTCCAGGATTGCCCACCCATGCGCCGTGGCCCACCACGGTCACCGTTGGCCAGAAGCCTCATCTGTGGCTTCTGGAGCGCCCTCAGGCGACTTTTCGGCCTGAGCCTCCTGAGCCTGGGCGCCCGCCTTTCCGAGCCACTGGACGCGCCGCTCGACCTGCTCCTCGGTGGCTTCCGGATGGGTCTGTAGTTTCCAGCGATTCCGCGGTTCTTCACCGAACAGCACCTTCAGCGAGACCAACGCACCACGGCGAGACACGAGCAATGTCGCCTCGCTGGTGGGAGGATACTGGCGACGAATCTGTTCCCAGGTGGAGGCATTCAAACGGAATTGATCGAGCCCGATCAATTCGTCTCCGGGGTTGAGTCCGGCCAGATATGCGGGAGTCCCGCTGCGGACTCGGGTGACCGACCAGCGCCCACCGCTTCCTCCCGCTTCGATCCCGAGCCAACCCTTCGCAGGCTTCTTTTGCTCCTCTTCCTTCTCAGGTTCGAAACGAAGCCCGAAGGTTTTCAGTGCCTCTTCATACTCCAGTTCATCGGTGCCGTCGATGAAGCGGAGGAACCAGTCGGAGAGATCGGCGCCCGCCACCTCTTCAAAGACGCCCCTCAGCTGATCGTGGGTGTAACCCTTCTCGCCGGAGTATCGCTGAAAGGCGAGCCGCATACCGTCATCGAGGGTGCGCTGGTGGTCGGTTGCAGTTCGGATCCGGGCATCGAGCAGCCAGGCGACCATCGCACCCTTGGTGTAGTAGGAGATCTGGCTATTGACCGAGTTCTCATCGCGCTGGTAGTAACGGATCCAGGCATCGGTGCTGGCGCGTGACAGCGGGAGCACCAGCCTTCCGGGAGTCTTCTGGATATCCTTGATCTGCTTGCCGAGACCCTCGAGGTACTTCTTCTGATCGATCAGCCCCGCCCGAGCGATGAGTAGGTCATCGTAGTAACTGGTGAAACCCTCGACAAACCAGAGATCGGGTGTCAAAACTTCCTGCTCGTAATTGAACGGCCCCAGAGCTTCAGGGCGGAGTCGTTTACCATTCCAGGCGTGGAATTGTTCGTGACTGATCAGGCCATACCAGCCCTTGCGCCGATCCTCGTCTCCCCAGCTCCAGCGCCCAGATAGCATCAGGGCGCAATCCTTGTGCTCGAGACCACCTCCGCCCTCGGCGATGACATTGAGGTAGCGGTAGCTGGAATAGGGGATCTCCCCCCAGAAGCGAACCAGTTCCTCGCAGATCTTCTGCACATCCTCGGCGCATGCATCGGTGTCCCAGAGATCATCGGCACCGAGATTGACCAGAGAGTGGGGCACCGATTCCACTTCGAAATCTCGAATTTCTGGGTTTCCCAGCAAGATGGGGGAATCGCACAGGTGATCGACATTCCGCGCGCGCCATCGTGCGGGAGCGGTTTCGGTCAGGCAGGTCACGACCTGGCTCATCTCAGGGGGGAGTTCGATGGTGATGTCGAAGGGACCGTTCTGGCTACGCGGAAGTAAAAAGGTCGCCGCCCCATTGAGGAAACCAGATCCCGCTTCGATGAAGTTGGTTCTGACCGAGAGGATCTTGCAATAGAGACGGTAGCGAACCGTGACATCTCCACGGCCTCGGGTCTCCACGATCCAGCGATTCTTGCCCGGTCGCTGAATCGTCAGTGGCTCGCCGGTGGCATCGAATGCCTGCAATTCTTCGATGTGTCGCGAGTAATCGCGGATCTTGTAGGAACCCGGGGTCCAGACCGGCATCCAGAGTTCCAGAGAAGATGAATCTGGAGCGGGATAAACCGCTTCGATCGTGACCCGGTGTTGTGCGGCGGCGTCGAGCGAGATGGTGTAACTGGCAGCAGCGTCCTCTACAGTCAGAGGAACGAGCCAGACCATCGCTAACAGGGGCCAGATCATCAATATGCCTTCGAGATGATCACTCGATGTGCGCTGGGTTTTCCAGTCACCATGCACTGGCCAGGATCATCCGGAGCATCGAGGGGGAGATTGCGGATGGTCGCCTTCGTTTCCTGCTGGATCCGCTCCTCGGTTTCGGTTGTGCCGTCCCAGTGGCACAGGAAGAAGCCGCCACCATTGACCTGCTCCTTGAACTGGTCGTAGTTATCGATGGTGTGGGTGTTGGCTTCACGGGCGGCCAGCGCCTTCTCGAACAGCCCTTTCTGCGCCTCTTCCAGCACATTCATCACCTCGGTGGCGACCGCCTCGATGGGCAGAGATTTCTTCTCGCCGCTGTGGCGGAAGGTCAGCATCACCTCACCCTTCTCGAGATCGCGGGGACCCACCTCGATTCGCACCGGGACGCCCTTCAGTTCCCACTCGTGGAACTTGTAACCGGGGCGGTACTGGCTGCGGTCGTCGAGGTGAGTTCTGGCTCCGGCGTCCTTGAGAGCTTTCTCCATCCTTGTACAAGCCTCTAGCACGGGAATCCGTTGATCATCCCCCTTGTAGATCGGAACGATGACGGTCTGGATCGGCGCCAGTCGTGGTGGAAGTATTAGCCCTCGATCGTCACCGTGGGCCATCACCAGCGCTCCGACCAGGCGAGTGGAGACTCCCCAGGATGTGGCCCAGACATACTCCTCTTTTCCCTCGGAGGTCTGGTACTTGACGTCGAACGCACGAGCAAAGTTTTGACCGAGGTCATGACTGGTACCCGCCTGCAATGCCTTGCCATCTCCCATCATCGCTTCGATGGAATAGGTCTTCACCGCACCGGCAAACTTCTCGCGTTCAGTCTTGACCCCTTGAATCACCGGCATCGCCATGTATTCCTCGGCAAATTTGGCATAGATCCCGAGCATCCGGATCGTTTCCTCGTGAGACTCCTCGGCGGTGGCGTGAGCCGTGTGCCCCTCCTGCCAGAGAAACTCTGTTGTTCGGAGGAAAAGTCTTGGCCGCATCTCCCAGCGCATCACATTGGCCCACTGGTTGATCAGAATCGGAAGATCCCTGTAGGACTGGATCCAGTTGCGATATGCATCCCAGATGATCGTCTCCGAGGTGGGGCGGATCACGTAGGGTTCTTCCAGTTTTTTTCCACCGGCATGGGTGACCACCGCAAGTTCGGGAGCGAAACCCTCGACATGCTCCGCTTCCTTCTTGAGGAAGGACTCAGGGATCAGCAATGGGAAGTAAGCGTTGACGTGTCCGGTTTCCTTGAACATTCCGTCGAGAACCGACTGCATCCGTTCCCACAGTGCATAACCGTAGGGCTTGATGATCATCGAACCACGAACCGGGGCGTTTTCCGCAAGATCTGCTCGCTGTACCACTTCCTGATACCAGCGGGGGTAATCGTCACTCTGGCTCGTCAACTTTTCGGCCATCAGGTCCTCCAGTTTGGGAAGGGAACCAGCCCCTCGGGTTCGAGGGTAGCCGAACCTCTCGATGTCGGCAACTTGACCGCCTTCCCCGGACAGCGTGAATGGTCCAGAATCTAGCGGCGAGGAGATCCGGATCGAGGAGATCTGGATCGTCATGGAATCAGGAGGACCGATGGCCACCATCAAGGATCTGGATGTTCAGAAACTCACCGATAGCGTGATGGAGCAGGTGATTACGCTTCAGCGCAATATTCACGCTCACCCGGAAATAGGCTTCGATACGGTCAGGACCGCTGCACTCATCGCCGATCAGTTGCGTGAGGCGGGAATCGAGACGCGTGAGCAGATCGGCAAGACAGGAGTGGTGGGTGACATCGTGGTCCCTGGATCCACTCGTTGTATTGCCTTTCGAGCCGACATGGATGCGCTTCCGATGGATGAGGATTCACAGTTGCCTCACCGCAGCACGATTCCCGGTGCGGCTCACATGTGTGGCCATGATGCTCATTCGGCGATGCTGGTAGGCGCGGCCCGGGCCCTTTCCGGAATTCGCGATCGCCTGCCCTGCTCGGTCCGATTCATCTTCCAGCCGAACGAAGAAGCACTTCCTGGAGGAGCCCCGGCGATGATCGCAGATGGTTGTCTCGAAGGAGTGGACCGGATCTTTGGCATGCATGTCTGGCCACTATTCGATACCGGCAAGATCGCCATCGTCGATGGACCGACGATGGCTCAGCCCGATACATTTCGCATCCTGGTCAAGGGTGTGGGAGGGCATGCAGCCGCTCCTCATGCTTGTGCGGATCCAGTGGTATGTGGCAGCCAAATCGTCAACTCTGCGCAACAAATCGTGTCGCGAAACATCGATCCAATTCGTTCCAGTGTACTGACCTTCACACAGTTCCACGGTGGTAGCGCTGACAACGTCATTCCAGAGACCATCGAATTGAGAGGCACCATCCGATCCTTCGAGAAGGAGGTGGGGGAGACCGCTCGGCGAAGGCTGGTGGAGGTTGCCGAGGCGGTGGCCACAGCCCACCAGTGTTCTGCTCAGGTTGAAATCACCGAGGGATATCCCGTCACCTTCAATGACCCCGAGGCTTGCGAAGAAGTGAGGCGGTCTGTTTCCGCGGAAGTTCCTCTTTCCGACGAGGGGGAGCCTTGCCTGGGTGGGGAGGATTTCGCTTACTACGGCGAAAAGATCCCGGCAGCTTTCATGTTCCTGGGCAATCGAGATGCGCAGAAGGGGATCGTCTACTTCTGCCATCATCCTCGATTCCAGGTCGACGATGAGGCGATGCCGGTCGGAGTGAGGAGTTGGATCGCGCTGGCTCTGGGGGCCGGATAAATCCATTTGCTACCCCCGGAGGTGGCAGAGCTGGAATCTGGATCCTGCGACGGCTGTCCAGGATTGGGGTGCTACCCGGTACCAATGGGGCGATCTAAAAAAGACCTTCACTCATCGGGGGGTTCATTCCGAAGAGAGTTATCTGAGCCTGGCATCTTCGACAAGCCGGGAACGGAAGCTCGAACTGGAAGGAACCTGATCGGTGCCGCTGCTCGCCCGCATTCTCGAATCCGCCCGCATCCAGGCATTGCTAGGGGGCCTGATCCGCATCACGTGTATCGAGATGCGGATCGGGACCGACAGTGCTATCGATCCGGAAGCGATCGCTTCGGCGATGGAAGAGCGCTTTCAAGGTGACTTGCTCGAGAAGTGCAAGGTCGAGATCGAGGTAGTCGAAGGCAACCAGGTCCAGCTGAAGAGTATCGAGGGGGTCCCCTTTCAGGCTCGGGATGCGATCTGAAGCACTGGACACGGGACCGAGTAGAACGCAGCATCAACCCCAGGCCGAGATGAGGCCGGGAGGATTCGATGCATCGCAATCTGGGTAGTTTTCTCGACCAACTTCGCCGATCAGGAGATCTGGTGGAAGTGGATGCTCCGGTCGATCCTCGGCTCGAGGTTGCGGAAATCCATCGGAGAGTGATTGCCGGTGGCGGTCCCGCCATCTTGTTTCGGAATCCGATCGGATCCCAATTCCCGTTGGTTACCAATCTGTTCGGAACCCAGCGTAGAGTCGAGATGGCTTTCGGAGATCACGGCCAGAAATTTCTTCGCCGTCTGGTACATCTGGCAGAGACGATGATGCCCCCAACACTCGACAAACTCTGGGGAGCCCGAGATGTCGCAAGCACCTTGCTCAAGGTCGGGATGAAGAGAAGATCGGGCGGTGCGGTGCTGGAGCACCAGGATCCGCAGCTGGATCTGAAGGACTTACCCATCATCACCAGTTGGTCCGAGGATGGTGGCCCCTTCATCACCTTGCCTCTTGTCTACACCGAACATCCTGTCGATGGACGGCACAATCTCGGCATGTACAGGATGCAACGTCACGATTCGAGTCACCTGGGGCTCCACTTCCAGATTCACAAGGGTTCTGGATATCACCTGATGGAAGCGGAGCGACTGCAAAAGCCGTTGCCGGTGACCTGCTTCCTCGGTGGACCGCCGGCCTTGATCGCCAGTGCTGTGGCTCCTTTGCCGGAAAATATTGGCGAACTGTTGCTGGCTTCGTTGCTTCAGGGTGGACCCATTCGCCTTTCGGAAGTCCCGGGGCAGCCACTTCCCTTCATCTCCGAGTGCGAGTTTGCCATCCATGGGACTTCAATACCTGGACAGCGATGGCCTGAAGGTCCCTTTGGAGATCATTACGGATACTACTCCTTGAAGCATGATTACCCGGTGATGAAGGTCAAAGGGATCACCCATCGTCAGGGGGCCATCTACCCGGCAACAGTGGTGGGAAAGCCACGGCAGGAAGACTTCTTCCTCGGAGATTTCCTCCAGGACCTTCTCTCCCCATTGTTTCCACTGGTGATGCCCACGGTGCGCGATCTCTGGTCTTATGGCGAGACCGGGTATCACTCGCTGGGTGCGGCCATCGTGACCGATCGTTATCCGCGGGAAGCGATGGTTTCGGCATTCCGAATCCTCGGAGAAGGACAATTGTCGCTGACAAAATTCTTGCTGTTGACCGATGGCGGAGTTGACCTGAAAGATTTCCGAGCAACGCTGGAGCACATCCTGGCGCGCGCTGATTTTAGAACGGATCTTCACGTCATCGCATGCACTAGCATGGATACCCTCGACTATGCAGGTCCATCGGTGAATGAAGGTTCCAAGGGATTCTTGCTCGGTCTGGGCGATCCCATTCGAGATCTGCCCCGCGTGTTTGATGGGCCTCTGCCGGATGGATTTACCCGTGCAGAGGTCTTCTGTGCCGGGTGTCTGGTGGTCGAGGGTCCATCTCACGCAAAACAACCGGACGCGGCAAACCGCTGTCTCGCAGCGGATGCGCTCGAGAACTGGCCGCTGGTCATCCTGGTCGATGATGCAGTGGCTGCGACTCGATCGGTGACACGATTCCTGTGGAACACCTTCACTCGTTTCGAGCCGGCGGCAGACATCTATTCACGACAGAGCGAGGTGGTGAGGAATCACGTCGCACATCATCCACCGATCGCCATCGATGCGAGGATGAAGTCGGGTTATCCCGACGAGTTGTTCTGCGATCCTGAGACCGCCACGGTGGTCGACAATCGCTGGAGGGAGTACTTCCCCGGTACAACTGTCGAGATGGGGGATAGCGATGCAGGGCACCTGGATCAATAACACCTGGATCAATAACGCCTGGATCAACAACGCCTGGATCAACAACACCTGGATCAACAACACCTGGATCAACAACACCTGGATCAACAACACCTGGATCAACAACACCTGGATCAATAACACCTGGATCAATAACGCCTCATTTCTTTCCAGGCAGCCGGGGTGGTCCCCGAAAGTCAACCATTGTCGGTGAGCGTCTCGAATAGAGCCTCTCGGGCCACGATGGGGGATTAGAGATCGCATTAGTTACCTGTTATGATGGAGGGTGACTCAGCATCGACAAATTGAAGGAGCTATGATGTTCAGGTTCAGTGTTCGGCCACTATATTTGCTGGTAGTTACGCTGTTTTCCTTCGTGACTCCGACCCTCGACAGGGTCGAGGGGCAGCAGGGGGCACTCCCGGTCTTGAGCACTATTCCAACGAGTAACGAGTTGACGGCGTCGGTGGCCACCACCATCTGGATAAATTTCCAGGAACCGATCGACCCCGCTTCGGTCACAAATGGTTCATGCTGGGCCATCGGTCGCTGGAGTGGTCCTGCGGAGGGGTTGCTGGAGGTGGTCGGGGGATCCTCGATTCGGCTCACTCCTGACAATCCATTTTCTGCCGGTGAGCAGGTGATGGTGATCCTCTCCGAACAGATCACCGCGGTCAGCGGAGCATCGATCCAGCAGGGGGGATACAGTTTTCTGTTCTGGACACAATCTGCTCCGGCCACATTGCAACTGACCCAGACACACAACTGGTCCACCAGGACCAATCCAGCGCAGTCCACTCGTAGTTACGGAGGACTCGGATCGGACCTGAACAACGATGGGCACCTGGATATCTCCGTCATCAACGAAGATACCGCAGACGTCAGGTGCTACCTCAATCTGGGAAATGACAGCGGCCAGTTCGGTTCCATGGTCAACCCTCCGAGTTCAGTCAACCTACAGGCGAGCCCCAACGAGCCTGCAGATTTCAACCGAGACGGATTCATAGACATCGTGGTTTGCAACATCGCTGCCGATACCGTTTCCGTACTGCTCGGAAATGGAGATGGAACCTTCGCTCCACAGCAGCAGATCAATGTTGGGATTGCTCCTCGGGGAGTCGCAGTGCTCGATGTCGATGGAGATGGCGACCAGGACGTGGTCAACACCAATTACGGCACCGGTAACTTATCGATCCTGCTCAACAATGGCACCGGAGTCTTCGGCGCACCCACTTACTTCGAGGGGGGAGGATCGGGAGAAAGGTCGTTGGCCACCGGGGACATGAATGGTGATGGATTGCTCGATCTGGTGATCGGCATGATCAACAGTGGTGAGATCGTCGTGAACCTCAACAATGGTGACGGTACTTTCACCGAATCGGGTAGCCGACCTGCAGCGGGCGGCACCTGGATGCTGGCCCTCGGAGATCTCAATGGCGATGGACACCTCGATGTGACCAGCGTCAATGCCAGCCAGGACAATGGCACCACCAACTTCGGTAACGGAGACGGGACCATCACTCCCGCCATCGCTTATCCGGCAGATAACTTTCCCCTCTCCACCGATGTGGGCGATCTCGATGGAGATGGCGACCTCGACTGGGTGATCTCCAGTTACCTGGGTGACTGGTTCATCTATCTCAATGACGGCGATGGGAACTTCACATTTTTCCAGGAGATCCTTGCTCCAATAGCCGCCAGTTGCGCCGTCATGATGGATGTAGACAACGATCAGGTTCTGGACCTGACTCTCATCGACGAACTCGCCGATGTGGTCATCATCTACCAGCAGGAGGGGTCGCCAGCTCCGGAATTCATCCGCGGCGATGCGAACTGGGATGGGATCGTCGACATCGGAGATGTGGTCATGCAATTAGGTGTTCTGTTCGGTTGTACGGCAGCCTGTTCCTGTCCGGATGTGCTGGACTCCAATGATGATGGAAACAATGACATCTCCGATCCGATCTACCTGTTGATGTACCTGTTCAGTAATGGAGTGGTACCGCCGGTACCCTATCCCTCCTGCGGAGCGGACCCGACGCTGGATACTCTCGATTGCTTGTTTCAGCCACCATGTCTTTGAGATAGAGGTCTCGATTGCCGGAAATTCGTGAAGCGAGGGCACGGGACATCCAGCAGTTGCTTGCACTGCGCCTAGAGGCACTGCAGCAACATCCTCTCGCATTTTCCTCTTCTCCCGATGACGATCGCCTCGACCTGGAGTATCTACAGAAAATCATATCAGAGGATAGGCAGGTCATTTTCTGTGCAGTCCATGGCGAGAACATCGTGGGAATGGTGGGCGCCTTCGTGCAGCCCCAGAGAAAGTTGAGCCACCGCTGCGATGTGTGGGGTGCTTATCTGAGGGCCTCCGAGCGGGGCCATGGAGTGGGTCGTCAGTTGATGGAGGCAGTTGTCGATCAAGCGCGATCGTGGAGTTGTGAATCTATCCATCTGGGTGTTACTTCAGGATCCAAGGAGGCGATCGGTTTGTACCAATCGCTGGGATTCGTCAGTTGCGGAATCGTCGCCCGCGCCATCGTCGATGGTGAGCATGCTGCCAGCGAGCACATCATGGTGTTCCATCTCGAGTAGTAGCCGTCAGCCAGGTGACTACCACCCGAGATCCGTCAAAGTGCGGTGCCGCGCGCTGACTTCTTCTTGGATGGTTCGATCGGGCGCAATCCGAGATGATCAGGGGAGATCCAGGGAACCCGGAAGACCGCCCCGCCACGCGCACCACCGCCACGAACACCTGCGCCTTGCTCACCAAAACCGCCCTCATTGATGTGCTCCCAGACGATGGATCCATCACTGGTCACTTCGAAAATTCGACCGTTGGCTCCGCTGCAAATCAGCGTGTTTCCGCCAGGTAATCTTTCTGCGCCTGAGATGTTAGAAGAGAAAAAGTTGCCAGGGTCTTCATACTTCCAGATCGGCTCAGGAGCGGAGAAGCGATTTTTATTCTCGCGCAAGTACTGGCCTCCATCGGAGATGGGAGTGGCCAGTTCCAGCACGGTTGAATAATTCCCTCGACGACCTTGGCCGTTATTGAAGATCATGATGTGACCTTCGCCTGGCAGGCCAGCTACGATCCAATGCGCATCATGTTGTTTGAAGAGTTCTCGTTCGGCGTCACTCCCTCTACCGTGAGTTTGTGGGTTTCCCCAGCGCCACAGTAGTCCTGGGTTTTCCGACCCGCTCGTCGAGTGATCGATGATCCACACCTCATCAAAACCGTGAACGCTGAGAATGATCTGATCGAGGTGCGGGTTGTAGTCGACCGAGTTGGTGTGCATCCAGTCCGGTTGTCCCAGTTCACGGCTCTGAAACGAGACATAATTGATGTCGATCTTTTCGGGGTGGTCAGAAGCACTGCCGTGATCTGGTTTTTCTGGATCGATGTCCTGGATCAGATGATCCCAGGGGCTCCAGCGCCAGACCACTTCGCCACCAGATTTTCCGGTCGGGTGGATCTCCAGGATGGCGTCGACCCACAACTCATCGCGCGGAAGCAATGCTGGATGGCGACCGACGGCGAGGCATTCTTCCTTGTTCTTCTTCTCCCATGCGAGCATCAGGAAATTGCCGTTGGGAAGAGGTTCGATGTCATGGTGAGAGACGTGTTTTTCAGAAGCCCAGTCCAAACTCCAGGTGACTTCGCCAGACCATGAGACCTTTTCGACGACCCCTCCGAGACCACCACCCTGGAATCCGAATGCTCCTCGGCGACCGAGAGAACCTGTTCGTAAAAGGGAGCCATCATCGAGCAGGTAGACCGATTGCCCCGGTCGATGTTTCCCATTCCAGTGGTGAATCGAATCGCCGTCACGATCGAGCAGGTGAACATCGGTGCTACCCAGTGGTGCCATCAAAAGGTACCCGCCCTCATGTTTGTTCGAGGGAGTACTGGCTGCTTTCTTGCTGCTTTCGATTTCTTGCGAGAAGAGTGAAGACGAAATGAGGATGGTGTTGATCGAGATCGAGCCGATGAGCAGCCAGGAGAGTTTAGTGATCATGGTCTACCTTTCATCGAATATCAGGATACACCTTGCCAGGGGTTGGAGGGATGTGGCCATTGGATTACCATTCCGGGGGCAGAAATCGGCGAGGGATTTGCCGATAGGAGGGGACTGTTATTGCTCAGTCAATTTCGAATCCTGTGGTGGCTCCTGCTACTGAACCTATTCCTGCCAGTGTGCCTGCCAGCGGGGCCGATGAGCAGCCCCATCCTGGCCCGTTCGTATCCTTCGATTCAGGCCTCATCCGCTGAAGATCTACCATTGCCCAGATCGCGGAACCCGCTCCAGGCCGAGGTCCAAGATGAAGATGAATTGGCAGAAGAACCTCTTCAGATGCCGAGGCGTCTCGAGAAGATGCATCGTGATTTCGGGGATAGGATTCTCGACCTGAGCGATCGTCTCGATGATTTCTTCGGTGATCCCAGGCTCGAATCAGAAGCGGGGCTCACACGCTACAGAGTTCGCTCCGAGTTTCTTCTCGAAGAAGGTGGAGGTCTCAACTTCGGCGTCAAGGTACGAGGTCACGCGGTCTTTCCAAGGACTCGTCAGCGACTGGGTTTTTTCCTCGAGTCTGTCCGGGAGGATGTGCTCACTGACTTCGAAGATTTGCTGGGAAATCCGGCTGAGAATACTGATGGATTGATCACAGCCGAAGATGTCTCGGGTCTTCGGGCCGCTCTCTTCTCCAATCAACGAGGAAGACTATCGCTTGATGGTGGAGTGAAGCTCTCGAAAGATCCCAAAACTCGAGTTCGGTTACGCTGGCAAGAGGATCATGATCTGGACAATCTGTGGAGCGTTCGCGTCATCCAGAGTCTGGAGCACCGAGAAGAAAGTGGCTTTGGAGAACGCTCTCAATTGCGATTCGAGCGGGCGATCGAGGATCAGATGTTTCGATTCGGATTGGAGGGCATTTGGTTCGAGGCGCAGCCATTCGAAGCGATCTTGACCACCAGTTACTTTGTCCCCATCGATGAGAGAACCGTCCTGAGATTTAACGGCGATATGACAGGAATTCTCGGTAATGAACCGGCCAGAACAGGAGTGGGAGTCGGTATCGGAATCCGCCGGAGATTGTACAAGGACTGGCTTTTCGGGGAGTTGGCTCCAAGAGTGTTCTGGCCAGAAAAATCATTCGAGGGCAGCGATGTGACCTTACTTCTTGTGACCGAGGTGATCTTTGGTCGGTGATCGAACGGGCCTTCCCGGTGCCCCACGTTGTCTTGCATATTGCGAGGATACTCTCGACTCCGTATTCTCTGACTCCTGAGAGAGAGGCTGTATGTTAAGAACGGATCCGAAAGACGACCTCGGAGGAAGAAACACCCGGATGGGAATCCTCGGAATGCTGCTGGTGGGACTCGGGTGTGGAACCCTGGTCTACCTCGGGAATCCAGGAAACATGGGAATCTGTGGAGCTTGTTTCCTGCGGGATGGAGCGGGAGCTCTTCAACTACTCGAAGATTCCAATCCACTCAGCTATTGGAGACCTGAACTACTGGGTGTGGTGTTCGGTGCCATGCTCTGGATGATGGTCCGCCGTCGCTGGCAAGCGAGATCGGGAAGCCATGCCGCGACCCGTTTCTTCTTCGGAATCTGGATGGGAATCGGCAGTCTAGTATTTCTAGGCTGTCCCTTTCGGATGCTCCAACGGCTCGGGGGGCTCGACTTGACCGCATGGATTGCGGTTCCTGGTTTCATTGCTGGGGTCGGAGTCGGGTCATGGTTCGAGAAGCGTGGCTACAATGTTGGAAAGACAGAGCCGGCGCCGGCTCCGGTGGGTTTGCTGGGCCCAGGATTGCTCCTGCTGGCAGGAGCGCTCTGGTTTCAGGGAGGGGTGTTGCAGGGCCCCGGTCCCGAGAGCGCCACAGCAGCGCCCGCTCATGCACCCTGGATGTACTCACTGGGAATCGCCCTGCTTGCGGGAATGATCCTCTCTGCGACTCGCTTCTGTGCGGTCACTGCCGGGCGTCAGGTCTTTATCAAAGATCGTCGAATGCTGCTGGCGGCATTGGCGATGATCATTGGTTATGGCGTGGTAGTAATCACGACCCAGAAGTCGATTCCGGGACTCGAAGGGCAGCCCGCTGCTCATACAGATCATCTCTGGTCGATCCTGGCTATGGCTCTTGTGGGGCTTTGTGGATGCCTGGCTGGCGGCTGTCCTGTACGGCAACTGGTGATGACTGGCGAGGGCAATGGAGATGCAGCGATGACGGTGGCAGGGATCCTCCTGGGCGGCGCATTGAGTCATGGATTTGGACTTGTTTCCACGAGTGCTGGAACCACTCCAGCAGGTCAAACAGCCATTATCATGGGAATCGTGCTGGCCGTAATCTACGGAGCGTCACGATCGGTTCTACTCACGGGAAAGAGCAGCGGATGACTTTCAAATTGCATGCATTGTCATGGATCTTCACCATCGTTTCGGCTGGGTCTCTGTCGCTCTGCTTCGGTCAGGCGCCTGCGGAGAAGCAGAAACCATTGCCTGCGGGTTATTCGATTCCCATCGTCGACCTGACGGATGACGAAGCAGGTTTGACCACAGTCGATCGTGAGTCAGGGCAGTATCTGGGGCACCCCACTGCAGTGTTACTCGAGGATGACAAGACCATCCTGTGCGTCTATCCGAAGGGGCATGGACGAGGTGCCATCGTCTACAAGAAGAGCACTGATGGTGGCAAAAGCTGGAGCGAGCGTCTTCCGACACCAGAGAACTGGGCCACCTCCAAGGAAGTCCCGACGATACATCGAGTCATCGATGGAGATGGCAAGAAGCGATTGATCCTGTGGTCAGGACTGTACCCGGCACGCCTTGCAGTCAGCGAAGATGATGGAAGTTCCTGGAGCCCGTTGAAGGAAGCGGGTCAGTGGGGTGGCATTGTGGTGATGGGGTCGCTTGCAAGACTCTCGGATGGCCGTTACGCATCCTGGTTTCATGACGATGGAAGATTCTTTCGATCGAAGAAAGGGACAGCCCGTTTCGATGTATATCAGACCATCTCTGATGATGGTGGATTGAACTGGTCAGAACCGACTTCCATCGCTCATCGTCCAGATGTTCACCTCTGTGAACCGGGCTTCATTCGATCACCCGATGGAAAGACCATCGCTCTGTTGATGCGAGAGAACAGTCGAACCCGGAACTCTTTTGTCATCTTCAGTGATGATGAAGGAAGTAGTTGGTCTGAACCGAGGGAACTTCCCGCTGCTCTCACAGGCGATCGTCACACGGCCACATACACCAGCGATGGGCGTCTCTTCATCTCTTTCCGGGATACGACGAGAGAGAGTGAAACCAAGGGAGATTGGGTCGGTTGGGTCGGCCAGTGGCAAGACATCGTGGATGGAAAAGAGGGCCAGTATCGGGTTCGATTGATGGACAACCATGTCAGGGGTGATTGCGCCTATCCCGCCGTGTTGCAGCAAAAGGATGGCACCATCATCGCCATTACATACGGTCACTGGACGCCGGGAGAATCGTCCTGGATCGCCTGTCGGCGCTTCACCATGGAGCAACTCGATGGCAGGTTGGCCGCGGCCAAGGAATGACGACTATTTGCTGAGGAGTTCCAGGATCTCCACGGCGCTCCGCAGGAACTCCTCGAACTGGCCCTGCTGCTTGGCGTAGCGTCCGGGCTGGTAGATCAGAATCTGCTGCTCATTGATGTCGAGGTGGACCATGTCGTTGTTCTCGAAGTATTCCCTCACCTCTGGGCGAAACAGATCCCGGATTGAATTTTCATCGGTTCCCCTGAGACGGTACTTCTTGCTGAAGGCCGGATGCGCACTGAAGTCAAAGTCCTGAGCACCGAAATACTCCTTGAATCGATCGAACATACCCTCTGCACAAAGCTCCAGATCGGGATGGCGCTTGCTGTTTTCGAGGATCACCACGGTCTGACGCACGGTGTGAGAAGATTCGCCGGTACTGATGACATAACTGAACTCGAAGGCGACCAGCGGGTGGCCCTTGTATGATCCTCGGGCGACGTTTCGGGCTCCCTTGGCAGGGCCTTTATTTCCCAGATCGTGTGGTGTCAGCAACTCGCCGGTGGATACGTCGGATTCCCCCTGAAACGACAGTCCGAGACGCGTTGCCTCGAGGCCAATTTTAGCAGAGCGTAACTCCACTGTATTCTTCTGTCGCCTGCGCAGTCTCCACACCAGCAAACTGGCTGCGATGAGAAATAGCGAGATATAATAAATATTTCCAACTTTATCCATCGGAGATCATCTCTTGCAGTGGTATGCAAATGCCGGGGGAAGGTTGCGCCAGGCGAGCGGAGTTCGTTTGACTTGACCAAAGAAGGTTTCGAGAAGATGTCGAAATGCGCGGGCCCTTGGCAACAGGTGCATGCCACCGTATGCAAAGGTCACGAATCGTCCCTTCGGAGCCAGAATGTCATGAACCTCCGACAGGATGCTCTGCTGGACCGTCTCGGGAAAAGCAGCCCAGGGCAGTCCCGAGACGACGACATCGACAGCATCGAGACCTCGGGGGCGCAGCAAGTGAACCAGGTTTTCAGCATCGCCCTCTATGATCTCGAGGTTTTCAAACCGTTGGCGCAATCCTACGAGAAATGCCGGGTTCTTCTCGATCAAGATGAACTGCGCATCGGAGGAGATGCGCTGCAGGATCTCGGTGGTGAAGGCGCCCGTGCCCGGACCCAGTTCGACCACCGTGGTGGCGTTCTCCAGCGAGATGCCGTCGAGCATCCTGGAAGCGAGTATTCGACCGCTGGGAGCCACCGCTCCTATCGATCCTGGATTGGAGATGTATTCCCTGAGGAAGTTGATCTTTGCACCCATCGAGTGGCGGCCTTATCCATCCGAGCACCGGAATAATTACGATCTACGCACTGGAAAGAGAGTCCAGAGGGTGCCATTGACGCGCTCGAATTTCAAGAAAACTCCAGTAGATACCTGTGAAGAATTGTCTCGTTTAGCATGCAGGAAGCAGCATGCTAGCGCATCAGGTAGGCAACAGGAATTTACGAAGGAGAGACGATGCCACCCACTGTTGGTTGGATCGGGTGCGGAGTGATGGGCAAGTCGATGGTGAAGAACCTACTCAGAGGTGGGTATTCAGTAGGACTTTACTCCAGGACCAGGTCGGCAGCTCAGTCGTTGATCGATCTCGGAGCCGGTTGGTTTTCCAGTCCGATGGCACTTGCGATGGAGCATGAAATCATCATCTCGATGGTTGGTTATCCTGCAGATGTGGAGATGGTTTACCTGGGGGAGAAGGGTGTTTTCTCCACATCCCCAGATGCACTTCGGTGCCACACTGCGATCGACATGACCACCAGCACGCCTTCACTCGCTGTTCAACTGGCGGATGCTGCAGCAGGGCTTGGAATTGAAGTCCTGGATGCTCCAGTGTCCGGCGGAGATGTTGGCGCTCGAGAAGGAACCCTCAGCATCATGGTCGGGGGTGATCAGGTTGCATTGGATCGAGTGAGTCCCATCTTCCAGGTCCTGGGGAAGCCAGCGATCCTTCAGGGAGGTCATGGAGCAGGCCAGCACACCAAGATGGTCAATCAAACCATCATCGCCAGCACCATGATCGGAATTTGCGAAGGACTGGTCTACGCTCGCCAATCTGGACTGGATCCGAGTCGAGTCCTCGAGAGTGTCTCTGGCGGTGCAGCGGGCTCATGGTCGCTGACCCACCTGGCACCAAGAATTCTTGAAGGTGACTTCGACCCCGGTTTTTATGTCGAGCATTTCGTCAAGGATCTGGAAATCGCTCTGGCTGAATGTGATCGGATGGGCATCGAACTACGAGGTCTGGGGCTCGCCCGTCAACTCTACCAGGAAGTGGTTCAATCTGGAGGGGCGAGGCTCGGCACTCAGGCTCTGCATGGCGCCATCGAGAAACTTGCCAGGGTTGGGAGGGCATCATGATCGATCGTGAGATGGATCAACTGAAGGATTTGATTCCCGATACTGGGGATATCACGGTGACGATCCTGCTGATCGTCGCCATGGTGGTGGGCGTTCGGATCATTGCGGGAATCCTCGACAAGGTACGGATCGAGAAAACCGTTCAAGAGAAAGGCAATCAACTGGTTTCGATACGGTGGACACCGTTTGCGATGGGTTGGTTGGGGTCAAAGAACGAGAGGCTATATCAGGTCGTCTGGGTCGAGCCATCTGGGCGGCGAATCTCATCTACGGTCAAGACCGGGATGCTGGCAGGTACCTACTTCTCCCACTCAGAATTGGCCGAGGACTCCTCCTCGGATGCCGAGTCTGTGGCCAGTTCCGGGGAATCTCCTGAAGTGATGAATAGAGAGGGTGATCTGAGTGCGCTCAAGGAAGAGAACCAGCGACTACGACAGGAAATCACCCACCTACGTCGAGATCTGGATCAACTGAGGAGAGAATAAGGATGAGCGAAGCCTCCAGCAAGGAAAGCTGGTTACAGGAGCAATCCAAATTGATCCTGGGCGAGGTCCGGGAGAGCTTCCCCCAGTTCCGTGGGGAACTCGAAGGGACCACCATCAATATCAGCCGGAGGCTGACCCGCAGTGCCGGGAATGCTTGTCCGAAGACTCGCACGATTGGCATCAGTGAACCGATCTTCAGCCTCGATGAGAATGTCTCTCAGTTCCGCAATACCGTGCTCCATGAAATCGCTCATGTCATCGCAGGTCCCGATGCGCGTCCACACGGAAAAGTCTGGCGAAACATATTCCTCCAACTAGGGGGTAACGGTGAGCGTTGCCATCAGTTACGAGCGAGAGGACAGCACCATTCTCATGTGGCGAGATGCCAGCGTTGTCAGCAGGACGTGATGGTGGGAACGCGCATCTGGAATCGACTGAGCAAGGGTAGCAAGGACTACTATCATCCGGGTTGCCGAGGCACCATCACTGTTCCGGGAACTGAGCTATCGGATGTTGACGAAGGATGGTGGAGCCACTGGGGAAGAAAACTGTATCAGGCGGTATTGTTTAGCGATCGGGACCGCGGCTAGAAGGGTAAATCGTCCTCTTCGGGAGGATCCTCTCCCTTTTTCTTTCGCAGTGGCGGCTTGCGAGATTGAAGATCGTGAGTCGAGGGATACTTTTTCCAGCGTGGATCCAGTATCAGGATCTCGATCGCTTCGAGAGACCTATTCTTGCGATCGGAATCATCGAGGTACCCCGCAAGAAATACCTTCTGCCGCTTCTTCAGCACCTTGATTTTCTTCCGCTCAATCTGCAGGACATCGCTTCCGAGTGCAGTCCCCAGGCGGTATTCGCCCACCTCTCGCTCTCGACCATTCTCGACCGACTTGAGGGTTCCTGAGGTCCACACCAGACCCTGGGCGGCCAGTTTGGCTGGCACCTTCGGAGGTTTGAAGGAGCCCGTGACGATGCACTGGATCTGGATCAACATCGGTGGATAGCGAGCGCCACCGGCTCCGAGTTGTTCTGCCTGCTTACGAGCGAGAACATGAATCGTCGAGCCTCCATCGAGATCTCCGATCGTGGTGATCTTGTGAACCTCGATGATGGTACTCGGTAGCAGTTTGACCTGGATATTGCCCTTCCTGTCGCGAACGACCAGGGTCTTGTCCGGTGCTTCTTTTGTTCCGAGGGACTTGATCGAACCGGAGACGACAAAGGGCTTGGCTACCACATCATCAGTAGTTGTTGGTGCTGCGATTGCCATCCATGTGATGAGTATAATGATCATCTTCTCTTCAATTCACACTTCTAGAAGAGTCCCAGCGGCATGCCCTCTTCATCGAGATCAATATTGAGCAGGGCAGGCTTTGATCCGAGTCCCGGCATTGTCATGATGTCTCCGGTCAGGGCATAAAGATACCCAGCACCAGCAGAGAGCCGTATGTCTCGCACCGTCATCCGGAAGTTCTCGGGCGCACCGACCTTCTTCGGATCATCCGAGAAGGAGTACTGAGTCTTTGCCATGCAAATTGGTAAGTGATCCAACCCCATCTTCTCGAAGCGCTTGATCGCTTTTCGAGCGGCGGGTTTGAAGTCAACTCCGTCAGCACGATAGATTTCCTGACAGATGGTTCCGATCTTGTTCTTGATAGACATCTCATCTGGATAAAGAGTCTTGAACTCTGCGGTGACCTCCGAGCATGCTCTGACCACGGCATCTGCAAGTGCAGCGCCTCCGGCACCTCCATTGGTATGAACATCCGAGATCACGGCATCGAAGGCGCCCGCCGATTTTGCGAGGTCCAGCACCGCTTCCACTTCGCCATCCGTGTCGGTCGGGAATCGGTTGAGGGCGACCACCACTGGAACTCCGAACTTCCCAACATTCTCGATGTGCCGCTGGAGGTTACCTATCCCATCTTCGATGGCGGAAATGTCTTCCCGCAAGATTTCTTCGGGGAGAGGTTTGCCAGGAGTGACCTTGTATCGGCCGCTGTGAACCTTCAACGCTCGAATGGTGGCCACGACCACCGCCGCATCTGGTTTCATTCCGCTGATCCGACATTTGATGTTGAAGAACTTCTCGGCTCCCATGTCTGCGCCAAATCCGCTTTCCGTGACGACATAGTCGCACAGTTTCAGGGCGATTCGGTCGGCCACGATGGAGGAATTCCCGTGAGCGATGTTGGCAAATGGACCGGTGTGAACAAAGCAGCCGGTGCCCTCCAGAGTTTGCATGAAGGTCGGATGGATCGCTTCCTTCAGCACCACAGCCATCGCACCTGCTGCGCCGAGCTGTTCCGCCGTGACAGGGTCACCATCTTGGTTGAGACCGACCACAATGCGACCGAGGCGAGTTCGCAGATCTTTTGCATCCGAACTGAGGCCGAGGATCGCCATCACCTCACTGGCACTGGTGATATCAAAACCGGTCTCCCTGGGGATGCCGTTCTTGGGCCCCCCGAGCCCAACGATCATCTGCCGAAGCGTCCGATCATTGACATCGAGGCACCTTCTCCAACTGACACTTTGAGGATCAATTCGATGTGGGTTCCCCATCAGTGTCGATGTGTCGACCCATGCAGCCAGCAGGTTGTTAGCCAGGCCAACGGCATGGGTATCCCCGGTGAGATGTAGGTTGAAGTCCTCCATCGGGATCACCTGGCTCTGGCCGCCGCCCGCTGCTCCACCCTTGATGCCAAACACTGGTCCCATCGAGGGCTGGCGAATGGTCGAGACTGCTTTCTTCCCGATGTGATTGAGACCCTGGCCCAACCCGATAGTGGTGACCGTTTTTCCTTCTCCCAGTGGTGTGGGATTGATGGCGGTCACGTCGATGTACTTGCCTTGTGGGCGGTCGCTGATCTGGTCGAGAATCGACAGGTTGACCTTTGCCATGTGATTCCCATGGAGAATCAAGTGGTCTTCATCGAGGTCATATCGGGCGGCAACTTTTCGAATATCGAGCAATGTTGCTGCTCTTGCGATGGCGAGGTCTGAAGTCGGTTTCGGCTGGGCCAAGGGAAACTCCTTCGAGGATTTCGCCTGGATTTCGCATGGAGCGAGAACGAGGCGTTCTGGGACGGATGAAACGGTAGCCTAGAGCCACCCAATTGGCAACGAAACCGCTCCAGTAGAGTTCACACGGCGCCTATCGACTTCTCACCAGTAATGACGATTCAATCCCCAGTTCCTTGCGCGCTGCTTCCACCTCACCGATGAATCGACCCGCATCCTGGGGATAGCCAGCCGTGGGCTTCAGATTCGTGACGTGAGTCGACCACCAGCGGTTGAGCAGCACCATGTGGAGTTCCCTGAGATACTTGGCGGTCATGGAAGCCAGTGCGGTACAAAAACTGAATTGTTCACAATCCTTGCGAAAGTGAACCCTGAGGACACGATCTCCATCCGAGGATGTGGCTCGGTAAGATTGCCGATCTCGGTTCTGTTCGAGAATCTTGAAATGGGAATCATCAAACAGAGGAATCAGCAGAGGTCCATATCTCTCGGTTCCTCCCAGACGATCGGCCCATGCTTCGATCTGCTGCCGATCCTTCTGATGCCATAGCCACTTCAAGAATCGTCCCATAGCCCAGGCATCTACTTTTCCTTTGCTGCCATGTGCGATGACTTCTGAATTGAATTCCCTGACCTCGAGTGGAATCGCTCTTACTTCTCCGGCTTGAATCGAGGCACGATCAAGTTGCCGTTCCAGTCTTCGGACCTTGCCGTTCAGGTTCATGGCAGAGCAGGAATGGGGTAATTCAAGATCGAATCCGCGGTACCAGGGATACTGATCGAGATAATCGGACCTGCCCTGGGTGCAATGATCGATCAACTCTCGAAAGGAGCGAGGCAATGAGCCCTTCTCTACAGCGACGAAAGCGAGGACGCCTTCTTCGAGTCGTGAAAGATCTCCTGTGCCCGAGCGGTGTAACTTTTTCGAATCGGCAATCGAGATGACGTCTGATTTTTTTCGTCCGGCCTCACCGACCAAGGGAGCCAGTTGCTTCCATGGATCGAGTGCTGTGATTTCCTCTTCACATTTCAATGTCGCCATGGCAACGACCATCGGACCGAGTCGAGGTCCATATCCCGCTTCATCGATTCCTGCGAGCCATTGAGTCATCGGATGTCCTTTTCGATATGAGGACTTATCGAATTGGAGTCACCATGAAGTTCCCATGGTGTGGGATTCTCCATCGATAGCCAATTTCTTCGAACCTCGGAAAGGATCACGCCGGTTGCTGTGGCGACATTGTGGGAATGCTTGGATCCAAACATCGGAATCTCGATGGACCCGTCACACAGGTGAAGAACCTGCTCATCGACTCCAACTACCTCGTGGCCCACTACGATGGCCAGCGGATGAGGTAGCACGGCATCGTAGAGGGGAGTCGAAGAATCTGTTTGCTCCAGCGCAAGAACAGTGACCCCTTGGTTTTGTAGCACTCTCACCGCCTTGGCCGGATCCTCCATGTGCTCCCATGCGGTGGTTTCTTCGGCTCCGAGCGAGATCTTGGCAATTTCCGGTCGAGGTGGGGTGGGGGTGATGCCGCACAAGAAAATCTTGCGCGTTCCGAATCCGTCGGCTGCTCGAAAGATGGAGCCGACATTGGTCAGGCTTCGGATGTTGTCGAGAATCAAGTACAACTCGGGTCGCGTTCTGTGCTCCCGCTGGTCGGCGTCTGCCCTGTGCTGATCGATTCTTCGCTTACGAGACATCTCTTCCCTCTGCTCTGGAGTTAGATCAGGAAAGGTTAGCCCGATACAGGGGTGGAAGCGAATCAGAACCTCTGGAGAATCGAGCGATGGGGGTGGAGGTGAGGATGAAATGAATGCACCCTCGATCCGCCTCGTTTCTCGCCTTACCCTGTCTTACTTACCAGAATCCGGTCAATTCCCGGTCAGCAGACAATCTCAGTGGAAAAGAATCTCATGGCAGAACCAATCATCTTTGATGAGCGTCAGCAAAGAGTCCTGGGAGTCCTCATCGAGAAATCGCTGACGACTCCACATTCCTATCCGTTGACCCTCAACCAGGTCGTCGTCGGTTGTAATCAAAAATCGAGTCGTGATCCGGTGGTCTCCTGGATGGAAGATGAAGTCGATGAGGTTCTTACGGGACTGGGTCGAGCAGGGTTTGCCACACAGGTTCATGGTGCGGGATCCCGTGTCGGAAAATGGCGCCAGGAATTGACGGGGCGACTGTCTCTGACTGGTCAGGCGATGGCGGTTCTGGCCGAGATGCTTCTGCGTGGTCCTCAAACCCTCGGGGAGTTGAGAACCCGTGCTTCTCGGATGAAAGATGTGCCGGACCTTTCAGCCCTCGAGGATGTACTCGTGGATCTGGCAGAGCACTCTCCTCCTCTGGCCAGTCGTTTCAGTCCAGAAGGAGTCAGGCGGGGAGTGCGTTGGGGTCACATGCTCCAATCGGAGTCCGCGATTCAACGTCAGCGAGTCGCTGAAGAGACGGGGATCACGACCACCGAGACTCGACCTCGCAATGAAAGCAGCCTGCAGTCAACGGAAACACAGCCACGGAACACACCGCCTGACGAGCCGGACAGGCTCGAGCGACTTGAGAAACTGGTACAGGAGTTGCGGTACAGAGTGGAGCAGCTGGAACAAATTGATCAGTGATGAGTAGATTCATGTCGAATAGTCACCAGAAAGGTGGAGAAATGGTCCCCTGTACTTCTGCCCGCGACTGCCATCGACCATGGCTGGTCATCCTCCTGACCATCTGTGCAGGAGTTCCCACTCTGTTGCATGCCTCGAATGGAGTGGAGGACACCACAAATGGGGTGGCGGGTGAAGTGACCGCCGTGATCATTTACTCGAGTCATGCAAGAGTCGAGAGAACCATTGGTGTCACAGAGGGAGAGATCGGACTGAGGTCGATTCGGATCGGTCCACTTCCCGCATCGATCATCGACGCGTCTATCGAGGTCAGTGGCTCCCCTAATCTCTCGGCGGCTTCGGTTCAGGTTCAACGCAATCGCGGTGAACCTGTGGAATCGGAGCAGACCCAGGCAAAGAGGATTCTGCTCAAGGAGCGAAAGGATCAGCTTCTCGTCTTGCAACGTGAAGACGCCGCCCTGAAACGGATGCGTTCCCGTTTCGCCGAACTACTTCCAGAACTCGGTGACGAGCATGACGGAGCGAATTTGATGGATTTGACCCACTGGGCAGGGTTGCTGGATCTGGTGCAACAAGGAATGGCTGATGCCGCAAGCTCCAGTGCAACGCTGGCACCTCGCATCCGAGAAGCCAAGAATCTTCATCAGCAGGCTCGTGAGGAACTGGCGAATCTGGAGCAGATCGGGAACCGGGAGAGGGCGATGATTCATGTCGGGCTCCAGGATCTGAGCGGAAAAGGTGGAGCGATTCGAGTGCGCTATTTGATACCACAAGCGAGCTGGCAACCGCACTACGAGATCGATGTGAATTCCAGTGCAGGGTCGCTACAGATTCGAGCCTTTGCAGTGGTTGGGCAGGCTACCGGCGAGGATTGGCCAGAAGTCCCGGTACGATTTTCGACATCCACTCCGGAGCGGGGATCGGGGATCCCTGAACTGGCGTCGCTGGTGATCGGCCGAGAGCGTTATCTGGATCAAGATGCCTTCAATAAGGATTTCGCAGGGTACAGTTCGGGGGATATCCCTGGCCGAGAAATGGACCTGGGAGTCAGGCTGTCGCTCGATCCACAGGAGACAGCAGGCAAGCTCGGCGAAGTGTATGAGTTCAAAAGAAACCAACTGGCATGGTACTCGGATCGGGATTCCGAAACTGGAACCATCTCAGAGGGTGCTTCCCTGGCATCGGAAAAGAAGGGCCTGCGGAGCGGTCGGTTGAAGTCAGACGGGAACCTGTACAAATCTCAAAGATACCGCGGGCAATTGCCTTCCAATTCCAACCGCGGATTCTTGAGGATTTTTTCGTCGGTCAAGCCAGAGGCTATTCCATCCGATGGCCAGCAGCACAGACTGCTCTACTCGGTCAAGAATCTCGAGTTTGATGAGGAAAGGACGTGTGCTCCTGAACTGAGTACAGCCGTGTTCAGGCGCGTCATCGCTTCCCTGTCCGGATCCGATCCGTTGCTGAGTGGATCGGTGTCCGTGTTCCTCGACGCGGATTACCTGGGGCAGGCCTGGATAGAAACCACCGCACCAGGGGAGGATCTGGAACTGAATCTGGGTGTCGATGGGCAGGTAGTAGTCGAGAGAATCCAGAGAGATTCAGAAGATGAAGTGGGTCTCTTCTCGAAGGCCAAGATTTATCAGACGGACCTGCAATTGAAGGTCACCAATTTTCACGATGAGATGGTGCAGGTGTTGATCCGGGAGCGGATCCCTTTCACGGAATCGGAGTCTCTGAAGATCAGGGTGGATCGGACGAAGTCTGATCCACTTCCGACGGGCCTCGATTCAAAGTCCGGACTGCTCTCCTGGGAAGTTGACCTGGCCGCTGGAATCACTGAATCGATCGAGTTCATATGGTCGATTGAGGCGCCACTAGATGTTGAACTGATGAGACGAGAAGCACCTGAACGTGGAGAGGAGGAGGGACGATGAGAAAGTCCATCCTGATCACTACATTGACCGTGATCTTGCATCTTCCACTGATGACCAATGGAGCCACGATTTCCGATGGCGTGGTGGTGGTCCCATCTGCCGTGACAGTTTTTGAGGATCGCGCACGAGTCCATCGCAGCATTCCAGTGGAGATGTTGATCGGATCGAAGGAAGTGATCCTCAAGGGACTTCCTCATCGCCTCGACCCTTCCAGTGTCAGGGCTCGACTGCTGGATCTCCCTGGACTGGTACTCGGCGTTCGGATGGAGCGGGAGGTGCACCAGGAAGATTTCCAGAAAGAGGTGAAGGACCTGAATCACCAACTGGTTCTGGTATCGGACCAACTGCAAGGAGTGGAATCCAGGATTGAGGAGATTGAGCGGCTCAAACTGCTCACCCAGCGCCTCGCAAAGATCCTCGCAGATGCTGTTTCAAAGGTCGGGAAAGGTGGAATCCTCGGGCACACCAGCGCCGCTCAAATCGTAGAAGCGCAGCAGTGGATCGCAGATCGACAACTCGAGCATTCGCTCCAACGAGATCAACTGGAGATCCAGATGTCAGAATTCCAGATCAAGCGGGATGACATCCAAGGGGACTTGATTCCACTGATGCAAGGTAGCACTCGAACCACATGGACAGCGATCGTCTTGATTCAAGCTCAGGAAGAGGGGACCGGTACGGTTGAGTTGGCCCACGATGTTCCCGGTGCACGTTGGGTTCCTGTTCATGAAGCCAGACTCGACGAGGAGACCTCGAAGGTCAACTGGATCTCCCGAGGCCAGGTGATTCAGCAGAGTGGAGAAGACTGGAATGATGTGAAGTTGACCCTTTCGACTGCTCGATCTTCGCTCGGGTTGGCTCCTCCGTCATTGATACCCGTACGAGTCGATGCGGTGGTTCGCAGAGAAGAGCCCGTCGCCGATGTGTCATTAGTCAGTAGAGATGGAGAATCCACCAGAGGGAGGCCGATGGCTACAGCGGCACCTCCAGCAAAAAAACCTGCCAGCAGTCTGGTTGGAGCAGAGGTCGTTTCTGGATCGGGGCCGATTCGATTTGATGTGAGGGCCACCGCAAGCATTCCTTCCGACGGTAGTGTCCATTTGGTGACGATTTCCGAGCAGCAGATGGATGCGCAGCTGGATTACCAGTCGATTCCATTGCTGAGTCCTCATGTGTTTCGTCGTGCGAAGTTGACCAACGGAAGCGGCGCACCCCTCTTGGCTGGCCAGGTCAGCTGCTTTCGCGAAGATTCATATGTTGGAGATGGACGGGTGGAACGAGTCGCAGCGGGGCAGGAATTCTCGCGCCATTTCGGCTCAGAGGGCCGCATTCTGGTTCGAAAGGTAGAGATCGAGGATCACTCCGGCGCTGCTGGTTCCTTCAGCAAGAAGCTCGAACTGAAGAAAGCATTCAGGATCACGGTGGATTCGGTGTTTCCTGCTGGTGTTCCCTTCGAACTGGTGGATCGGATTCCTCTCAGTACCTTGAATGAAATCGATGTCGAACTGGGATCGGATACAGCACCAGAGCCGGTACTGAATGAGGATGGAATCGTGCGCTGGGTCGTTTCGCTTGAACCCGGTGAAACCAACCAGTTCATCTTGCAATGGATTGCCACTGCAAGGAAGGATCAGGCACATCTTCTGGAGCGATTGAGATGATTCCCGAAGGTTTGATGGAGAAATATCTCGGATCGCGAGGGCGGGAGCGAAAGGCGCTGTTGAAGGAGATCCTCGCTCTCGGTCCTGGAGTGGATGAGGCCAGAGTCATGGCTCCCACGCTGAGGGATCCGAGTCCGAGAGTCGCTGCGAGGGTTACAGCCCTGCTGGCTCGTCATCGACTTCGTCAGCTATTCGAGGAACAACTGGTGAATCTCAAGCCGGGGAAGATTCAGATCCTACGTGGACACTTCAACAAGATTGTAGGAGCGGAATCGGTATCCAAGGCGGAATCGGCATCCAAGGCGGAATCGGAGGGTGACGGGGTGACGGGCTAATCGGCCCGGGCATGATCCCTCGATGGGAGTGGTCGAGGAGAGGTGCTGCAGTGAGGTGCTGCAGTGAGGTGCTGAAGTGAGGTACTGCAGAGATGCCGATCAGTTCTGTTCCTCCTGCGGACCCTCGTTCAACTCTTCTTCATGACTGCTGAGTTCCAGCAACACCGCTTCCACATCGGCGGTACCGATCACCTCGGTCCCGTTGAAGACCACTTCCCAGGTGTAGCGTCCCGGTTCTGGGAATTCCATCGGTGGCAGTTCAAAGATGCATTCATGGTGTTCTCTGCGATCTGAATGCTCGAGGGGAAACTCGGGACTCTCTTCGAGAATGGAGTCATCTGCGAGACGCTTGAAACGGAATGAAACGGTGTGTTGACCCGAGAAATCACTCAGATTCAGGTACAGTGATGCTGGCTGATATTCACAAGGGAACTCTGCCAGGGGGATCTGGTTGAAAGTGCCAGCCAGCACGCATTTGCGTGTCTCGTCATCCTTGTAAACTCTGTCGCAAAGGATGATGGCCTGCACCAATGGCAGAAGAGGTCGAGCCATGAAAGAAATATGCCCTTCAAACGGATCCAATGTAATTTTCTCTTCAGAGATCAGGGCTCGATGGGGATCGTGAGGGCCTGCCCATCAATTCCTGAGTCTATCGATATTATTACAGGGTATATGCAACTTGTCATCTGATCTGAGTCGCTGGACTTGACCCGATTCAGCAGGAGACACAGAATGCCGGACGCTGGGGCCTCACCGCTGGCTCTCCGAGCATGGAGTTGGTCCGACTGGCCCAGGGAGGGGTTCCGGAAACCTTGCGTATTCTCTCGGTTCGTGAAACCACCTGGTTCAACATCGAGCCCAAGGAGACTTGGGAGTCGATTTCCAAGCTGGAGGAGTGGCCTCGGTGGTGCCAGGGCCTGGAATCTGCTCGGTGGACCCAGGGAGAGGCGTGGAAGCCGGGATCACGATTTGAACTGATCTGGCAACCCTGGGGGGGGGCACCCCTCTCCGGCGGTGTGATCATGCAAGACCAGGTTGTATCGATTCCAGGTTCACAGGACTCGAACGCACCCCCGCTGAGGGGCATCTCCTGGGATGCTGGAAGAGGGCCTTTCAGAAGTCAGGTGCGCCTGATGATCATGGCGGACGGCGGCGGCTCTCTGGTCGAATTCGTGTCATCATGGAAGGGTTGGGCTTCTCTCATCATCGGACGGCGTGCTGTGCGCTGTGCAGATCTGCAGAGGGATTGGCTCGCCAGTCTTCGCGAAATTCTCGAACGGGTGGGTAGTCACGGATGAGCAGAGATCTGGCAGAATTACGAACCCTCTGGTACATGGGAGCCAAGACCAGGCTGTGCGAAGAATTCCTCGACGGTGCAGTACGTGATCTGCTGGATCCAGGTCAAACTCTTCTCGATGCGTGTGCTGGAACCGCTGCCGTGTCTCGCTGGTTCGCCCCGACCTATCGGATCCTGAGCAATGATGTTCAACACTTCTCCTCCATCGTGGCGAGCGCTCACCTCGAGGGGGATGAGTCGTGGCGAAACTCCCTGGACCAGTTGGACCATCTCCAGGATCTGGGTAGTGCGACAGAGGAGAATGCTCAGTGGCTCACCAACCTGGCACCGAGAGCCCTGGACCTGGAAGATTCATTGCTCGACCAGGTGCTGAAAGAGGGTTCGGGAAATGCGAGCGATAGCGGTGCCATGGAGCGCTATCGTTCCTTCGTGGCCCAGGCTCCGATTCCTCATGGCGCTGGCGGAACCTCATCCGATGAAGGTGATGCAGGAGTGCATCAGCCTCTTGCGAGTCGTCTGGATGACTTGCTCTACCAGAGACGGAAATCCTCAGGGGGCTCTCCGGCGATGCTCTGCACCGCGTACTGGTCTCATGTCTACTTTGGACTGAGGCAGTCGATTCGGATCGATTCGATCCGCCATGCCATCGAGGCGATCCCCTCCTCGGATCCTTATCGGGAGAGGAAGCGGGCAATATACCTCGCAGCTCTGCTACATGCGGTTTCGGTGAGTACCTCAGGGACCAGTCACTTTGCTCAGCCTCGATCGATCGCCCGAGATCCTGAACTTGTAGCGGTGGTCAAGCGCCGGAAAATTGACATCGATCAGCAATTCGAACTGGCGCTCGAAGCGATCCTGAGAGAGTGGTCCCACCATCCAAGACTCGACGGAAACCGGGTCTTCTGTAGCGATGTTCAGCAATTGCTCGCTCCAGGAAGTCCACTCGATAACGAGGAAGTGAATCTGGTCTATCTCGATCCGCCCTATACCGCAGACAACTACTCGCGCTTTTACCATGTTCTGGAAACCCTGGTTGCCTACGACTATCCAGAACTGGAGAGCCGGGGAGGATCTCTGACCAAGGGTCGATATCCAAAGCAGGAGGTCAGGTACCGCTCCGATTTCTGCAGCAGCGTTCGGGTTGAGGAGGCGTTTCGAGGAGTGGCTCAAGCGTGCAAGGATCGGAGTTCAAGGCTTCTGATCTCGTACTCCACCGATACCGGACTTCTGACCGGTCGCTGGGCAAAGCAGGGGGAACAGAACCCAGCACGGAGGTTTCGACAGTTACTGCTGGAGTACTTCGGGCAAGTTGAGATTCGCGAGAAACTACTGATGCACTCGGGGCAGGGGGATTCCAACCGATCGGTTCGAGAATTGCTTCTGCTTTGCGAGGAGTAGATTGCGCTGGCTTGGAAACAAGACCCCATTGCTCGATGAGATCCTGCTCGCAGCCAAGCGGGCCGGTTTTCGAGGTGGCACCGTCTGCGATCTGTTTGCAGGTAGCGGGTCTGTCGGCCGTTTTTTCCGGGCAAGCGGCTACCGTGTAGTTTCCACCGATCTGATGCACTGTTCTTTGGCGTTCCAGAAGGTCTATCTGGAATGCCCTGGCCCGCCGTCATTCAGTGGAGTTGAGGATCATTGGGAGTCTCTGGAACCGATGGAAGCCAAGAGGGTCCACGATGCGAGTCCCGCTGATCCCGATGCATGGTTGCCATTTCTGAAGTTGATTCGGTATCTGGAGCAAGAATTACCTGCCAGAGAGGGAATCCTGGTGCGGCAGTTTTCTCCCGCAGGGTCGGCGGAGAGGGGTTATCTGACTCCGGTCAACGCGGCTCGTCTAGATGCCATCATCGACCAGATCCGACAGTGGCGAATCGATGATCGTTTGCAGGAGAATGAGATGTGGCTGTTGATTGTGAGTGTCATCGATGCCGCAGACCGAGTGGCCAACATCTCTGGAACCTACGGTGCTTATCTCAAGAGCTGGCAGCAGAACTCGCTGAATGATCTGAAACTTCGAATTCCTGCTACCGTCGAGGGGCCCATCGGACAGGCCAATCGTTGTGAGGCCGGGGAGTGGATCGAGCAGGTGGATTGCGATCTCCTGTATCTCGATCCGCCTTATAATCACCGACAATATGGAGCCAACTACCATCTTCCAGAAGTGATTTCACGGTTGCCGATGGAGGATTCTGACGATTCCCTTGAGCTCCAACTGTATGGAAAAACTGGATTGTTACCCTGGAAAGATGTGTCTTCTCCACTTTGTAGCCGTCGAGGAACGGACTGTAGAGATGCGATGCAAAGCATCATTCAACGAGCCCAGGCGAGGGGAATCGTTCTTTCATACAGTGAAGAAGGGATCCTCTCGAGAACGGAAATTCTTCAGATGCTCCAGTCCTGGTCACCCGCAGGTGACAGGGATCAGATGTTGCACGAGATTCCATATCGGAGATTCAGGAGTGACCGAGGAGGAGCCAGCAGGCAGTTTCGGCCAGCAGAAGGGCGCACAGAAGATGAAGTGCATGAATGGCTCTTTGCCATCGAACGAGAGCAGGGGGGGCTGTGCTGAGTTCATCTGGATGGATCAGAGTTGCATATTTTCTGGCGGCGATTGCTGTTGGGTGTAGTGCTTGGGGAACTCATCGACTGCAGGAGACTGCTTCGCTGGGACAGTGGGAGATCGGTTGCCGATTCCTGTTCTGGCACGCCAGTGGAATATGGATCTGTGGTGCCACCGGACGGGTCGGACAGGGACGATTGATGCTATTGCCTACATTATTTATTGTGGTTCCCTGCTCCTCGCAAGAGGAGGCTCTTCCCTGTTGGGGTGGCTGACACCGCTGGGTGGATCGGGGCTATTGCTCTCTTGGTGCTGGCTAGGGTTGGATCGGAGGCCGATTAACAATGGAGTGGCACAGCTGCAACAGTGACTTCAATTCGCATAATGAATGGTTTGACATGTTCAGGACGATTCTGTACTATCCTCGATACAAGGGGGTACTATTTATTGGGCTAGTTGTTCTGCACATATAAAAGGAAACCTGACTATTCCAGGCTTTGCGATTGCAGACGGCAAGATTTCATTATTATCGGTCAGTGAGCGGCCATGCTCGTTATAGGACCTATACTTGTGTTTCCAAGTGGTAAGGACCTGTATATTTTGCGGTTGGATCATATCTGTGAATATGCATCTGAAAATGAATCCTCGACGAGGATCTAGTACATCCGGAGCTCAGCAATCCATCCATGCGTGGGGGACTTGCAACTTCGCCACGGTGCTGATCGTGTTGTCGGCGGTACTCCTCAATTCCGAATCGATGCTGGGGGCAGAATTGAGAAACGGTACCCGTCTGGGTCCCGCCTCCACCGATGTGCATATTGCCCTGACGCTGGATCTAGAGAGAACACTGGGGCCCGACACCTGCTCCACCATGACCCTGTCCTGGATTCGGGAAAAATCTGAGGACCAAGTTTTTGCCGGCTGGACTCAACAGATGAACGGGTATTCAGTTCGAGGGGCGATGGGCCGGAGCCTTGCGATACGCGATCGAGTCACGGGACTCTGGACCGTTACCTATAGGGCATTTCGCTACTCGACTCCTGAGGAGATTCCAGCACCAGTTCTCAACAAAGACTCAGCGTTGCAAGTCGCCAGGATGGGGCACCCTTCTCGTGACTGGTTGCAGCCGACGTTGCAACTGGCACCGGGTAAAGACGGAGAGCCGACCCTATGCTGGGTCAACTCTGGAGTTTCTACCATACCGGGGCATCACAGTAATCTTCGTGTCGATGTCGATGCTCAGTCGGGTCAAGTCCTCGCAGTCGAGGAACAGATCTGTGAGATCGATGTACCAGGAACCGCCAGCGTCTTCAGAACTGAAGGTACCGCTCCGCAATCACCGGGAACCACCATCAGCTTTCCTCTGTCAGGAGCGCAGGTCTCTGGCGGAGGTGTTAGCACCTTCACCGCTGCTGACGGATCCTTCTTGCTGTCGAATGCCACGGGCTCCAACTTCACGGTGCTCGCTGGCCTGCAGGGCCAGTGGGGTTCCGTCTCCAGTGATAGTTCCCCCGATGCGACCGCCTCTGCTACTGCAGATCCAGCAGGAGTGGATCTGGTCATCAACAGTGGGCAAGTCATTGCCGAGACGGCACAGGGCAACGCGTTCCATTACATGGAAGAAGCGTTCCGATTCTTTGTGGATGCTCCCGGAGGATTCCCAGCGATGGCGACCCCGGTGACAGCGACCACTGGAATGGCAGGGAGCTGCAACGCTTATTATGATCCCGCATTGACGATGCTACGCTTCCTGCAATCCGGAGCAGGATGCGTAGATAGTGCTTATTCGTCGGTCGTACTTCACGAGTTCGGCCATCACATCGTCAATTCCCTTGGGCTGGCACAGCAGTCATTCGGGGAAGGGTATGGCGACTCACTGGCGGTGGTCTATCTGGGTGAGGGGATCGTGGGTAGGGATTTTTCCGGCCCGGGGACCTTTGTCCGAGACATCGTCGCTGCAAATGTACAGATTCCCTGTTCTTCAGGGATTCATTACTGCGGCCAGGCGTTGGCTGGATTCTGGTTTGACCTGCGGCAGACGATGGTCACCCAACTGGGGGAAGCCGCAGGTTCTGAATTCATCAGGGATCTATTCGTCGACTGGAGTAGCCTGACCATCGGGGCTAGCGCATCTCAACCTTTTCACTATGACATGCTGATCGAGGTACTCACCGTCAATGATGACGACTTCGATGTGGGCAATGGAACACCTCAATTTGACGAGATTTGTGCGGCTGCATCAGACCACGGTGTCGTGAGTCCAGAACTACTCACTATCCTCTTGGGGCTGGACTTGGGTCCAGGAGCGACGGTGCCCCCTGCGGCTTCGACACCGATCCGGGTACTGGTCGAGGAGATTCTTGCCACTCCACTTCCAAATGGCTCGATGGTGATTTATCGATTCGAGGGGGCTCCATTCCAGGCCTTCTTGCTCACCGAAACTTCTCCGGGAGTCTATGAAGGTAACTTTCCTGCGTTGGACTGTCTCGATTCCCTCGAATGGTTTGTCAGCGTTCAGGATGACGCCAATCAAACGACTACACTTCCACCCGATGCGGATCTTGGAGTCTACTACTCGACGGTCGTGGCCACTGACCTGATCACGGTAGTGGAGGAGCCTTTCAGTGCAGATCCTGGTTGGAGTATCGCTGAGCCGTCGGATACGGCTACTGCGGGAAGATGGGAGTGGGGAGATCCGTACGCTTCGGCAGCGCAAGCCAGCGGAGGTGTTCCCTTCACCGGTGGGGATTTGACCTGTTATGTCACGGGTCTCGGCGGTATCGGACAAACTCAAGGAGCGCACGATGTCGATGGTGGGGATACCACCTTGACCAGCGTGGCTTATCCACTCTCCAATACGGGCCTTCACCGAGTTTCCTACTGGCGGTGGTTTTCCAATGCGACATCCATCACCACTCCCGATGACTCCCTGTTCGTCTACAAGAGCCTGGATGAGGGACTCACCTGGGTGGAGGTCGAGGAAGTAGGTAGAGGTGATCCTGAAGCGTTGGGAGGTTGGTACAAGAACTCCTTCTGGATTGCGGAAGGCACCTCGCCTTCAGGGACAGTGATGTTGCGGTTCCATGTCGGGGATACCGGATTCGGCAACGTGGTCGAGGCGGGCGTGGATCTGATCGAGATTTTTAATCTCTCCTGCAGCACAACTCCACCCCCGCCAGTCGAGAACGACTTCATCCGGGGTGATTGCAATATCGATGGAAACAGGGATTTGAGCGACGCGATTCAGATGCTCGAGGTCATGTTTGGCAACGCCGGTTCGTTCCAGTGTGAGGACGCCTGCGATATGGATGACGGAGGGCAGGTAAATCTGGGCGATGTGATCCAGATTCTCAATGAGCTCTTCCTCGGATTTCCTGGTGGTCCCATCAACTGCGGTGCGGATGTCACGTCCGATTCCATCGGTTGCCTGAATGGTCTGATCTGCCCCTGAGTCGAGAGCGGGGCCTTTCCGACTCGACAGGCCTGGTGGCATATCTTCTCTCTCCCCCCCCTCGACCCTCAGCCTCTTCGGTCCCCGCCACTCGCCGTGTGTGGTGGTAGGGATTATGATGGCATTGGTTCTGCCCCGGTGAGTCCCGGCTTTTGATTCGATGAAACTTCATTCAGTGGCCCATCAAGGAGTCTTCCATGCCGCAATTTCCAGTTCAGGTGGTCTTCGGGATGATGTGCCTGCTGTCGGTGGCCTCCAGTACCTCACTTGCCCAGGAGTGGACTGAACGTCCATTTGAGCAAGAGATCGAGGTTTCCATCGAAGCTTTGACTGTCCGTGATTCTTCGATCCGGGTGGATCGCGATGGTCTGGGAAGAACTCATATCTACGGTGGCGTCATCAGCCGGGGAACCAGTGAGGACGACGCGGTTCTGAATTTCTTTGAGCAATATGCAGAGATCTTTGGAGTCTTCAAGGAAGACCTGGAGATGATCTACCAGACCGATTTACCGACCAGAGAGGCCTCGGTGTACGCCTACCGGCAAGTCATCGATGGCGTACCCGTGGAGTCTTCCGCATTGCGAATCCTGGTTCGACCAGATCTGCAAACAGGAGATCCTGCAGTGGTGTATGCAGCGGGTCACCTAGCTCAACAACCTCTGTCAGGTTACTCGCCGATCTTGTTGACCCCGCAACAGGCGACTCGAATAGCGAGCCGGGAACTTCCTGGAATCGAAATCGAGCGCTGGTCCGAGGGAGAACTGTTGATTCAGGCCAGTGCATCATTGCGTAGTGATTCTCGTCTCATTTACCGGGTCAAGGCGACTACTCCCAGTTCACACAGAATTGAGGACTGGAGCATCTTCATCGATCCGGAAACCGGGGAAGTTCTCGGTGTGCGCAACGATCTGGTTCATGAAGATGTGGTTGGAGAAGTCCGGGGTCGGGTCAATCAGAATAACCGCCCAGACAGCGCCACGAATCCGGCAGTGGAGCAGGGGGTTGGAGCAGTTCCTGTATCGATTTCTGGCAGCGGGTCGACCACCTCTGCGCTGGATGGGTCCTTCACCTGTCCCCATGGAGGCACGGCCCCGGTGAGCATGGTTTCACAGTTGATCGGAGACTGGGTCAGGGTCGAAAACAATGTCGCTGCGAATCTCCTGGTCAACACTCCTGCGACTCCACCGGGACCGGCCACGGTTTCATTGAATCCTGCGGCCGATGCCCTGGTGCAATCAGAGGTCAATGCATTCCACTACACCAACATCACCCATGACTTTTTCAGAGATCGGACCGCTGCGGGTAATCCCGGCATCGATATCTCGATCCTCTGCAATGTCAACATCCTCGATACCTGTAATGCGTTTTTCAGCCCGGGGGAGCAAAGCATCAATTTCTACCAGGCGGGCGGAGGCTGTGTGAGCACCGCCTACGCAAGTGTGATCTCTCACGAGTATGGGCACTTCGTGGTCAACCGACTGGGTCTTTCTCAGGGTGGTTTTGGCGAAGGGTATGGGGATCTGATGAGTATGTTGATCTACGACGACCCCATCATCGGCCATGACTTTCAAGGGCCAGGAACACAGGTCAGAAATCCTCTGGCGGCGAACATCCAGTACCCTTGCCAGTCCACTTCTGTCCACAACTGCGGCCAGATCCTGGGGGCGGCATTCTGGAGAGTGCGGGAGAATTTTGGAGCGGTGTACGGATCCGCCGAGGGGCTCTCCCAGGTGCAACAGTTGTTTGTTGACTGGAGTCTGATCACCACCGGTGGCGCTGGATCTTCGAGTGCTCATCCGCAGACCGCCATCGAACTACTCACCCTCGATGATGATGATTCTTCGCTGGATAACGGAACTCCAAATTACTCAGAGATCTGCGATGCTTTCGGACAACACTCGATCGTTTGTCCTGTGGTGGACGAGATCTTGATCTCTTACCCACTTGGGTTACCAGAGTTTCTTGTGCCGCTGGAAGAGCGGCAGATTCGCATGGAGGTCACAGCGGGGGCTGCCACCCCAGACCCCGATTCCGGATTGATCCATGTGCGGCAGGGGACGGCTACTTTCAGCACATTCCCGATCGAGGAGATGGTTACCGGAGAGTACCTGGCGACGATCCCCGGCCATTCGTGTGGCGATCCGGTCGAGTACTACATCAGTTTCGAGGATCTCACCGGCGGAATCCACACCTCTCCTTCCTCCGGAGCGTCTGATCCCTTCCTTGCTCCGGTGTATCTTATGCAGGAGACGACCTTCGAGAATTCGATGGAACAGGATCGGGGTTGGACGGTGGGTGCCCCCTCGGATACCGCCACTACCGGAATCTGGACGCGAGTGGCGCCCATTGGAACGGTGGCCGCTCCCGGGGATGACCACAGTGAAGTCGGCTCTCAGTGCTGGGTGACAGGGCAGGGTAGTAATGGCGGCGGCCAGGGCGAAAATGATGTCGATGGCGGGGCTACCACTCTCTTCTCTCCGGTGATGGATCTGGGCGCTCTTGGAAGCGACACTGTCCTCATCGAGTACTGGCGCTGGTATGTCAATGGCACCGGAGCTACTCCCTACACCGATCCCTGGCTAATCGAGATCTCGGGTGATCTGGTCAACTGGGTCACTGTTGAACAGGTGGGCCCGCAGAATGGTCCCGACACCAACGGGGGCTGGATCTTGCACTCTTTCGATCCAGCACCATTGATCCCTCTGACCAGTACGGTGCAACTGCGATTCATTGCAGCGGATCAGAATGAGGGTTCCATCGTCGAAGCAGGGATCGATGATTTCCGTGTCGTTACTCGCTTCTGTCAGACTGGCCCATCGTTTCGCCGTGGAGACCCCAATGGTGATGGAGCCACCGATGTCTCCGATGCCGTGGCAATCCTTCAGTACCTGTTTGATGGAAGCACTCTTCAGTGTCTCGATACGGCGGATATTTATGACACGGGAGAGGTGAACATCGCAGACACGATGGCGCTGGTCATGTACCTGTTTGGAAGTGGCAATCCACCTGCCGACCCCTTCCCCTCCTGTGGATGGGATACTTCCTTGGATCTGTTAGGCGATTGCCTCGACGGTGGGAACTGTCCCTGATCGGGATCCCGAAGCGGTTTCGCTACTCCCTTGAACCGGGTTGTGAGCGGTTTTCGAGCAGAGATCGCGCACTGGAACAACCGGCAATGGAACCGGTGGCCCAGGCCCACTGGAAGTTGAATCCTCCAATTCGACCCTCGCAGTCGAGGATTTCTCCGGCGAGGTAGAGGCCTTCGCATCTCCTCGATTGCATCGTCTGATAGGCGATTTCATCGAGAGGGATCCCGCCAGCGGTGACCTCTGCCAGTTTCCAGCCTCGATCTCCAGTCACCACCAGCGAATGGCAAGTCAACTCACGTGAGAGGCGTCGCCTGGATTCACGGGGGAATTGCGCCAATGGAGCGGAGAGGTCCACCGCAGCGTGCGAGCCGATGAACTCTGCGACCCGTCGGGGTACACGGGAACTGAGGATGTGAAGAACCGAGCGCTGTGGAGATCGTTGACCCTGATCGATCAACCAGCGATCGACCGAACCGGGATCTTCATCGGGAAGGAAGGAGAGTAGCAGTTGCGGGGAATGCCCCAGTTGGGCCTGACGGATCCAGGTTCGACTGATATCCATCGGAGCCGGACCGCTGATCCCAAGATGGGTCCACAGCATCTCGCCAGTGGTGGATTCGATGTTCTTTCCATCGCTGTTGACGGTGAGCTGTGCAGGATGAGAGATCCCCGACAAGTTCTCGTGTCCATGACCATCTTGAAGTAGCAAGGGAACCAAGGCTGGCCAGGTGTCGGTCACCGAGTGGCCGAGCGTTTCCATCATCTTCCAGCCCTGACCATCGCTGCCACTCTTCGGAAGAGACTTTCCCCCGGTCGATACGATCAATTTTCGAGCTTGAATCTCGCCGTCCGGTCCGGTCAGACTCCAGCCCGTTTCTGAAGGGCGGATCGATTCCACTCTCCATTGAGAAAGCAACTCGACACCCAACTGATCGCAGCGTCGAAGCAGTGCATCCAGAACCGTTCTGGCCTTATCAGTGACGGGAAACATCTTCCCAGTTTCTTCTCGCTTGAGTTCTACCCCGATCGATCGAAACCACTCGATGGTTTGTTTCTCATCAAAAGCCCTCAAGATGTTACGGACCACATTTTTCTTGCCGTGAAAGTCCGCAGGTTCGACGCGATGGTGGGTGACATTACAGCGACCACCTCCAGCGATGAGGATCTTCGCTCCTGGTTTTCGGGCACCTTCCAGCAAGACGATTTTCAGATCAGCTTCGAGAGCGGATTCCGCTGCGAATATAGCCGCAGCGAGACCGGCAGCGCCGGCTCCGACGATCGCGATGTCGATATCGGAACTGCAGGTGGTCTTCACTACTGTGCCTGTTGAATTCTTGAGGCCAGTTCCTCGAGTGGGGGCGCTTCGAGGTCGCAGGGGCCAGGAAACTGAAAGTCGGAGATGTCAGATGTGGGGATCAGGTGCACATGGACGTGGGGAACCTCCCAGCCAATCACTGACACCACGACTCGCGAACACTTTGTGGCGTTGCGGATCTTTGTCTCTACCACTCGGACGGCTGCCCATAGAGCAGCATATTCATGCGGATCCATGTCGAAGATGTAACTGACTTCTCGCTTGGGAATGACCAGGCAATGGCCGGGCCTGACCGGTCGGATGTCGAGGAACGCAAGGTGATCGTCATCTTCCCAAACCCGGTGGCATGGAATTTCTCCGGAGATGATCGAACTGAAGATGCTACTCATCCAGAGTTGTCCTTCCAACCTTCGTAACGGGAGATCGTTTCTCGGAAACTCTCCGGGACGCCGATCGATTGGAACTCACCATCGATGGCACAGTGAGTGGTGGAACCAAGAGCAACCACTCGATTTTCTTGCTTGTGGCGAATTTTGAAACCAAATGTAAATGAACTGCGACCGATTTCTCTGGTGCAGACATCGATGCGTAACAGGTCATGGAGTCGAGCGGGAGATTTGAAATCCAATTGTGCGGAGACCACTACATTTTCAAAATCTCGAATCGGTCGGTGTCCCTCGGCAAGGTCCAGGTTGTGTAGATAATCGACCCTGCCGACTTCCAGGAAAGTGAAGTAATTCCCGTGAAAAACGATTCCCATCGCATCCGTTTCGGGGAGGCGTACCTTGACCTCGGTGGTGAAGTGAAAGGTGTCATCGTGCGAAGATCTGCATTTTTCTTCGTGGTCAGATGAGTTCAATTGTCCTCCAGGGTCGAGACAGAAAGTGGTTCCCACCGGTTGCTGTTCGGGGCCGAGGAACCGGAAGAATCGTTGTCTAGGTCGGTTGTCGCCGCTTCTTTGCCAGCCGTCAACCCCGACCGCTGTGGATGGTGTAGGATCGTGGCAGGACCAATACTGACCATGGGAGGTGACTTGCCGAGTGAATCGGAGGAGAACTACCTGAGAGCACTCTGGAAAGTCTCAGGAGAACCGGAGCAGTGGGTTCCCACCGGCAAACTGGCGGATCGGGTGGGGGTCTCGCATCCTTCCGCGACCCGCATGGCCGGTCGCCTCGGTGAGCAAGGCTGGGTAGAGCACGAACCGTATCGAGGGGTGCGCTTGACACCTGACGGTAGGGAATTGGCACTGCAGATGGTGCGCCGCCATCGAATCCTTGAAACCTATATATCGAAGATCCTCGGAGTTCCCTGGGATCAGGTGGATGCTGAAGTGGAGCGTCTTGAGCATGCAGTCAGTGATGATCTGATCTGCAGGATGGAGGAAGCGCTTGGTTTTCCTGCGCGGGATCCTCATGGTTCACCGATCCCCGATCGTGATGGCTGTTTGCCGACCACTGCGGAAGAGATCATTCTTACCGAAGCACCCATCACAGAAGATCTGGAGGTCGTGAGGGTCATCGACTCGGGCCCCGAGGTACTTCAATGGCTGGGTGAGCGTGGAGTCACACCAGGCTCCATCATCAGCATCGAGGCGAGGGAGCCAGGGGGGGGGCCGTTGTTATTGAACTCGAAAGAGATCGATCGACCGATTGCCCTCGGCGGCGCACTGGCCAGCAGCATCCTGGTGAGATCGATCGACCTCTAGTCCTCTTCGGATTCGAAACCCGATTCGAGCCGCCTTGTCAGGTCATCATCGAGATGATGCTCTATCCGGTGTGCGGGTTCATCGAGATGATCCGAGGCCAATCCCATACGTTCTGCAGCGAACCGTTTCCACAGACTTCGTTTTTTGAGCAGTGTGCGAGCCATCCGTTCCCCACGGCCGACCGGGATTCCGTTCCGGATGTAGCCCAGCGTCCACAGTAGCCATGTGGCGAGGATGCGGAAGAACCTCGAGGAAGGCGCGCCAGCGGAATCGGTGTGGTCTGGTGGAGAATCCATCGATTGCAGGTGGGATTCAGCAAGGATGTCTTCCATCTCGACCCTCATGGTCCAGGAGAAGTTACGGGTCGCTGCTGGAATCAATCCTCTACCAGGGGCCAGCAGCACTGCTCCTACCAGCAATCCGCCAGAAGATACCGCCATCATTCCTGGTACTCCGGTTTCAAGTTGAATCGCTCCCACGGTTCCAAGGACTGCAGAGACAACTCCCGCCAATGTCGAGACGATGACCATCGAACTCATCCGATCGCAGAGGACGTGACCGATGGTTGCCGGAACTGCGATCATCGCGATCACCAGTACCGAACCGACCGCTTCGAAGCATGCTACCGATGTGATCGCAACGAGGACCAGTAATCCCTGTTCGAGGGTTTGGAAAGGTAATCGTGAGGCGCGTGCCAGTTGGGGATCAAAGGCGCACAACTTCCATTCCTTCCAGAACAACACTGTCGCACCGAGGTTGAGTAGAAGTGCACCGAGAACCGGAGTCAAAGAACGGGGCACGGAGTATCCGAACCACTCGACCTGATGAATCGGTGCGTACTCGACCATGCCGTACAACACACATCCCGCATCCAGGTCCACATCACGAGCAAAAATTTCGATCAGGATGATTCCCAGGGCAAACAAACTGGTAAAGACAACACCCAGAGCCGCTCCTCCGTCGACACCAGCATGTTCACGCAGCCATTCCGCAAGGATCGAGACGAAAATCGCAGCGATGAGTGCTCCGACAAGCATCGGAAATAGATCCCTCGATCCACTCACGACGAATCCGATTACCAGTCCTGGAAGGACTCCGTGAGCGATCGCATCCCCTAGCATGGCTCTTCTTCGTAGTACCAGCTGGACTCCGAGTAATCCGCACGCTGCAGCAGCGCAAGCAGCCACCATCATGATCTGCCAGGACACCGGTGTGAGTTGTAGATCGATCATGAAGTCCCCCGATGATCGATCGACCTTTGCAAGGTATCGATCAGATCTGGCGGCAAGATCTTCTCGATATCCTGTTCATCGAGATCGATCAGGTCACGATCGATGGAGGCTTCAGAAGTCAGCCATTCACGCCAGATCTGCAGTGCCTTTCGTGCTCGAACCGCTCTCCTTCGCCCTTCCGGGGTCAGTTGGATCCGCTGTGAATCGGTCTCGATCCAACCGTTGCGACTCGAGACGACCAAATTCCTGCGATCGATGGCGGCGGTGGTCACCGGCTGTCGTTTCAGAACGACTAAGGATGATTCCTCCAGTTCCGAGCTCAGGATCCCATCGAGGAACTGGCGGACCTGTCGGTCTTGAAGACGGGACCGTTGCTGCATATGGCGAGAGATCCAGCCGCGGCCCGGGGCCAGTAGCAAGGAGATGATGAACAAGGTGGTGGCGGACAGCACGATGACCGGGCCGGCTGGGAGATTCGAGTGAAGGGATGAGAGGAGGGTGCCGATCAGACCAGAAGCAGCACCGATCAGCGCCGAGATCGCGAGAAGCACATCGAAGCGGTCAGTCCAGAATCGGCCAGCGGCTGCTGGGATGACCACCAGTGCAGCGGTCAACACCACTCCTACTGCCGGCAGTGCGATCACGATGGTTGCTGCGAGCAGCGAAGTCTGGAGAAAATCGATGGATCTTGCTGGTATCTTTGCGGAGAGGCCGAATCGTGGATCAAAGCAACTGACCAGTAATTCCTTGCGTAGCGAGATGATGATCAGACTCATCATCATTGCTGAGATTCCGAAGAGCAGCGCCTCTGACCTGAGCATGCCTGCGGTTCGACCGAGCAATAGTCCGTCGAGACCTGCCGCCGAACCACCCAGCCCCGAGCGCTGGATGATTCCGACCAGAGCGATTCCGGCACCGAACAGGATCCCCAGAACGCAGGCGGTCGCCGCATCCTTACGTATACGGGTGATTCTCGGAAGCCACGACACCAGTGTTGCCGATAGAAGGGCGCTGAGAAGAGCTCCGACTCCGAGTACAGCAAGAGATCGGCTACCCCCGAGGAGGAAAGCGATGCAGATTCCAGGCAACGTCGAGTGGGCGATCGCATCCGCCAGCAGGGCCCGTCGTTTGAGTAGCATCAGCGCTCCGACAAGCCCACAACAGGTTCCCAGAGCCGTGGATCCGAGCAATATGACCAGGGTGTTGGGAGAGATCATCATTGATCCCTGCCGGTTCGAGACCTTCCGGTTCGGATGCGTCGGACCGCTTCCGCTGCCTCATCGAGAAGAGTGAGGCGACCCCCATAGGTTCGCAGCAGGTTCTCTCCGGTAAAGATCTCTGCTGTGGGGCCGGCTGCGACCAGCCTCAGGTTGAGCAGCAACACATGGTCGAAGAAGTTTTCAATCGTCTGCAGATCATGATGTACGAGAACTACGGTTCGGCCCTTTTTCTTGAGATCTAACAAGACCAGTCGAATCGCCTCTTCCGTGGCAGCATCGACTCCTGCAAAGGGCTCATCCATGAGGATCAACCGAGCATCCTGTGCCAGTGATCTTGCAATGAACACGCGTTGCTGTTGGCCTCCAGACAGTTCGCCCACCTGGCGCTTTTTGAGGTCGGCCATTCCCACCTGTTCCAGGCACTCCATCGCCCAGTCTCGTTGTGCTTTTCCAGGTCTTCGAAACCATCCCAACTTGGAATAAGTGCCCATCAGCACCACATCGAGCACGTCGACAGGGAAATCCCAGTCGACACTCTCACGTTGTGGAACGAATCCGATCAGTTCCTGTGACTTCCCCACTTCTTGATCGAAGATTTTCAGCCAACCGCTGGCGGGGTGAATGGTGCCGAGGATGGCGGAGAGAAGGGTGCTCTTCCCGGCTCCATTGGGGCCTACGATGGCACAGAGCGATCCTTCGGGGATGGTCGCATCGATATCCCAGAGCACCGGTTTCTCGCGATATGAGACGGTCAAGTCGTGGATTTCGATGGCGGGGGAATTCAACGGAGGGCCTCCGAGATCACGCGAGCATTCTGCAGAACCATGTCTCTCCATCGTTCGGCAGTCGAACCGGGCGGGCCCGGAGCATCGCTGAATAGAACTCCACCGATCCGCAGGTGATGACCCAGAGATGCGCAGCCCTCGATCAGCGCCCGAACATTACGTTCCGAAACCGTCGATTCCACGAAGATTGCAGGGATTTTCCGACTGCTGAGAGTTTCGACCAGTCGGTTGACCCGGTCGATGGAAGCTTCCGATTCTGTGCTGATGCCCTGGATTCCCATCACCTCCATCTGGTATCGCCTTCCGAAGTAACCAAATGCGTCATGGGCGGTCACCAGGATCCTCAGCGCCTCTGGAATTTCTGCAATCAGATCAAAGACCTGGGCATCCAGCAGGGTCAGTTCTTTGACCAGTTGCTCCAGAGATTGTTCATAGTCGACCTGATGATCGGAATCGATGGAGGTGAGCACCTCTTTCATTTGCCGGATCACTTCGATCCACAGCGAGATATCCATCCACAGGTGAGGATCGACCGTATCCGCAGACGAGTAGATCAGTCGTTCTCGCGGAATCCTTTCCGAGATGGCGATGAAACGGTGGAGGTTTGGATCGACACCTGACGAATTCCTGCTGTGGAGAATGTCGCCCATCCGTCCCTCCAGATGATGACCATGGAAGAGAACGAGATCGGCATCGAGGAGACGCTGAACATCGGTGGGGGAAGGCTTGTAGAGATGAGGATCGACACCCGCACCCATCAGTGAGGAGACCTCAGCATGGGACCCGACCAGGGTTCGCATCGGCCCCGCAATCATCTCCGTGGTGCATAGAATTTGAAGGGTTGAGGGGCTGGGTGCCGACGGGGAGCCGGTGCACCCCGCAACCAACAGCGGCAACCATGACCAGAGTAACAATGACTTCATGCGTCAACTCTGGAGCGGTCCCGCTCCCTGTGCCATCCAAAACTTTACAGTGGGCAAAAATATGTTTAGCCTGCGCTAAATATGAACTGCCCAGGCACAACCTGTCTCTTTATTCTCATGTTCCTCACCTGTAGTATGAGGCTATTGAGATTATCAGAACCATTGAGGGCGCCGAATTATTTGACCCATCACGTGGAAGGCAGTCTGGAGTGATCTGCATCGATCCGAAGAGGCGAACTCTACTCCCCACCAACATCCCAAAATTGTGGCTGATCTTCATCGTTTGGATCTTTCCTGTGTGGAGCGATTCACTGTGTCTCCACAGCGATTCACGGAGTCTCCACAGCGAGTTGCTGGGTGGCTCGATGATACAGGCAGCGGAAATCCAGGTGCCCCTCGATGCCACCACCATCAATGCGGCCATCGCCCTGGCGGTCGATGGAGATGAGATCGTGGTCTCTCCCGGCAGCTGGAACGAGGCGATCGATTTTGCAGGGAAGCAGATCGTGATCCGGTCAACAGCGGGCCCCGAGGTCACCACCATCTCAGGCACCCTCGATAATCCAGTGGTTCGATTTACTTCAGGAGAGAGCGCACTGGCACATCTCGATGGGTTCACGATTCGCGGTGGTGGCGGAGTGCTGATCAACGGAGTGAGGAAAGGTGGCGGGATCTACATCATCGATTCGTCACCCAGGATCTCCAATTGTATCGTGATGGAGAACCAGGCGACCATCGGTGCAGGAATTGCCATCGATGGAGGAAATGTCACTCCGATCGAACTGGATCAGGTCGAGGTTTCTCAGAATCAAGCTCTCGATGCTGGCGGTGGGATTGCAGTCATCGGGTCCACCTCCGGAATCTCTCTGGTCGATTGCTTGATCCTGCAAAACCACGCAGACATCGTTGCGGGAGCGATTTACTGCGAGAGTAGCAACTTGCAACTTCAATCGTGTCAATTGATCGAGAACAACACTGATCTTCTTGCCGGAGGAGTCTGGTTGTATCAGGAGTCCGGTGCGACTTTCCTCGATTGTGAAATCGCCCAGAATGTCACCGCCGTCACAGGTGGTGGATTGGTGGTGTCCGATTATTCTCGAGTCACTCTCGATCATTGCCGCATCCATGACAATGTGGGGGGGGCCAATGGCGGCGGAGTGTTGATCGATTCTGGAGACGGAACCGAAACTCAAGTACTGAGGTTCTGCGTCTTCTATGGTAATTCTGCCTCGGCCAGTGGAGCCAATTTAGGTGTCAGTCTCAACGTTGCATCGATCCTTCTCGAGCGGTGCACTTTTGGCCCCCCTGCCGCTGGGGCGGTCGCCAACATCACGGTCAATAACAGCATTCCCAACATCTTGACCATCGATTCCTGCATCATCGTCGGAGGGGGTCCTCAGCCGGTTCAGGTCTTGCCTGGATCCACCAACGCTTTCTTCAGTTGCATCGAAGGGCTCGCCACCTCTTCCATCTTCTCCTTTGATTGCATCGATGAAGATCCGCTATTTGTCGATGTGAGTGCTGGAAATTTGGCGCTTGAACTCGGATCTGCGTGCATCGACGGAGGGAATCCCGCTCTTCCCTTCGATCCAGATGGTTCTGCGCCGGACATGGGAGCCCTTGGGCCCGAAGGAGTTGGAAGTTTCCGTAGAGGAGATGTCGATGCCAGTTCGACTGCGAATCTGGCGGATGCGGTTCAGGTGCTGGCGCTGCTCTTCATTCCGGGGAGTGCGCAGATCGAGTGCATGGATGCGGCAGATGCCAACGATGATGGATCGGTCAACATCACCGATGCGATCAAGATTCTTGACTACCTTTTCGTTTCCAACACTCCGCTTCCTGCTCCGTCGGATGTCTGTGGTGAGGATCCGACCGATGATGCCATCACCTGTGGTCTCATTTGCCCCTAGCAGCCCGATCTCCGTCGAGTTTTTTGAACCCTTCTGGCACCGATCCCAGTTGCTGAGAGACTTCTGAAACGCTCACCAGTGAAGAAGGAAATCTCCACTTCGATGCGATGGTGGAGGAAGGTATCGCTGCATGATGAAGCGTGGATAGCGCTGGATCGATGGGCCACTCCAAGATCATCTCGAGGGAGTCGTCTGCGCCGGCCAGGATGTCGATATCGATCGTTCGGGGAGCATTGAAATCGGTGTTTCTGGTTCGACCCAGAGCCGTTTCGATCAGTTTCAATTGAACTCTGAGTTCCTCGAAGGAGAGCGGATCTCGAAGGATCACCGCCTGATTATGGTAATCCGCAGTCCCCGGAGCAGAGACTGCCGGAGTCTGGTAGACCGGAGAGAGGGACACCAAGTCGGTACAGGCTCTCAACTGCACGATGGCTGCTTCGATGTGTTGCTCCGGGTCGATGTTGGACCCCAGTAGCAATAGTGCATATGCAGGGCGGACAGCGCTCACGAGCGTTCTCTCAAGATCTCGACCCCGACCGAACGAGAGTGACGTAGTGCTCCCGGCTTTTCTATCTTGACCCTGGTCGCCATGATCTGGCTCTCATCAAGGATCAGGTCGGATACTTCTTGAACCAGTCTTTCCAGCAGCAGGCATTGGGATTTTGAAACATGGTGGATGATCTTTTTGGTCAACTCGCGGTAGTTCACGGCGTCCTCGATGGAATCACTGGCGGCTGCCCGGGCAATATCTGTCCAGATGGTGATGTTGATCAGGACATCCTGACATCGATCCCGCTCGTGATCGAAGATACCGATGACGGTCCTGACCACCAGATCCTCGATGTGGATGGTGTCAAGACTGGAGAGGTGTTGTGGCAATGTACTCATGGCATGGTTCTCCATCCATCTACGGGTACGACTTGACCAGTGGAACCATCATCTTGACGGACCAGTTGGATCAACACATCGGTCAAGAGGTCCAATGACGGGTTTTCTCCCGATTCCATCTTTGGATTCTTCGTCGGCCCTGACACCATTTCGTTACTGGGTGGCAGGATGGATCCGGGAGAGATTCCATTAACCGTGATTTCGGGCGCGAGTTCAGCGGCGAGCAACTTCATCAGGTGTAGTAATCCAGCCTTGGCCAGACCATAACTGAGGTATCGAGGATCCGCATCGGAAGCACGCCAGTCTAGCATATGGATGATTCGACCCTGCAAGCCTCCGGGTAATCGCTTCACGAATTCGCGGGCCAGAATTGTGGGTGAGACGACATGGATGCGATGGTCAATCTCCAACTGGGCTGCATCTATCTCGAGGAGTCGGTTTGGCACGAATCGAGAAGCGTTGTTCACCAGGACCTGTACCGGACCCAGGGTATAGGCCTTGGCGATGATCTCGGGGGCGATCGAGGGGTCAGACAGATCTCCCTGGATCATCAGCGCCTCGACTCCCCGTGCCTGGCAAGCAGCCATCGTTTCCAATGCCTGCTCCCGAGAGCGATTCCAGTGGATGGCTACATGCATCCCTTCATCGGCGAGCCGACACGCCATGGCGCGGCCGATCCTGTGAGCAGAGCCGGTCACCAGGGCGACTTTTCCCGTCAATTCCATCTCGGTTCCTCCAGGATCTTCTGAGGGAGCATTCTGAGCACAACAGCAGGGCGAGTCCACTTGGACTCCGAGACCTTGACCCGGCGAAGCCGCGCGAGGAGACTCTCCGGGTCTGGATTACTCATCGAATTCCCGAGCAGGAGGATTGAATTGGCCAAGGTCCTGGAACCGAATGCCACCATAGTAGGCAAAATTGACCTTTCGGAGGAGTTGTCGATCTTCAAGGTGGCCCTCGATGAGGAGTTACCGGAGGGAGATTGGTTTGTCCCCGGACAGTACATGGTGATCGGGGTCAATAATCTTGTGGAGCCCGATCTGGCTGGAGTTCAGC
>Ga0209047_1000268_pt1 | contig 50990 bp, 35 predicted proteins | sample SaaInlV_165m_DNA_3_FD_184681 | JGI IMG/M metagenome (GOLD analysis project Ga0209047, IMG submission 184681) | Marine microbial communities from expanding oxygen minimum zones in the Saanich Inlet - Saanich Inlet SI037_S3LV_120m_DNA (SPAdes)... | ecosystem: Environmental > Aquatic > Marine >...
TAGAAGATCCACCCGAAGACATCTTGTAGGTTGAAGTAGGGTGATTCCGCCAGCACGGCGTGATCTCCCTGGCTCACCATATTTACCAAGGAGAGTGCCCAGTAGGAGATGTGCTGGGTCAACCAGGCGAGTGATGCATTGGCCAGTGCCACGATGGCCACGAATGCGATCAACATCGCGATGACATTGAGTGCCAGGGTCAACCCTTCACTGGTTCCTCGACAGGCAGCATCGAGCAGATTGGAGTCGGAGCGGTGGATTTCCAGTTTGGCCGCTGTGGGGTCACCTAGATCCTTCTTCTCGGGGACCATCAACTTGGCCGCCACCAAGGCCGCAGGCGCCGACATGAAACTGGCCGCCAGCAGGTGACCGGCGTCGATTCCGAGACTGACATAGGCGGCAAAAACACTCCCCGCCACGGTCGCCATGCCTCCAGTCATCAGTGCCATCACCTCGGAGTTAGTCATCGTTTTCAGATAAGGGCGGATCACCAGTGGTGCTTCAGTCTGCCCGGCGAATATGTTGGCTGCGGCAGCGAGAGATTCAGGACCGCTGGTCTTCATCGTCATTTGCATCAAACGAGCGATCAGCCACACGACGACCTGCAGCAAACCGATGTGATAAAAGATCGCCATCAATGCCGAGACAAAGATGATGGTTCCGAGCAAGACGATCCACAGCTGGAATCCAACACCGGTCGCCGACGCCAAGGTACCGAAGACCATGGCGGTCCCGACCTGGGAGAAGTCGAGGATCCCCTGGAAGATCTCCTTGGCACCAGAGGTGATGGAAGTGCCCCAATCAGTTCGCAGGATCACCAACGCCAGCAGCAGTTGCAGCCCCACCCCCCAGTACACCGTACGCCAGCGAACTTCAGCACGACGGGTCGAAATCGCCCAGCAGAGTGCGACCAGAACCAGCAGGCCCAGCAGGCTGCGGGCACGATCGAGCCAGTGATCCCCCTCTCCCCCATCGGACGCTGATGAGATGTAAACCTCAGCTTGGATGGAAGCATAGATCCGATCGGCGGAGTCCGCCTGCTCCAGCGCCCGCTCGGTCGCTTCCAGCACCGACAATCCACCATCCTCCTTGGGAGCGGCAGCCAGCAGATCCCAACCATCCCCACCGCTGGCAAGGTAATCGTTGGTGGCGATGCGAAATTGCTGTTGATCGGTAATGGGAGCGCCCTGGAGAAGGATCTGGTCGACCTCGACCGGACCTCCGTCCGCCTCTGCCACCTGCACCCGAATTCCGTGGAAGTCGACCCCTCTTCCCTCGGTGGTGAGGGACTGAACGACCAGTTGCTTCAACTGCTTGCCGGTCAAGGTCACCACCGTCACGCGATTGCCAAAGGGCGAGATCTCGAAGAGATCGCGGTACAGCACTTCTCCAGAAGGCAAGTCGTCACGGATTCCACCATGATTGTGGAAAGAAGCAGAGACACCTGCCGCTTCCGCCATCGAATCACAGATCCAGCGACCCAGTGGCGAGGAGACCGCTCCACTCTCCTTGTGCCCCCCACTGTGTAAAGCCACCGGGGATTCTCCCACCTTGCGATTCATCTTCTCGCCGACCGTGGCATTCACCGCAGCGAGCAGAGCTCCCAATTTCTGATCGGTCGCAACGGAGAGGGCTTCGACAGCCACCACCGACGTGGATACGGTGACGGACTCGCTCTTGCCCTTGCGTGTGAATTCGACGCGCCCGAGATGGCGAGTCTTGGCTCCCACCTGGGCCACCACCGTGCCATGGACCGGTTCTATCCAGGGTGGATCAACCAGGGTATGGGAGTGCCCGCCGACGATGAGGTCGAGACCCTCGACTTCTCCGGCGAGCGCTCTTTCCAGTTTCACTCCGCTATGAGAGAGAACCACCATCAGATCGGCACCCTGTTGCCGGAGGCGATCTCTCGCTTTTCTCACCGCGTCAGCCAGCGGGGCTACCTGTAACTTTTTGCCCGCTACAGGAGCGATGATGTTGGGCGCGTCCGGTGTCAAGATTCCAATCAATCCGACGCGGAATCCACCGCGCTCGATGATGTGATCACGCAGTACCACCTGTTGTAGGCGTCCCGAAGACTCGGTCACATTCGATGCGATCACCGGAATGGTCGTGGCATTGATCAGATTCAGCAGGTTGTCTATTCCATAATCGAAATCGTGGTTGCCCAGGGTCATGGCATCGAACTGGAGGCACTCCATCGCTCGGATCATCTGAAGGCCGCCGTCGCTGGCGCCTTCTGGAGTTCCCTGGAACCAGTCGCCAGCATCGAGCAGCAACACATTCTCGTTACCCACCTCGTCGCGTACCGACGAGACCAATTGGCCCATCCCGGCCATTCCGCCACTGAGATTCTCACCACTTTTCCGAGGGAGTAACTGTCCATGCATGTCGTTGACGTGCAGTACCACCAGATGATCATCTGCCTGGACGAGAACCCCACACCAGAGACTGATCAGCACCAGCCAGCCTTGAATTGATCGCAAGATCATGCCACCTCTATTTCCACCTGGAGAATTGCTGGAGAGGATAGCGGAACAATCCACGTCTGGACAGCGGGAGCCCTTGCAACCGCCCCCCCATTTCCTTCATGATCTGAGCAAAGGAGAGTCATCATGGACCCAGCGGAACTTCCCGAGCGAATCTTCAGAACCTATGACATCCGTGGCATCGTTGGAGAAGACCTGACCGAGGAGATCGTCGAACAGATTGGACTCGGGCTGGGCCAGTTACTCTCCTCCGAGGGGAGCCGCTCTGTCGCCGTCGGTCACGATATCCGCGATTCCAGTGCGCCCTTCGCCGCCCGAGTCCGAGATGGCCTGCTGAAAGCAGGACTCGATGTCATCGAGGTGGGAGAGGTTCCGACTCCCTTGCTCTACTGGGCAGTCCAGCACCTGGGTGCAGATGGCGGAGTGATGATCACCGGCAGCCACAATCCAGTCGAATACAACGGGCTGAAAATCACCCGCGGTGTGATGCCGATCTGGGGGGATGAACTGCAGACCCTTCGCAACATCGCCAACGATGCTCGTGCGGTCGAGACACCAGGCCAGGCGACTTCAGCCGAAGTCATCCAGCCCTACATCGCCAACCGGACCGAGCGCTTCCAGTTCCCCGACGGATTCAAGGTCGCCATCGATTGCGGCAATGGCACGGCAGGGCCTGTCGCCATTCCACTCTTTGAAGCACTCGGGATCGAGGTGGACGCCCTTTACCCCGAGCCCGATGGAACCTTTCCCAATCACCTTCCCGACCCGGAAGTTCCTCGCTACATGAAGAATCTATGTGACAAGGTTGCGGCGGGAGATTTCCAGTGTGGCTTCGGCTTCGACGGTGACTCCGATCGAGTCGGAGTGATCGATGAGAAGGGCAGGAAGAGATCCGCTGATCATTTACTGGTCGCCTTCGCCCGCCACCTGCTCGCCCAGGTCCCAGGGGGCAAGATCATCTATGATGTCAAATGCTCCGACTACTTGCCTGATCTGATCAAAAAGGCCGGAGGAATACCGATACTCAGCAAGACGGGTCACTCCATCATCAAGGAAAAGATGAAGGAGACGGGAGCGATTCTCGCGGGCGAACTGTCGGGGCACATCTGTGTGAAGCATGGCGGAGACGGCTTCGACGACGCCTTCTTTGCCGCTTTACTGACACTCGAGATCATCGCTTCCCAGGGTGGTCAATGCTCCGACCTGTTCGACGGTATTCCCGAGATGAAGGCGACACCGGAGGTCAAAATTCCGGTCTCGGAGGCACACAAGTTCCAGGTGGTCTCCGCGCTGGTGGAGCAATTTCGGAAGGATCCCGGCGGTGGCACCCTGATCGACCTCGATGGAGTCCGGCTCTCCTTCGATGATGGATGGATGCTGATCCGTGCTTCCAATACGACGGCGAATCTGACGGTGCGCGTCGAAGGAGTCGACAACGCCGCTCTGCAACGAATCGGGTCGATCGTCCGCCAGGCGCTCGAGTCACACCCGGTCAATCTCGACCAGTTGACCGAGGCACTCGAATCCTGACCACGCTCCAAGGAACAGCTGCCCTGCACCAGTTCAGCGCTGACCCGAAGATTTATTCTTTCGAGCCACTCGCCACTTCTGGAAGCACTCTCGCTGATCGAAGAAGAGCCAATCCCCTTGCCGGGTACGTGCCCGGGCAGCGGATGCTTCTCGTTCGACTTGTTGGCCACAGATCGGGCAATGAACGAAAGCACTCTCCTCCAGTTTCTCGCATCCAGCGGGAACATCGAACAACGAAGCAGGTACCGATCGTCGATCCCATTGGGTGACCTTGAAGGTGAGGGGATGCGACAAGGTCGCAGTCACTACATGAATGACCCCCTCCAGAGGAAGCCCTTCGATCTTCTCCAGTGCGCCCTGGACCTCGGCTCCGAAGGCTCCACTGGCGCGATGAAACTTGGCCAGAGGAAAGGGCATCTCGAGGTCCGCGACCAGCAAGTCAGTGATCAATCGATCATTTTCGTAGATCCGAACCGATCGTACCGGAAGACCCAATCGCTGTTCGGTGGTTTCTGACTGTTCGACGCGAATCTCCCGGATCAATTCGCCACTCTCCGACAGTCGCAGGTGGCTCGCTTTCAATAACTGCTCTCGTTCTGCCGTGGAAAGATCTCGACTACGCAGTTCCAGTTGCTTCTCCTGGATCCACCGGTCCTTCTGGATCCGCCCGAGATCGGAGCTTTCACGATAGACGGAACGGTCCGCGGAAATTTCTCTCAGTAGCGGTTGATCCCCATCTAGACGCAAGATGTTAAACAGGCCACGCTGTCGGTCTTCCAGCAGCACACGATCGGAAGCCAGCACCATCTGCTGTATCTCTGTTTCCTGGTCTGGACGACCGGGTCGTCCGGAGATTTCCTGCAAGATGATCAGCGCCTCCAGGCGAGACGTGGTGCTCTTCGCTTCCTGCGAAACCGGATCCACTGTTACAGGATCCTGCGACAAGATCGACATCCATAGCGAAAGGGCTAGCAGATTCATGTGACATTCTCCTCGGCCAGTGTTTTCCAGGACAGCGCCGGAAACGCATCGTTGCCAGGTGACAAATCGACACCATGACCTGATCTCTGTTCATCCAGGGTAACGGATTCGCCATCGAATTCGATCCCACCGACAAAAGGATGCTCCCGGATGAACAGCGGTGTATCGAGATCGATCCAGCGCACCCCACCGAGCCCTCGGGCCAGGTGTGCGGAGAAGGACATCGAGAGCAGTGACTCGACCATCCCGCCCATCATCAGCGAAAGTCCTGCGGCGGTGGCAATCTGATGAATTCGGATCGCTTCCAGTACGCCGCACTTCTGCGTCTTGATATTGATGACATTGGCCAATCGGTGCTGAACGATACGCATCGCATCGGCAGCGCTCCTGCACGATTCATCGGCGCAGATCGCCACCTGACCGAGGGCGGTCAATCGAGCCATTCCCGTCTCGTCCTCCTGTGGCACCGGCTGCTCCAGCATGTGGATCGGGATTCCATCGGCGAGAGATTTCTCGATCAGTTGCTGCGCCTCGGCCGCCTCGTAGCCACCGTTAGCATCGAGTACCAGTCCGCAGTCGGGTGCCGCGCGCGAGATCATCTCGAGCCGCTGCAGATCGTGATCCAAGCCGTCGCGCCCCACCTTGATCTTGAGTGTCTTGAATCCAGCGGCGCTCGCTTCTCTGGCAGATCGAGACGCGTGGTCGAGATCTCCCGCGACGATGGTCAGATCAGTGACGAGGGAAGCGTTGGCTGAGCCGACAAAGCGATGGAGCGAACACTGCTGCTGACGAGTAAATCCATCGAGCGCCGCCATCTCGACGGCGCAGAGGGCGCTCGAGGAACCAGGAGCCGCCTCGATGGTACTCTGCTGGATCCGATGAGAGAGGAGAGGGTCCAGTCCGATCAGGGCAGGTGCGGCTCTCGCCAGCGCCTCCAGCGCCGCCGTCCTGGTCTGGCCATCGTAGGCGGGGAAGGGAGCCGCCTCGCCAAGCCCCACCGTCCCATCCGACAATTCCATTCGCACCAATGTCAGATCGACTCGACTCGATTCGCCACCTGAGATGACGAATGGCTCCTTCAGTTCAAGATCAAGGGGAGCAGCCTCGATCTTGACGATGCGCCTGCTCATTGCGATACCCAGGCCCCGTTCTCCAGCAAAGGCACTTCGTCACCGGAAGTGGTGACCGCGGTCACATTCACCTCCTCGTTGCTGATCATCATGTCGGTATGAGCGGTCGAAGAATTCCAACCGATCGCCTCCAACTGCTCAGGAGTCATCTCCACTCCACCTTCGAGACAGGTCTTGTAGGCATTGCCTACCGCAACATGACATGCAGCATTCTCATCGAGCAGAATTTCGCGGAATACATGGCCGCTCTGAAATACCGGTGAATCGGTTCCCACCAGAGCCACTTCGCCCAGTCGCCTGGCCCCGGGGTCGCTGTCGATGTAGGCGCGGAAGGTCTCACCACCATTGTCTGCGCTGAAATCGCTCAGAACTCCACCTTTGAACTCGAGATTGAGTCCCTCCACCAGAGTCCCGTTGACCAGGAAAGGTCTCGTCACCTGTGCCGTGCCCTCGGTCATGCGGTAATCGGGAGTGGTGAAGACCTCTTCAGTGGGAAGATTGGGAATGAATTCCTGACCTCTTTGACTGATGGCACCACCGCCTTCGAAGCGAGCGGCTGGCGAGAGTCCAACGGTCAGATCGGTCCCCGGCCCGTTGAACCGCAGCCGTTCAATCTTCAGTTCATTGAGTGCTTTTCCACGACTCTTGAGCTGTCGATTGTGCTCTTCCCACGCGCCAAGACAATCTTCGCGATCAGCCCGTACGATGGTCAGGAGTTGTTTCCAGAGTTCGTCCCTGGCAGCCACTCCATCGAGATGATCGAAGATCGATTCCGCCCAGCCGATGGTCGCCGCAGAAGCGACACACCATTGCACTGCAGATCTTCCAATTCCATCATCGAAAAAGCGTGTTGCTGCCTTGTGCCCGGCGATACGACAGCGATTGGTTCGATCCGCATCGAGACCAGAAAGAGCTTCTGGATCGGAAGTACCGACCAGGCGCAACATCGCTCCCTGCTCTTCCACCGCCTCATCAAAGCGGACCGGTAAACTACGGGGAATATGGTCGAGGAACTCTTCCTGTTGCGAATGCAAGATGCGGGAACGTTGGATACGATCGTCTCCCAGGTCAACATGAACAAATCGTGCCCCCGCCTGGTAGGCCGCCTCCACCACCTTGATGGCGAAATCTCTCGATTCAGCGTCCACACCCAGGTAAAGCGATTGCCCCGGCTGAATGTTGCAGCCTTTTCGGATGATCAACTCGGCGTAACGTTCCAGGGCCACTTCATGGTTCATTGGGAGACCTCCGCTTTCAGGATTCAGAAAAGGTAACCGATGGTCTGCCCCAGCGGGAGGCTGCAGAAGACAACGGACCAGGATGGGAAGCAGCCGTGCAGCATTGCTGCACGGCCGAAGATTTCTGGTCGGGGTGAGAGGATTTGAACCTCCGGCCTCCACGTCCCGAACGTGGCGCTCTACCAAACTGAGCCACACCCCGATTTGTTCATCACTGTTGGTCTCGCAACATCGGTGCCCTCGGCGGCCGATGATCGGACTGGTCAGGAAGGATACAGGGTGGTCACGAAAGGGTCAATCTGACCGTGAACTATGGCGAAGCGGAGAAAATCGCTCCCGCTCGCAGTCCCGATCGCAGGCCCACGCGATGTCCCCGGAACCTCGTCCATCGTCGAGAAAAACCGCTCGAGATCAGGGATTACAGCCGTAGCCATTGGCCTGGTCCGGATCGAGCCCCGCTTCTGGAAATGGTGTCATCGGCATCGGACCACTTCGGAAGAGGTACGTGACGACGTAGATCGGATCGGCCAGGTCGATCAAACCGTCACCATTGACCTCGGCCGCTTCCAGGCATGCCGGTGCGTCTCCGCCAGAAAAGAGGTAATAGGACAGGTACATCGCATCCCCGATGTCGAGCTGACTATCGCCATTGACCACTCCACGGATAAATCCGTAGGTAAAGGCTCCCGGCAAGGTGGCTTCGCCCAGCGAATTGGCGACACGAACATCGACCGACCCCACTCCATTGATCGATGACGGCAATAGGCCCGTCACCGTGTTGTCGTCGACCACGACCAGGCCCAGAAGAGCCACGCCGTCGATGGTGACCTCGGTATCGGACGCCGCGAGAAATCCAGATCCTGTCACCTGTACATCGACTCCACCCAGGTAGTGCCCGACTGTCGGAGTGACCCCTTCGGCGGTGACCGGGATGATCGAGGTGTTACAGATGGCGCTGACCACTTCAGGGTTACTGACAGGATCGGGAAAGACCACACCCAGCAGAGAGTAAGTGTAGGAACCCGGTGCCAGATCCGCATCGACATACTCGGTTACTCCCGGATCCAGCATGGCGATCAGATCGCCATCTCGGTGGACCAGTACATAGTCAAAAGGAGTGCATTCGCTCCAGCTGAGGATCGAATCGGAGACTCCACCCTGGCACACCAGGTCGAGACAGAAGTCCGGTGGCGGAATGATCTGGATGTTAGCGGGCGTCTGATCCGGGGTCAGGCTAGCCCCTCCCGATACGATCACCACATCGACTGCAGGAGATCCAAGGGTGCCACAGAAAGCGACCTCGGCATCGATGGGCAAGCCCCCGGCAGTGGCCACTCCGGTCAACAGGTAATCGATATCGAGCAGTCCATAACCGGTTCCCGGGTCGAGCGAGGCGCTGCCGACGAAGGAGATCACCACTCCAACCGTCAATCCTTCGGGATAGATATTCATCTCGTTGAAGTCTGGAGCGCCGCCACCATTGATGATGGCGGTGGTGGGACCGTCTTGAGCGGCGGTCAATTCGAGGTTGTCAGTATCGTGACACACCCCCATCGACCACCCCTGTACCACGACACTGGAGTCGAGCAGCAGATGCGATTGAATCGCCTCGCCGGTGACACCCGACCCTCCGGTCAAGGAAACTGCGGTCTCTTGCGCACAGATCGATGTGGCCATGGCCAAACAAAGCAGTGTCACCAAATAATTGAATTTCATCTCATCACCCTCCCAAGGCCGATCGATAGGTTCGGCCGATCCACTGGAACTCTCACCCAGGCGGGGTCTTCTTCATCCATCAACATTACTCAGTGCCCGGGCCAAGTCAATCCTGTGAGCAGCGCATCGTCCTCAAGGGGTCCAGAACACAAGATAGTCAGATTTCTGCAAGGGTCCGAGGCCGGTCAACTCCAGTGATGGAAGCCTTGCCCGGTTTTCTTGCCCAGATGCCCCTCGGCGACCAGTTGTCGCAGCAGTTCTGGAGGGCGGAATTGCTCGCCAATTTCCTGGTGTAGATATTCAGCGATGGCGAGGCGCACATCGAGTCCCACCAGATCCGTCAACCGCAACGGTCCCATCGGATGGCGGTACCCCAATTCCATCGCCTTGTCGATCTCCTCGGCAGAAGCGACCCCTGCTTCCAGCATACGGATCGCTTCGAGCCCGATCACCAACCCCAACCGGCTAGTCGCGAATCCGGGGGAGTCTTGCACCACGATCGGTTCCTTCCCCAGGGCCACCGCCAGTGACACGGCCGCTTCGACCGTCGACTCACTACTGGCCGCACCACGAACCACCTCGACCAGTGCCATGATCGGCACTGGATTGAAAAAGTGCATTCCGACGAAGCGCTGTGGATGCTGGAGACTGGAAGCCAAATCGGTGATCGGCAGGGAGGATGTGTTGGTGGCGAGGATGGCATCGGAGCTCACCACCTGCTCTACCCGAGCAAAGATAGTCGCCTTCAAATCGAGCAGTTCCGGCACCGCTTCGATCACGAAATCACTCTCCTGACACGCTTCTTCGATGTCGGTCGAGGTGGTCAAGCATCGGCGAAACTGATCGCGCGCCGAGGCGGGAGTCTTGCCCTTCTCGATCCCCTTCTCGACACTCGCCTCGATCCGCTCACTGGCGTCAGCCAGCGCCTCGGCAGAGACATCGCAGAGTCTTGTGGAGATGCCGTGAATCGAGGTGACCTGGGCGATCCCCTGCCCCATCGTTCCAGCTCCGATCACGGTGATCTGGCGTACCATCGACAACCCTTTCCATTTGAATATCTTCGGCCACACTACTGGCCATCGAGAGGCTGAGCCTTGAGACGTGCGGTTGCCTCGAACCACCAGAGATGCGACCCTCCCGACCAGAGCAGGATACACGACAGTTCCTCAACACTGGAGCAGATCCGGACGGAGCCCCGATGACCAGAAATGACCAGGAACCCCTTTCTCCCCACGACTCGCTGGTCACGGTGGAGCAGCAGGGGCCGGTTCGATACCTGACCCTCAGTCAGCCCCCCGCCAACTGCTATTCTCACGAGATGATGAAGCAGTTGGATCAGGCGGTGATCGACGCACGATTTTCCCCGGAAACACATGTCATCGTGTTGCGAGGTGCAGGAGACCGATTCTTCTGTGCCGGCGCTGACATCGGGATGCTGGAACAGGTGACACCCGAGTGGAAATACCACTTCTGTCTCCACGCCAACGAAACGCTTTTACGGCTCGAGCAAACGCCCAAGCTGGTCATCGCTCAGATCCAAGGCCACTGTGTCGGGGGAGGGCTCGAAGTGGCACTCGCCTGTGATCTGCGCATCGGTTGCGCAGGATCGGGCAAGGTCGGGGTTCCCGAGGTCCAGTTAGGCGTCCTGCCAGGAACCGGAGGGACCCAGCGTCTGGCCCGAACCATCGGGAAATCGAAAGCGATGCAGTGGTGTATCGATGGCCGGATGATGGAGATCGACGACGCCGTGGAAGCCGGTCTCATCGACCGGATCCTCCCGGCAGAGGATTTCCAGTCTGCGATCCATCAGATCGCCTGCAGTTACTGTCCACCTCAACGGGCAAGCCTCGCCGTAGGACTGATCAAGAGGAGCATCCAGAGTGGCCTCGAGATGGGTCTCCATGAGGGGCTCGCACTGGAAAGAGAACTGCAACAGCGTCTGTTCGCCAGCGAAGACGCCAGCGAAGGGATCGCCGCCCACCAGCAGAAGCGTCCTGCAGAATTCAAGGGTCGTTAAAGAGGGAGAAAATCAGTGCCAGTCGTTGTCGAGACTCAATCGCAAGGTGAACTGATGGTGAGCACCGTCACCCTCGATTCTCCCCCACTCAATGTGCTCGATCTTCAGATGTGTCGAGATCTCAATGAATCACTACAATTGATCCGCAACGATGACATCGCCCGCGTCGTGGTCATCCGCGGGGCCCACCAGGAGTTTTGCAGCGGAACCGACATTTCTCAGCACACTCCAGATCAGATGCCAGCGCTGCTTCCCGCATTTCATGACTGCCTCCGGCGAATCTACCAACTCGATGCCATCGTCATCGCCGCCATCGAAGGGCGCTGTCTCGGAGGTGGCCTGGAACTGGCTCTGGCCTGTGATCGGATCCTGGCGGAGCGATCGAGCCTGCTCGGATTTCCTGAAATCCATCTGGGCTGCTATCCCCCCGCAGGAATCGTGCAACTGCTAGAACGCCGTTGTTATGGTCAAGCGGTGCGGATGGTGCTCTCGGGTCAGGCGGCCACGGCGGATTCGATGGCCCGGTCGCAAATCGTCGATGAGGTCGCCGATGATGGCTCTCTCGACCGCGCCATCGAGACCGAGATCGCTGGCTACACCAGCATCAGTCCAGCGATCCTGGCCATCACGATTCGGCAACTTCACCGAGTCGGTCGAAAACGCCTCGCCACCGAATTACTCGAGATCGAACGAGACTACCTGTCCGAGGTGCTGCCTCATCCCGACTCGACCGAGGGAGTAGAGGCGTTTCTCGCCAAACGGGAACCTCGTTGGGCCAAACGTCCTGGCCTGGTCGGCCGCGACGACGTGGCGCTGTAGGAAGAAGGATCATGACGATGCACTGCGCACAGGTCCGAGAACATGGAGATCTCGATCACCTGTTGCTCGAACAGGTACCGATCGAACAGCCCGCGAGTGGTGAGGTCCGAGTACGCCTGCGCGCATCGGCACTCAATCACCTTGATCTGTGGGTACGGAAGGGAGTCGCTGGCCATCGGTTCCCACTGCCACTGATTCCAGGTTGCGATGGCGCCGGAGTCGTCGAAGCGGTCGGAGAAGGAGCCGAGCAGAAATGGCTTGGCCGAGATGTGGTGCTGATCCCGGGACTCTCCTGCGGCCTCTGTGTCCGTTGCCGTGACGGCGATGACATGCTGTGCCCCGAATACGGAATCCTCGGCGAAACTCGGAATGGTACCTGTGCCGAGACCATCGTCGTGCCTGAACGACAACTGCTCGATCGTCCCGAGGGGATCTCATGGGAACAGGCCGCCGCATTGCCGTTGTCGGCTCTGACGGCATGGTCGATGCTTCGCAAGGCGAGACTGACAGCGGGCGATACGTTGCTGGTGATCGCCGCCGGCAGTGGAGTCGGAACGATGGCGATCCAACTGGGCCGACTGCTGGGAGCTCGCATCATCGCCACCGGCAGCAGCGCAGCCAAGCGGCAACTGGCCGAGAAACTGGGGGCCTCCCACAGCGTCGATCCGGCCGATCCAAAGTGGTGGAAAGAGGTCATCCGTTTGAGTGACGGGAACGGCGCCGATGTGATCTTCGAAAATGTCGGGCAATCGACATTTGAAGGCAGCCTCAGAGCTCTGGCCCGTGGCGGCCGTCTCGTCACCTGTGGTGCCACATCGGGATCACAGGTGACGGTGGAACTGAATCGTCTCTTCTTCAAAAACCAGCAGATCATCGGATCCACGATGGGCAGACGTGAGGATTTAACTCGCCTGCTGAAGTTGCAACAGCAGGGTAAGATCCAACCAGTCATCGATTCGACCTTCCCACTGCAGCAGATTCACTCCGCTCATCAACGGATGGAATCTCGCGAATCGTGTGGCAAGATCGTCATCACACCGTGGAAGGAATGATCGATGAATGAACAGCCCAGAGTCCTGATCGACACCGACGAAGAGATCGACGGCCTGGTCATCCTGACCCTGAACCGTCCAGACAAGAAAAATGCCCTCGACCAGCAGATGGTCGATGCCCTCCATCAGGCACTGGAACCGCTCGAAACCGACCCCACGGTCCGCTGCCTCATCTTTCGAGGAGCCGGAGATTCATTCGTCGCGGGGGCTGACATCGCACAACTGCGTGAACGGCGCGCCGCCGATGCTCTCGAGGGAGTCAATCAGCAGATTTTCCGCCGCATCGCCGAGTTCCCCACCCCGACCATCGCTGCGGTCCAGGGCTGGGCACTGGGTGGAGGTTGCGAACTGGCGATCGCCTGCGACCTTCGCGTCTGCTCCGAGAATGCCAGGTTTGGACAACCAGAGGTGGGCCTGGGCATCATTCCGGCGGCAGGAGGAACCCATCGCCTGGCTCGACTGATCGGCCTCGGCCATGCCCGAGAGTTGATCTTCACCGGTCAGATCATCGATGCAGAGCAGGCGCAGCGGTGGGGTCTGGTCAATCGAGTCGCCCCGCAGGACCAATGGTTCGAAGAGGCGAGGAAACTGGGCCGGAAAATCTGTAAGAATGCCGCTGGTGCGGTTCGACTGGCCAAGAGCGCGGTCAATCAAGCGGCGGATCTGGACGAAGCGGAACGAGACCAGCTGGAGTGTCGCTACCAGGCGATCTGTTTCGATTCCACCGAGAAGATGGAGCGGATGACTGCATTCCTCGAAAAGAAAAAGAAATAGAGCTTACGAAGTCACGGTCGGAAGACGCACGACGCCCCTGACCGAATCCATCTTTCATCGAATGGTTCGAGTGGCACCAGTAAACAGCTTCAATGGACTGTTCCAGTGGCCAACCTCGGAGTAGATCCAAGCCGGGTAGCCATAAAAAAAACGGGCTGCCACGTCCGAAGACGCGACAACCCGCAAATTCAAAACTGGGCAACGACCTACTCTCGCGGTTTAACCCACTACCATCGGCGTAGAGAACTTAACTACCGTGTTCGGAATGGGAACGGGTGTGACCCCTCCACTATGGTCACCCAGAAATTCTACTCGTGAAGTTGTCGGCTCCGTAAAAACGAATCCGCAACAACACGTAGCGTGATTTTAAATTGGTGGTTGGCCTCAAATATGATTGACATGATTCGATATGACTCTGCTCGAGCGTACATTCTCACTCTCTGAATCGAGTAGATGCCCGTGCTCGTGCAAAAGAGAAATAGCGGTCAAGCCGATCGACTTATTAGTACCGGTCAGCTGAACACATTGCTGTGCTTACACACCCGGCCTATCAACCTGGTGGTCTTCCAGGAGTCTCATGCGAGATCTAGTTTTGAAGGGGGCTTCGCGCTTATATGCCTTCAGCGCTTATCCTTCCCGGACGTAGCTACCCTGCGATGCCGTTGACACGACAACAGGAACACCAGAGGTCCGTCCTCCCCAATCCTCTCGTACTAGGGGAAGATCTCCTCAAATCTCGTACACCCACGACAGATAGGGACCGACCTGTCTCACGACGGTCTAAACCCAGCTCGCGTACCGCTTTAATTGGCGAACAGCCAAACCCTTGGGACCTTCTCCAGCCCCAGGATGCGATGAGCCGACATCGAGGTGCCAAACCTCCCCGTCGATACGAACTCTTGGGGGAGATCAGCCTGTTATCCCCGGAGTACCTTTTATCCGTTGAGCGACGGCCCTTCCACACGGGACCGCCGGATCACTAAGCCCTGCTTTCACACCTGCTCGACTTGTAAGTCTCGCAGTCAAGCATCCTTATACCTTTACACTCTACGTGCGATTACCGACCGCACTGAGGATGCCTTTGGACTCCTCCGTTACTTTTTAGGAGGAGACCGCCCCAGTCAAACTACCCACCTAGCACTGTCCCCCACCCGGATTCACGGGCCAGGGTTAGAACTCCAGAACAACAAGGGTGGTATTTCAAGGATGACTCCACAACAGCTAGCGCTGCTGCATCAACGTCTCCCACCTATCCTACACATGCTGAACCGAAGCCCAATACTAGGCTGCAGTAAAGGTTCACGGGGTCTTTCCGTCTAGTCGCGGGTAAGCGGCATCTTCACCGCTGCTGCAATTTCGCCGAGTCCCTCGTTGAGACAGCGCGGAAGTCGTTACGCGATTCGTGCGGGTCGGAACTTACCCGACAAGGAACTTCGCTACCTTAGGACCCTCATAGTTAGGGCCGCCGTTTACCGGGGCTTCAGTTCTGAGCTTCTCCCGAGGGATAACCCTTCCCCTTAACCTTCCGGCACCGAGCACGCGTCAGTCTCTATACGTCGACTTAGTCGTCTTAGCAGAGACCTGTGTTTTTAGTAAACAGTCGCTACCGCCTCTTCACTGCGACCCCCCCAGGCATAACCCAGAGGGGCACTCCTTATCCCGAAGTTACGGAGTCATTTTGCCGAGTTCCTTAACGAGGGTTCTCTCGAGCGCCTTAGGATTCTCACCCCACCTACCTGTGTCAGTTTTAGTACGATCACTCACGCTTCAACCGAACCGAGGGTTTTCTTGGAAGTCCTTCCGAGGAGTTCGCTCAAAAAAGAGCTCCATCCGGGACCTTGATCTTAGCGCCGCGGATTTACCTACGGCAGATCTCAGACCAGAAACGCCCACTATCACCCGGGCGATCCTCTTTCGGCCTTCGTCACCACTGTCCGTCCACGCGAGTGGGGCAGGAATATTAACCTGCTGTCCATCGACTACGCCTTTCGGCCTCGCCTTAGGTGTCGCCTAACCCTGGGCGGATTTGCCTTGCCCAGGAAACCTTAGGTTTTCGGCGAATGAGATTCTCACTCATTTTATCGCTACTCATGCCGGCATTCTCACTTCCATACTGTCCAGGACTCCTCACGGTATCCCTTCAGCCTGTATGGAACGCTCTCCTACTGATGTTTAAAAACATCCCGCAGCTTCGGTTGTAAACTTAGCCCCGTAAATTTTCGGCGCGAAGGTGCTCGACCAGTAAGCTATTACGCACTTTTTAAATGATGGCTGCTTCTAAGCCAACATCCTGGCTGTCTTAGCACCGACACTTCCTTCATCACTGAGTTTACATTAGGGACCTTAGCTGGCGGTCTGGGTTGTTTCCCTCTCGACCATGGAGCTTATCCCCCAAGGTCTGACTCCCGGGATACGACCGTTGGTATTCGGAGTTTGGCTAGGGCGGGTAGGCGGGAAGCCCCCACAACCCCAATCAGTCTCTCTACCCCCAACGGCTATCACCCGAGGCTAGCCCTAAAGCTATTTCGGAGAGAACCAGATATCTGTGAGTTTGATTAGCCTTTTACTCCTATCCACAGCTCATCCCCTCGCTTTTCAACGCAAGTGGGTTCGGTCCTCCACGAGTTTTTACACCCGCTTCAACCTGGCCATGGATAGATCACTCACTTTCGGGTCTACAGCCTGGTACTGAACGCCCTGTTCAGACTCGCTTTCGCTTCGGATCCGTCCCTGAGGAACTTAACCTCGCATCAGACTGTAACTCGCCGGCCCATTATACAAAAGGTACGCGGTCGCCCGTGACGTAAACGCCATAGAGCTTCCACAGCTTGTAAATGCATGGTTTCAGGTACTATTTCACTCCCCTAGCAGGGGTACTTTTCACTTTTCACTTACGCTACTATTCACTATCGGATGCCAAGTAATACTTAGCCTTGGGGGGTGGGCCCCCCAGATTCACGCCAGGTTCCACGGGACTGGCGCTACTCAGGAAATCACCAGGAGGATTTTTATCTTTCGTCTACTGGACTATCACCATCTGTGGTGGACCTTTCCAGGTCCTTCGACTAGATAAAAATTTTGTAACCTCCTGCTCGTTCTGGAGAACGAACTAGGTGCTCCTACAACCCCGATACGACAACGCCTCCAGGCTATGACATCGCACCGGTTTAGGCTGGTTCCTTTTCGCTCGCCGCTACTAAGGAAGTAGAGGTTTCTTTCTATTCCTGAGGGTACTTAGATGTTTCAGTTCCCCTCGTTCGCTCTCAGCCCCTATGTATTCAGGGCTGAGTCTTGCGCCTTCGACGCAAGGGGTTTCCCCATTCGGAAATCCCCGGGTCATAGCCTGCTGGGCGGCTCACCGAGGCTTATCGCAGCCTTGCAACGTCCTTCATCGCTTCTTGGCACCAAAGCATCCACCATGCACTCTTCGTAGCTTGACCACTATTTCTCGTTTGCACCGCATTCCCATTACACCACACCCAGATGAAGCCGGGCCATGACGCAATCGAACGGCGCGCACGGGTCTCCTGTGATCCGGAGATTGCTTATGCGCTCTCGAGTTTTGTCAAATCAAATTAAAATTGCAGAGCATGTCGCTCATATTTCATTATTGACCAACCACCGAATTTTCAAAGATCGATCACGAATGGAGATGAGGGGGATCGAACCCCTAACCTCTGCCTTGCAAAGGCAGCGCTCTCCCGATTGAGCTACATCCCCTCACTAGCAGGTTACAAATCACGTCATGAGAGGTTCTGCCAGGCAGTTCCTCGTCACAAAGGGGTCGAATGAATGGGCTTAGGTGGATTCGAACCACCGACCTCATCCTTATCAGGGATGCGCTCTAACCAGCTGAGCTATAAGCCCCTGGTTTCACACGACAGACGTCCTGAGTGGACCCGTGAGTTGTAACCGGATCTAAAATTGGGCCCGCAACTGAAAGAAAGTCCCCAAGCGTTCCACTAGATGGTCACCCATCGCAGTGGTCCAAGTTATCCCTTAGAAAGGAGGTGATCCAGCCGCAGGTTCCCCTACGGCTACCTTGTTACGACTTAGTCCCCCTCACGACCCTCACCTTCGGCGCCCCTCTCCAGCAAGCTGGTTAAGGTAGCGACTTCGGGTGCGGACCATTTGGGTGGCTTGACGGGCGGTGTGTACAAGGCTCAGGAACACATTCACCGCAGCATGGCTGATCTGCGATTACTAGCGATTCCGACTTCATGAAGGCGAATTGCAGCCTTCAATCCGAACTGGGGCCGGCTTTTTGGGATTTGCTTACCCTCACGGGTTCGCTGCCCTTTGTACCGACCATTGTAGCACGTTTGTGGCCCTGGGCGTAAGGACCATGATGACTTGACGTCGTCCCCGCCTTCCTCCGGTTTGACACCGGCAGTCTCCTTAGAGTCCCCGACTTTACTCGCTGGTAACTAAGGATAAGGGTTGCGCTCGTTAAGGGACTTAACCCAACATCTCACGACACGAGCTGACGACAGCCATGCAATACCTGTTCATGCTCCGCCAAAAGACGGTCCCGCCCCTTTCGGTTTGGTACCACATGAATGTCAAGCCCAGGTAAGGTTCTTCGCGTTGCATCGAATTAAACAACATGCTCCACCGCTTGTGTGAGCCCCCGTCAATTACTTTGAGTTTTAGCCTTGCGACCATACTCCCCAGGCGGGGTACTTAACACATTAGCTCCGGCAGGGAGGCCTTGGGAGCCCCCCCACTTAGTACCCATCGTTTACGGCTAGGACTACCAGGGTATCTAATCCTGTTTGCTCCCCTAGCTTTCGCACCTCAGCGTCAGTAACGGTCCAGAGAGCCGCTTTCGCCACCGGCGTTCCTCCTGATCTCTACGCATATCACCGCTCCACCAGGAATTCCGCTCTCCCCTCCCGTACTCTAGCTCGACAGTATCAGTTGCAGTTCCTCGGTTAAGCCGGGGGATTTCACAACTGACTTGTCGGGCCGCCTACGTGCCCTTTATGCCCAGTGATTCCGAACTACGCTTGCAGCATTCGTATTACCGCGGCTGCTGGCACGAATTTAGCCGCTGCTTCCTCCGAGGGGAGTTCAACCCGGAAAGATATTCTCTCCCGGGGATTACGCCCCTCCAACAGAGCTTTACAACCCTAAGGCCTTCATCGCTCACACGGAATTGCTCCATCACGCTTTCGCGCATTAGTGGAAGATTCTCGACTGCAGCCTCCCGTAGGAGTCTGGGCAGTGTCTCAGTCCCAGTGTGGCCGGACACCCTCTCAGGCCGGCTAGCCATCATAGTCTTGGTAGGCCGTTACCCCACCAACAAACTAATAGCACGTGGACCCCTCCTGAAGCGCCAGCCGAAGCCAGCTTTGATCCCGAAGGACCGTATGCGGTATTAGCCATCCTTTCGAATGGTTATCCCCCTCATCAGGGTAGGTCATCCACGCATTACTCACCCGTTCGCCACTCGCTCACTCCGAAGAGTTCGCTCGTACGACTTGCATGCCTAATCCATTCCGTCAGCGTACGTTCTGAGCCAGTATCAAACCCTTCAGTTTTATTCTGGCATACCGACAGTTTATTCAACTCACCCGCACTAAGGCGAGATCGAAGAACACCCAGCCGGTCAATCGCGTCACTAGTTGTCAATTTACAAATTAGTCAATTCACTGAACTTGCGTTCAGGTCATGATCACACCACACCCGGGGAGGCATGGTGTGTGACCTTCTTCGCGTCACGGGCCCGATATTTCAAAGAGCAAACTCGCGAATTCGATTCGGGAACAAACCCCTCAGTCAAAACGAAACCGTGAACCGATCTGAGACGAATCTCATTTCGGCCTGGTCTGGAGTTGCCTGGGAGTGTCCCGAAGGGCGAACCACGAGCAGAAAGGGGATCCTACAGATCCATACAGGAACATCAACAGCGAATTCCGATTTTCTACGATTTCCAACTCCAATGCAATTGGGGAGTTGGGTACTGATGAGCATCATCCCTGATCAGGGTTGGGCTGGCGCTCGATATTGGGGGCCGTGGTCCACAACCAGATGGCGAATGCGAACGCCAAAATCGATGCCAATTGAGAGACGGTCCACTCTCCCTGCACCACGCCATGATCGTCGCGAATCGACTCCACGAGACTCCTACCGATCGAATAGAGCCCCAGGAAAAGGGCGAAAGTACGGCCCGGTCGAGCCGCCAGCGGCCCCCCTGCGAGCCATAGCAGAAGAGCCAGAATCGCTCCCTGGATCGATGAGTAGATCTGCGTCGGATGCAAGCTGGGACTGGGGTGTAGGCCATCGCCATGGGCCAGCGACGGTGGACTGCCTGGAGGAAAGATCGCTGCCAGTGGCCAATCGGCGGGGCAAACCCCTCCAAAACAACAGCCGTTGAGGAAGCAACCGAGACGACCGAAGGCGATGCCGAGCGCCAGTGCCGGTGCGATCAGATCCAGTAGTTGGCGCCATGGACCGTAATGGGAGCGCCGCTGGAGCAGGAAGAAACCGACCAAACCGCCTGCGATGGCCCCGTACAACACCAGGCCACCATTCCACAGTCGAAAGGTTTCGAGCCAATCGCCATCGGCGTAGACCCTCTCGCGGAACTGGATCAGGTACCAGATACGGCCGCCGATGATCCCGCACAGCACCAGCATGACGGTCAGGTCCGAGAGAGAGTCAGGGTCCAGACCTTGGCGTCGGGCCCCCCTTCGTAGCAACCAGAGGCCACTGAGGACCCCGAGCAGCACCATCGCCCCGTAACCAAAGATCGGGAATTCACCAAACGGAGTGGGGATACGAAACAGTTCTCTGAGCAGGGCTTCCTCCAACCAGACTTCTGCCCCCTTGCCTACCGCAGCAATCGCACCGAATCAAGGATTCACTGATCGCCCCTTCACTGCGTTACCGATCCAATGATCTTCGATCCTCGATGCCCACGGCATGACGCTTCCGTTACCCTGTGACAAGAGCGGAGACGATCGTCATGAACCGTGACCGAAAGACAACGCAGCGCAGGATCGCCATCCTCGGGAGTACCGGGTCGATCGGCACCCAAGCGCTCGAGGTGATGGCAGAGGCGCAGGAGCCGTGGCATCCGGTTCTACTGACCGCTGGAAAACGTGTGGCTCCACTGCTGAAACAGGTCCACCAACAACAACCGGAATGTTGCGTGGTCATCGATCCCGATGACCTCTCCGCTTTCGAAACTGCGGGCGTACAGGGCACCGATCTGCGAGTGGGAGAACAGCACCAACTCAGTGCCATCGCCGAGTTGGATCTGGACCTGGTACTCAACGGAATCACCGGTGCGGCGGGCCTTCGCGCCAGCATCGCAACTCTCGAGGCGGGGATCGATCTGGCCCTGGCCAACAAGGAATCACTGGTCACCGCAGGGTCTCTCCTCAAGAGTTGTGCCAGCGCCAGCGGAGCCCGGATCATTCCGGTCGATTCCGAACACTCCGCAGTGATGCAATGCATCGCAGATTCAGATCCCGCAACGATTCGACGTATCCTTCTGACCGCATCCGGTGGGCCTTTTCGTGGCATGACGCGCGATCAATTGAAAGATGTGACCATCGAGCAGGCGTTACAGCACCCGACCTGGAAGATGGGGCCGCGCATCAGCATCGATAGCGCGACCCTATTCAACAAGGTGCTCGAGGTGATCGAGGCGCGGGAACTATTTGGCCTTCCCCCGGATGGCATCGAGGTACTGGTTCACCCGCAGTCGATCGTGCATGCCATCGTCGAGTATCAAGACGGCAGCAGCATCGCCCACCTGGGAGAGCCGGATATGCGGGTTCCGATCCGCCATGCTCTGCACCAAGGGACTCGTGCTGCAGGGCAATTTCGGCCGCTCGACCTGATCCAGAGGGGCCAGTTGACCTTTGAACAGGTCGACGGAGCCACTTTTCCGGCGCTAGAGATCGCCCAGGTGGTGATGGACCATCCGGGTACAACACTCGGTGCGGTTTTGAACGCTGCGGATGAGGAAGCGGTCGCAGGATTCCTCTCCGGTAGTGTAGGATTCCTGCAGATCTACCAGTTGGTAGAAAAAGCACTCCAGCAGCATTCGCCAGAAGATCTGGTCAGCCTGGAGCAAGTCATCGAAACAGATCGCGAAACCCGCGAACGAGTCAGGAGTTGGTACCTTTGAATCTATTGCTGGCCATCCTCGGTATCGGCTTCCTCATCTTCATTCACGAGTTGGGTCACTTCCTCGCCGCCAAATTTGTCGGCGTTCGCGTGGAGACCTTTGCGGTTGGATTCCAACCCACCATCTTCGGCTGGAAAGCCCGACTCCTCGCATTCAAGTACGGTGATACCGAATATGTCATCGGTCTGATTCCACTCGGTGGTTATGTGCAGATGGCCGGGGAAGAAGTGGGCCAGAAGCGCACAGACTCCGATGACGAGTTTCATCGAAAGCCGATTCCTGGCCGATTACTGATCCTCGTTGCAGGCGCCACCATGAACTTGATCTTTGGTTTCTTGCTCTTCATCTTTGCCTTTACCGCGGGTGTCAAGCAACAGGCTCCGATCGTGGGCAGCGCAACGCAACAAGGTCCCGCATGGTCCGCTGGAATTCGTTCCGGAGATCTGATCAAGAAGGTCAACGGCGAGTCGTGGAGCGATTACTCCAATGTCGCAACGGCCATCGCTCTGGCCGGTTCGAAACCTGTCACACTGACCGTCGACCGGCAGAACCAGCTACAAGAATTCTCCATCGACCCGCAATGGGATCCTGTCGCAGGACGATTCAGGATCGGCATTGTTCCAGCAATTTCAGACAAGATTGGCATGGTCCAACCGGACAGCCTTGCGGCAGGCGTGGGTCTTCAAGTCGGAGACCGATTACGCGGAGTACGCCTCGCGATCCCGTCGAATAATTGGGCCGGCGAGTTACAGCCTACCGTCGCTGTCACTGCTGACGGGCTCTCTGCGGACCGCACCCTGATGGCTCTGTGGAACCTGCGAAACACCACCGCTGCCGGGAAGTTGAGCCTCGACATCCTGCGCGGAGACGAGTCGCTGGTCGCCACCATTGACCTCGCCCCACCCGCCACCTCAAAGAATGGATCAGAAACCACTGCACGTCGAGGAATCGGCGTGGTCCCACGCTCCAGAACGGTGATGGCGATCCAACCCGGCTGTGCTGCCGAGAAGAGTTTCAGACTCGGAGACGAGCTGGTCTCGATGCGACTGCCAAACGATCAAAAATCACAATCCATCGAGATTCTCGACCTCTTGACCATCGGGGAACTGGTCGGAGACTCCGATGTCGAGATGATCCTGATCTCTCGCGACGGCACTGAAACCAGTGTCCAGAGCGAATCGATGCGAAACTGGATCGGCGAGGAGTTGATCATCGGTTCAGGAATCAGAACCGTGATACGGACCTCCCCAGCAGCGCAAGCACTGGGCATCGATGTGGGTTCGGAAATCTTATCGATCGGCAACCGCCTGGTCGGAGACTCGGACTACATCGATGACGACATCCAATCCCCCACACCCATCCGATGGATCGATGCCAGTGGAGAAGCCCGCCAAATGACCCATGAAGGAGATCCAATATCTCTCGGGCTGGTTCTGGGAACTCCAGCTCGAGTCGGTCGGTCCCTGTTCGGATCTCCGGCACAGATCGCCGGCATACCGGCAGGTGCCATCATCGACGAGATCAACGGTGTCCGGATCGATCGCTGGAATGATCTGGTCGGCGCCATCCACGGCGCCGACGAAAAAAGCACCGATGAAGAGGTTCAGATTCAGTTCACCGACCGAGCAGGGCAATCACAACAGCTCGCAGTGACCCCACGGGTGTTGCTGGAACCACTCGGCATCGGCATGTCCGCTCGTCAATTCACCGAGAAGCATTCGATACAGGATGCGGTGGTTCAGGGCGGGCGTCAGTCATGGATCTGGGGTGGTCGGATCTTCCTCACCCTCAAGGCACTCTTTGCCGGTGATGTGCATGGCAAAAACCTCAATGGACCGGTCGGAATCATCGACCTGGGGCGCAAGGTCTCCGAGGTTGGAATCGGCAACCTGTTATTCCTGCTGGCGTTGATCAGCATCAATCTGGGAGTCTTCAATCTGCTGCCGTTTCCGATCCTCGACGGCGGACACATCTTCTTCCTGTTGATCGAAGGGATCCGAGGACGCCCGGTCTCCGATCGAATCCAAAATTCGGTGCACATGGTGGCTTTCTTTCTACTGATCTCGTTGGCACTCTTTGTCACCTACAATGACTTGCTGCGACTCCGCTAGATCCTTTTGAAGGTGAGGTCGGTTGTGGCTCCGTGGTTGAAATTTTTCCGCCTACGGCTGTCCCCTACAGCCATCTCCAATGTGGTCGCAGGGGCGGCCATCGGTGGCTGGAACCTGGTCGCTGATGACTGGTGCATCCTGATCTGCTGGACGATGGCGCTGTACATGTTCGGTATGGGATTGAATGACCTCGCGGATCGCTCTATCGATGAAAAACTGGCGCCCCATCGACCCCTTCCGTCAGGAGATCTCTCCGTGGCCGCCGCAAGATGGGCGTTAGGATTGCTGGCGATCGCCATCACCGGGCTGACGATGGCGATGCCAGAGCCCACCAGGTTTCACGCATTCACTGCCATCGCCTGCGTACTGCTGTACGACCTGGGATTGAAGAAGGTGCCCATCCTCGGCCCACTCGCGATGGGTGGCGTTAGATTTTCCATCGTGATGCTGGCAGCCAGTTATTCGGGCTTGATCGAACACGCTTGGAGTCATGCGATTCACATCGGTGCGTTCACTGCAGCGATCACATACTTCTCCGAGGCGGAGCAAAGTGGCACCCAACAAACTCTGAACCGGAGGCTGTTCCTGGTGGGTTTCGTGGCGTTACTGATCTCGATCCCATTCCACCAGTTGGAGCTGGGACTGAATCTCTTCATGAGGACCCTGGGTGCCTTACTGCTGCTCTGGTGGCTACGAGGCGCATTCGCCTTTCGCCAGGGCGTGGCAGTGCATCACTGTACGATTACCCTGGTAATGGGCCTTCCACTGGTTGATCTGATCGCCGTCTCTTCATACCCTTGGAATATCCCCAGTTTCATCGTGATGCTGGCATGGCTCTCATTGCGGCCATGGACTCATTTCAAGATGCATTCGACCAAAACCAACCCGTCGGAGGACTCGCCGTGAAAGTTGTTGTCATCGGTTCCGGTGGACGCGAGCACGCCATCTGTCTCCAACTGGCGCGCTCACCGCGAGTCACGGAAGTGATCGCCTGCCCCGGAAATCCGGGCACCGCGCGCCTCGGTCGTTGCTGGAACCAGATCGATCCGATCGTTCAGATCGATGCCTTCATCGAGCGCTGTAAATCGGAACAGATTGACCATGTGGTGATCGGCCCTGAAGCGCCGCTGGTCGCCGGAGTGGCAGACCGCCTCCGTAGTGCTGGGATTGCAGCCTTCGGTCCCGGTGCCGCTGCCGCACGCCTGGAAGGCTCCAAGGCCTACTCGAAGCAGTTCATGGATCGACACCAGATCCCCACCGCAATTCATCGCACCATCGACCATATCGACGATCTCGAAGCCGCCCTCGATGCCTTACCCCCGCAAGTAGTGGTGAAAGCCAGTGGCCTGGCCGCGGGCAAAGGGGTGATCGTGTGCGAGGATCGCCAGCAAGCACGACAGGCTGCCACTGCGATGCTGGTGGAAGGTTCCTTTGGAGAAAGTGGTCGGGTAGTGGTCCTCGAGGAGAGGATGCATGGTCCAGAAGTGTCGGTTCTGGCCATCGTCGATGGTACCGATGCACTGCTGCTGCCCACGGCTCAGGACCACAAACCACTTCTCGATGGGAACATCGGCCCCAATACCGGCGGGATGGGGGCCTTTTGTCCTGGCACCGTCATCGGGTCCGGCGACCTCGACACGATTCGTAGGACCATCATCGAGCCGACCCTGGAAGGGCTGGTGGCGGATCAGATCGAGTACTCGGGAGTGCTCTACGCCGGGTTGATGATGACAAAATCTGGTCCACGCGTACTCGAGTATAACTGCCGTCTCGGTGATCCCGAGACACAACCAGTGCTGCTTCGCCTGACCAGCGATTTCGCCGATATTCTCGAAGCCACCGCAGACCACTCCCCCTCCTCGGCGTCGGTCACATGGGATCCACGTCCATCCCTGTGCCTGGTCCTCGCTTCCGACGGTTATCCTGCGGCCCCTCGCAAGGGCCAGGTCATCGAGGGCGAAATCTTCAGTGACGTCGATGACGACATCCAGGTGTTCCATGCGGGCACCACTACTGGGCCGGATGCAACTTGCGTCGTTTCGGGAGGACGAGTTCTGGGAGTCACGGCACTGGCAGATTCGCTGGAGGATGCGAAACAACGAGTCTACGACAGAGCATCGCAGATTCAGTTTGACGGGAAAATCTGTCGAGGAGATATTGGCACTTACCAAGAGACCTACAACATCAGTGAGTCGCTGGAACAGCAGTAGCCCGCAGACTTCACTCGAGAATACCGTGGATCATCGATGCGCGTTCGCAGATTTCAGCGCCGCCACCTCGCCACTCCCCCAGCACTGATCCACAAATTCCGACAGGGTTCCGTTGGCTCCTGAAATGCGATGGAGGGAGTTCCTGATCAACACCAGATCAATAGGTGCACCAGATCAATAGGTGCACCGGTTTAAGTCGGAGGCCCGGATCCAGTCGCTCGGAAAAGATAGACGATCCTGCCCCGACCCCGAGGCACACGCCTCCCCTGCAAACCGCGCGAGTCATTCGTGGCCTGGTGAGTCCGAATCTCCGCTTCGCATTTCGGGCGAGATTTCAGATTCTTCATCGCCGTCAAAGGTCCATAGAAAAAACTGCCGCATCGGGCGAAAAATAGCCCCCAGCATCGCGAACCGATGGCCAGAATCGAATCCAGCATCAATCCGCGGCACCAGCCCCACCGAGTCACTGTGGCCAGATTTCACCCGGATCATCGGAGCCAGTGGCTGCCCCTCCCGGCCTTCCAATCCACTCCCCTGGACCCGTTCCAGAACCGCCCGGTTCGCGGCGGTTCGAGCCAGCATCCGATCGCCAGAATCGACCTCCAAATCGAACTCCTTCATGAGGACAGTTTCGACATTTCAATCTTCTGGCTCTCGCACAACCTCTCGACCGTCTTTTGCAGACTACTGAGTTTGGTCGAACGACAGTTGATATCAATCTTGACTGGACTCAGATCACTCGAATCCGCAGAGAGCCCCAGCTCACCGTAGAGACTCCTCGATCGATCGTACGACCGCTTGGCGATGGCGTTGATGATCTCGCCCAGATACTTCATATCTCGGGAGTGAGGTAGGATCGTCAGCGACCTGGACGCCTCCTTCATCTCAGTTTGCAATTTCCGAATTGGATCTCGCACATCCTTGGTGCAGAAACTTTGCCAACTCTTGGGATCGAATTTCCCACCCTGCTGGAACCGAGTGGATTCGAGGGATGCACTGCGAGCGTCTTCGAAGATGCGCTGGTACTTCAACCCGTCCTTGATCTTCTTCAAGAAAAATTCCTGAGCCTCCAGTCGAGCCTTGTCGATCTCCCGAGCGGAACCCAGATCGAACTTGTTTTTCCAGAAGGACTGTTTCCAGGGCGCGGTTTCCACCGGGTACATCGCTGGATTCGCCTCCATCTCCAGTTGCACCTCTCTCGGCTGGCTTTGAGGTCGAATCTCTGAACGTAATTGAAGATTTGAGATACAGCCCTTCAACCCCTTCAGTTCGATCATCTGGTCGATCCGGCGCGTCCCATCGAGTTCCACATTGAAGGAATAGACGATGGTGGTACGCCAACGGATTTCGAAACCGATGACAGACTTCGCTGGAAGGGTCGGAGCTTTTCCCACCACTCTCAACTGCCAGACATCTTTCTTCATCGAGGTCTGAACAGTGATCAGTTCGATGAAGGTAGGAGCAGGCTTGGGTGGACCAGAATCATCCTGTGCGAGCAGTACTTCCCCTTGAAACAACGCCAAAAGCGACATCAATAACAGCCGCGGAATCATGATGGTTTTCATCCTTGATCCTCCTCCTCGGCGGGACCTAGCCCGATCATCTTGTTAATTTTCATCACCAGATCATTGAGATCTGAACTTCTTGGGATTCGGCGGCCAGAGCGAACCTTGACTTCCAATTTCTCAGGCTTGGTATCACTGCTAGAAGCCGCCAACCCCTGCGCGATATACAGTTTCTTCGATTCGACAGTGCTGCGTTTTCCCACCGCCACCGATAGTTCAAGCAGATACGATAGTGCCAGGCGATGCGCCACGAATCGTGGCTCTTGAAATCCCTTGCGGATCTCCTCCTGCAATTCCACCAACCGCCCGATCACCTTCTTGTCCATGAAGTCTCGCCACTTGTTCTCATCAAACTCGCCCTTGGAGTTGACGTAATCGGTAGCTGCTTCTACACCCTTGACTCCATTGCGTACCTTTGCGTCGAGGGTAGCCATCTCGGTGTAACGAACTGTGAACCACTCGCGGGTCTGCCGCAGTGCTACTTCGATCTCTTGTGCCGTGCCAATCACGAACTGGAAATCAAAATGAAACTCTGTCCATGGGGCAGAGATGACCGGAAACAGTTCCGTTTCCTTCTCCAGTTCCTTCTTGGCCTTACCGCTTTGCTTCTTGGGATCGATCACTGTACGGAACATGTACTTGTCAGCGGTGGGTTCCAGCGCCTTCAACTTCAGTTCTTCACGGATCCGCTTGTTCGCAGGAACAGTGATGGTGAAGGTCTGGATCAATTGACTGCGCCAGGTCAGCAACAGATCGATCTTGGTTCCCACCGGAATCTTGGGCGTCTTCGCCTGAATCACGAGGGTGTAGACCTTGCTCTTGTCCAACTTGGTCGCTTCGATCTTGGTGAACTCAAAGAGTCGAAGATCGGTTCCTCCGGGTCCACGACCCTCACCTTGAGCCTGGGCAAGAGAAGGTAGTAGGGCCAGTGAAAGCACCAGAACCGCTCCGAGGGAGAGTCCCCGAAGGATCCACTTTGAGCGAACAATATTCATCATGTCGAACTCTCGATCCTATTCCAAGACATCAGTCGCTCACCTCGGTGAGCAAGTATTCCGCCGACGGGAGATACACTGAAAGGGTCACATCGTCCAGTGCAGGAGTGACGAGAGCCTTTCCTGCATAGGGTCCCTGGCCAGTCCCCGCTCGCATCCGCAATTCGTAACCGAGGAAGCCGATATTGAAGCGATTGACAAAGTCCGGGCTTCCAGTCGGGTAGAGCCAGCGACCCGCGATTTGCAGGTTATTACGCCCTCCCTCTCCCCGGATACCACCTCCGGGATCCCCCAGTGGTCTTGAACTCTGTTGCCCATCGACGTTGAGAACACTCATCGTCTCGTCGGCCCACTGGACACTTTGTTTGGCGTACATCTTCGGTGCGTACAGTGTCCATGTCATGTTTCTCAGACGCATCCGCTGAATTCCATCGGGAAACGGCACCATGAATGCGTTGGTGTAGATCCCCTCCTGATCAGAGTAGTAGCCCTTCTTGCGACTGTCGTCCTGGGTGTATTGCCCGAGGTAGACTCTGAACTCATCGATGGTGGCATTGGCCAGTACGCGCTTGATCGAAGGGGAGCGAAGTGTGCCCTGGCGGTCGAAGTTGGTGCCAAACTTGAACAGTCCCTCAGTGGACACCGCCTGGTCGCGGTAAAATCCACCCACCTGGATCTGATCCTTCGGCTCCTCTTCATTGAGGGCGCAGAACATTCCTTCACCGATGTTGTGATTGACCGCATCCACAGTGGAGTGGTCAACCCAGACACGAATTCCGTTGGTGGGAGAGTTATCATCGTACGAGATCGCAAGATGATGCCACTCGTGCGCTCTCCAGTTCTCAATATCCACCACCACATCACTGCGAGCCCAGTACTTTTGCGGATCGGTTTCCGCTTCATTCCCGGATTCGACTGCATCTTCATTCCCGATGAGTGGGATCGCCTGGGCAGTGAATCCCTTGGCAAAAGCCTGGTGATAGTAGAGGCGAGAAACTCTCAGTTGTCCTTCCGTGTTCTTCCAGATCCAGAACTGGGATCCTTCCGAATCGGTCGGCTTCTGTCCCACATCCGTCTGTACCTGGGTGGCCCCGATCAAACCGGAAAAGGTTGGATCATCGCCGTTGAACTCCAACTTGACCCAGAAGGAGACCGCCCCGTTGTAGTAGGGCATGTTTCCGATGTCGTTGTTGTAATTCCTGTTGGCGGCGCCCTGATCGGCAGGATTCTGACGATAGCGCTGAGCTGGCAGGCGAAGGAAACGGCCTCCCAATGCCGAGGTTCGGAAAATGCTGCTGTTGATACCGTCAGGCATCAAATCAGAATTCTGAGAGGCTTCATCGACAAACGGTTCACCGATGTTCTCGTCTTCGATGGCACTGTCCGCGGCTCCCCAGACTTCCCTGGAATAGCGCTGCTTGTAAATAGAGCCCTTCTGACTGTAGCTCGCATCGAGCACCTTCCCCAACTCCTTCAACTTGGCCTGAGGGTTGGAAGCGGTACGCAACAAGTTGCCCAGATTCCGAAGAGAAGCCTCGTCTCGAAAACGAAAGGTGTGCGCGAGTCGAAGAGTGGCGTCTCCCGACCACCGAGCTAATCGAGCCGAAGGTGCTGAAACCTGCATCTGTGCGTCGATGGCACCCGACAATTCGATACGACCATCCTGATGCGAACCGGTGAAGTGATCTGGATGCAGCGCGTCCAGCGGGTCGGGCCAACTGGTGACATACTCTCGAGCGCCTCCTCGACTGGAACTGGACTTTCCGATCGCTCGGAATGGACTTTCGAACTGATTTTGAGTGGTGTGATGGTAGACATCGAAGAGTTTCACGATGCTACGACGTTGCGCTTCCGAGAAGACATCGTCACTCGAATTTCCGCCACCGGTGATCTCCGCAATGCTCGAGATTTCGAAGATTCCCTTGCTGTCAAAACAGAACTCTGTGGTATGCCCCATACGAACGTCACTCTTGTCGTTTCCTGGAGCAAACTTGACCAGGTTCGACTTGTCGATCGCTCGGTAGGCTGGAGCGTTTGGATTGACCTTGTTGATGCGTGTATTTGGATTGGCATTGGCAATCACGATCGATCGCATCATGTCGTAGTACCAGGCGTTGACTGCATCGGTCGGCAATGAGACACCATTGCGTGTACCACGCTCCACCTGGGGGACTCCTGCCACCCACATTCTCGACGAGCCACCGGTACCACCACTGATCTTCTGGATCTGATTATCCGTGGTGGTGGACTGTGGATTGAGCACCCAGACCGAATCCGCGGATGGGAAAATATCAGAGGGAAGACGATTGATGAAGTCTTCGAATCCGATGTCACCACTACCGAGGGGAGCCACCCAGGTCTTGAAAGCCCTGACCTTGCGCTGGGAGATGATGGCGAGTGCAATTTTGCGAGCCACATCTACTGTCAGTGGCCGGGAGTAGACCCAGACGGGTGTCTGTTGCAACGACAGTTCTTCCTTGACCGGAGCCAGGGTTCCTCCACCAAAATCGATCGCCCCCTGGTTACCGCTTTCCAGCGACTGGGAGTTGATACTCATGTAGGGAAACGCACGACGTCCTCCCACGCCCATCAATGTGGCGATCAGGACCGGTTCCGATGCGGTATTGATATTGATGGGGGCTCGCGGTTCCCCCACGACCTGGGCAGCCCCGGTCACCTGCTGATTGCGTGGATCCCGCGGCAAACTGCGATTCACACCGGTGGTTCCAGCAGTGCCGCCATTGTTGGACTGCCCCCCCACTCGATTGATCACTTCACGACCGGCACCTGACCTCTGGGTATATGGATTGACCCAGGCATGAGCGGTCACGAAGTCTGCTAGCAGCAACATATTCTCGCGACCGATCAGAGCGGCTAGTTCCGACTTGGAGGAGAACTTGCCACCGGGTAGTCGATTGCGAAAGACAATCAACTCCTCGCCGTTGAGTTGCTTTCCCGACTCATTGGGACCACTCCACAGTGGATTCACTCCGTAACGAACATCCGACTTGAGGGCCATCCCCAGGTTAGTCAGCATCTGCGCCAGCGTATCTTGCTCACCATTGAGAAATATCTGAGAAGAAGTGTCGATCAGTTTGATTCGGAAACGATCCTTGCCGTCCTGACTTCCTGCAACTCCCGGATATGAGCCACGAGTCAGTTGATCCCCGAGGGATGTCTCATCCGGTTCCGCTTCGCGCAGGTCCAGTACTCCACCGATTCGTGAACGACCGTCCCCTCCGGTGATCCCGTAAATCCAGGGAGAACGAGAGCTATCGTTCCGCACGTGCCCCTCCCAGAAAGGTCGGCTTCGAAGCATCGAGATCACCTCGGACTCCGCCGAGGATGAGAGCAGGAACGCCTTGTTTTGATCGCGGAAATTTTCCGTCGCCTTCAGCTCCAGGCGCATCAGGGCGACAAAGGTCACCGCGATGATGGAGAGCAGAGTGAGAACCGCCAGCGCGATCAGCAGCATCGTGCCACGTTCACGGCCATTCGCTTGAACAGGAATCGAATTCACAGTTTCTAAATTCACAGAATCCTGCTCCTGTCGTAAACTCGATGTCTTCAGAGCGAGGCTCTTGGTTGGAAACATCGTTTCCCTTTCCCTACTCTTCGTTCCACTCCATGTCATGCGTCACGACGACGCATCCGAGACTCTCCAGTGCACCCGTTCCGCACCACCGCTTCTAGGCTTCGACCGGATCAGCGGTATCGACCGGATCGGCAGTATCTGCGGTATCGGCGGTATCGGCGGTGTCGATGGTAGCAAACGGAGTTGTCGCCGCCGCCGGGCCATCCCCGAAAAATCTCTGACGAAGTTCGGCGTCGAGGCGGCTTGTCAGTTCCGGATGATCACGCAGGAACTGGACGGCTCGCTCTCGACCCTGACCGATCCGCTCCTTGCCTATCGAGTACCAGGTTCCCGCTCGACTCACCAGACCTTCTTCCACCCCGAGATCGACCAGTTCTCCGTGGTACGAGATCCCCACGTTGAACACGATATCAAATTCGGCCCTGCGGAAGGGTGGGGCCATCTTATTCTTGACGACCTTGACAACGGTTCTGTTCCCACTGATATCGCCATCGGTCTTGATGGCGCCAATCCGGCGAATATCGAGACGAACCGACGAGTAAAACTTCAACGCCCTGCCACCGGAGGTGGTCTCAGGACTGCCAAACATGACACCGATTTTTTCACGAATCTGGTTGATGAAGACCACCGTGGTTTTGGAACGGTGGATGACTCCGGTCAACTTGCGCAACGCCTGACTCATCAAGCGCGCCTGCAAACCGACATGAACATCTCCCATCGATCCTTCCAACTCGGCACGTGGAACCAGTGCGGCCACCGAGTCGATGACCACGATATCCACCGCGCTCGAGGCGACCAGCATCTCGGCGATCTCGAGAGCCTGCTCGCCGCTATCGGGCTGTGAAACCAGCAAGTGATCGAGGTCCACTCCTAATTTCTCGGCATAGGTGGGATCGAGCGCATGTTCGGCATCGATGAACGCCGCCACACCACCATTTTTCTGAGCATTGGCGATAGCGTGCAGGGTCAGCGTGGTTTTTCCGGAGGACTCCGGTCCGTACACCTCGACCACACGGGAACGGGGCAATCCACCGATTCCCAGCGCCTTGTCGAGGGACAGTGATCCGGTATGGATCACGTCGACTCTTCTCGACTCCTGATCCCCGAGCATCATGATCGATCCCTGGCCACATTTCTTGTGAATCTGCTGCAGGGCGAAATCGAGCGCTTGCTTGCGCTGTGCGTCGAGCCCCTTCAACGAATCGGTCAGTGAAGACTCAGGCGCTGCTGCCGACTTCTTGGTTGCGGAAGCGCGTGCTTTTCTCGGTTTGTCTACCATCTCGTTCCTCCATCCTCGCCCGGGTTTCCGGCGATCACCGGTGGGCGTCATTCCCCCTGGAATTTTTATTGCTAATGGTTCGTTTCATATCCATCAGTTCCATTTTCCGATTCAAGAGGCCCCTGCCTCTTCATCGGTATTACCTGTTCGATTTTCTTCAGTTCGAGTTTTTCTGCTTCCAAGTTGATCGCGTGCGGAGTCCATCACTCGTGGCCTACCGAGAATTCTCTGGCGACCGTACTCTTTTTCGACCAAAGCCCCGTCTCGCCCCCGCTCGAGCATTCGCTGGCGCGCCTGATCCACTGCCGAACCGGAGTTCCAGGGGATTTGCTGGAGCAGGTAAAGTTGCTGGTCGGACAATTGACCAGAACGAGCTCGCAGCCATTGCACCTGAGCCCTGGCATGTTGCGCTGGAGAAACTGGAGCGGCTCGGGAGGATCCCGACGTAAATCTCGAAGATGCAGAAGGAACTGCAGAAGAGAACATCGATCGATCGGAGGATGCGGAGCATCCGACCACCCCATGAGCAAGGATGGAGAACAGTAGCAGGGTGATGGCACCGGAAACGGTGCGCTTCCTCTCACTTCTCATCGGCTTCACTCCCGCAGGAGCGCCGCTCGCTTTCGAAAAGGAGTACGGCCAGGCTGTCACTCGCATCAAAGAATGTGTCCACTTCACCAGAAGAATCACCTAAGAGGGTTCCTTGCAGGAATCCAACCACTCCACCCACACAGGACTACCGTACCCCGGGATATCGCCACCCAATCCATCGCTGCAAACCATCGCTGCAAACCATCGCTGCAAACCATCGTCGGACAGGCGACACTGCGGTTCGCACGATTGATTCCTTCGCGAAACCTCCACCACCGGTGGGGTATCTTCGAGAAGGCCGCCGAGGATTACGGGTGGATCCCGGGGACACCGGCTCCGGCACCATTCTGCACCGACGAAGGTGCGCTGTCAAAGCAGCGTATCCGGTGGTTTGGGCCAATAAAGAGGATCTCGGGCCCAAATACGGACACCGCTACAATCAGCCATAAGGGGTGGCTTGCGTCAATCCTGGATCGATCTCGAACCCGGAAGGTCCTAGAAGCGGCGTGGGAACAGGTTGGAACCGCCGCCATAGGAGTGCGCGATGCGCAGCACCGCGTCCATCACCTGCTCCTCGATCGCCTCGAGGGTCCGTAATCCAGTCTCGGTGTCGAGTCCGATGGCATCATCGATCTGTTCCGACAGTTGTCCTGCCGTCTCGAACAGTTGGATGATGAACTGGAGGCTGGTCGGACGATCGATCTGATCGGGAATACAGTCAATCAACCGTTCCAGTTCCCCTGCGGTGACCTTTTCGGTGGCTTGATTGGTGACCAGGCTCGGCCGATGGATCGCCACCGTCAGGCCGCGTAGCGGCAGACCGGAGCGATTGAGGATGGAGTGAGGGGTACCGGCGGGAACCACCACGGCATTACCGGGAGTCAGATCAACCTGTTGCTCTCTCAATTGTACCAGCCCACGCCCCTCGAGGGAGATCACCATCTCCTCCTGCGTTGCGTGTTGCAGAAGTGGAGTGCTCTCGCCATCTTGCAACGTCACTTCCCACAGCTCGAGCACGCGACTCGGTGAGGTTGCGGTCGGGTCATCCAGGCGTTTCCATGGACGAATTTTCATGGCGTACTCCCTCCAGAGAATCTCTCCGTAGAAGCATCCGATGTAATCCCCCGGCTGGTCCACTTTGGTTCGAACCGAAAGCAGTGTGAAGAAGGCCTGGAACTACCTGAAAAGGCTCAAGAAGGCCGCAGGAGTACCTTTAGCACTCCACGCTCAGCCCCTCGGCGGAGCCCCGCAACTCCATCTTCCAGCGTGAACTCGTCGTCGATCAGGTCGCGAGGATCGATGCTACCATCGGAGAGTGCGGCCAGTGCTGGGGCGAAGGGACCGCAGCGAGAACCGACCAACTGGATCTCATCGACCACCAGCGCAGAGGCATCGCACTGGAGTTGTCCGGTGTAGGTACTCTTCATCACCAGCGTCCCCAGCGGTCGCAAAGCCCTCCGTGCAGCCTCAAATCCTGAAGCATTCCCGGTACACTCGATCGCCACATCGAATCCTCCGGCCTCGATCTTCGCCGCATCTATGGTCGATTCGATCGGGTACTTTTCCAGCAGAGACAATTTTCGCGGATGACGCCCCAGCACCATCGGTGTGAGATTCCTTCGAGCCAAGACCCTGGCCACCAACTGCCCCAGTCGTCCATCGCCCACTACCAGGCAACGATCGCCAGGACACAGATCGACCTGCTCGGGGATCCGCATCGCCGCTGCCAGCGGTTCGGTGAAGACTGCGCACTCATCCCGCACCCCATCGGGAACGATCCAGAGGTTTCGTTGTGGCAACAGGAAGGATTCGGCGAAGCAACCATCGCGGCCGACGATGCCGAGGACAGTGCGCTCCAGACAATGGTTCCCTCGCCCCGACTGGCACGACGGGCAGCGGCCACAGATCGCGTTGATCTCGCCCACGACTCGCTGTCCGAGCCACTCGGTGGGCCCCTCCTCGACGATGCCAACGAACTCATGACCGAGAACGCCAGTGAAGGGGTAGTACCCCGCCAACAACTCCAGATCGGTACGGCACACCCCCATCAGGGTCGGGCGGATGCGGACTTCATCGGCGGGCACTTCAAGCCTTGGAAGATCATCGCGAAGGGTCGATTGGCCTTCCGCCAGCCAAATTCCATCCATCAGTCTTTCTCCATACAGGCAGGATGTGAGAATCCCGCCAGTTCATTTGACTGCCTGGTCGCATCTTGCAGGTCAGAAGATAGACCCGCAAAAACCTCCGGCGAGAAAGTTCCCAGGCTTTCGAATCAGGTTTCCGCTGGATCCTATTCCAGCAAGACAGAAAGCAATTTCTTGAGTTCCTCGGTACGAATTGGCTTTTGCAGGAACCCCGCAATGGACCCGCTGAAGTCCTCCAGATTGATCTCCTTGGGGAAGTAGCCCGACATCAGAAAAATCGGCTTGTCGAAACCCAACTCGAGCAGTTTCTCGACCAGTTGGTCTCCTCTGAGGATCGGCATCACGATATCGGAGAGTACCGCGTCAATCTCATCGCCCCGCTTCTGGACGACTTCAACCGCTTTCTCTCCATCGATGGCGGAAAGAACTTGGAAGCCCAGTGAGTGGAGTATGAACTCGAGAGCATTCAGCACTTCGGGTTGATCCTCCACCAGCAAGATGGTTTTTGGACCGGCACTCGAGGCGGATCGCCTGATCTTCGGCAACTCCTGACGTGGTACATGAGCGACAGTTTCACATACGGGGAAGAGAATAGTGAAGGTGGTACCAACCCCCTGCACGCTTTCAACATTCACCATGCCATCATGGCTCTTTACCAGGCCGTAAACCTGAGACAGTCCCAGGCCTGTTCCCTTTCCGACCGGTTTGGTGGTAAAGAAGGGATCAAAAATCCTATCGATCATTCCAGCGGGGATCCCAACCCCATCATCTTCGACTCTGAGCCTGACCCAATCTCCCACGGCCAACTCCCCCCACTGCGAGTCTCCCTCACCGATCTTCAAAAGATCCGTACGGATGGAGATGGTGCCGCCATCGGGCAATGCATCGGCCGCATTGAGCAGCAGGTTCGCCAGCACTTGCTGGAGTTTGGTCGCATTGAACTCGATGTGGGCCACTCCTTCATCGAAATGCTGTTTGACCTCAATCGAACTGGGAACACCGCTATGAAGCATTTGAACCGTCTCGGGAATAAACTCCACGAGATCGATTCGCTCACTCTCCGACTCCACTTTCCTGCTGAAATCGAGGATCTGCCGGATCAACTGGGCTGCTCGCTCGCCCTGCAGCAGAATTCGATTGGAGTACTCGCGCACCACTTCCGGTAGTTCTTCAGAATTCAAGGTGAGTTCGCTGTAGCCCAGGATCACGGTGAGGATGTTGTTGAAGTCGTGAGCGATTCCGGCAGCGAGTTGTCCGACCGTGGTCATCTGTTGATGTTCCTGGAGAGCCTTTTGCGATTTTCGAAGATCGGTGACATCTCGCATCACCACCACATACTCCTTCTCGTTGTCCTGCTGGTTTGGAACCAGGCGAGATGTCAATTCGAAGATATGTGGAATGTCATTCAAGGTGGTGGTCAGTTCGAAGGCCGCCAATCCACTGTCGACGATCACCTGCTCCCGCTTCAAATCGGGAAACTGCACCGTGGCTCCAATCTCGACACTCGAATTACCCAGTTTCAGCAGGTGATCTCTTGCCGCCGGATTGATGAAGCGTATTCGTTGCTGATCATCGAGCAGGCAAACACCTTCCAGCAGCGAAGCCACCAGCCCATCGAGGCGTTGTTGGCTGGAACGGTACAGGATTTCACTCTGCTGCAGTTCCTGGTAGGAACCCTGAACCCGACGAGACATGTCGTTGAAACTGCGGATGGTTCGAGCGATCTCGTCGGTGCCGGTGACGTCCACCTGGTGGCCCAGATCACCATCCGCAACGGTACGGGCTGCTGTTTCGAGTCTTGCCAGTTCACCCGTCAGGTAGTTCCCTAGAGCCAGCGAAAACAGAGCCACCAGAAGCATCTCGATCACAGCGATCATGGCGAGTCGTTGCAACGACTGCTCACGGATCATCTCCAGTTCGGCGGTAGAGATGCCCAGTTCGATGGAACCGACCACTTCGTCCAATTCCGTCAGCTCCTTTTTTACGTCGTAGACACCATCATCGACGTGTTCAACATCTTGATCCTCTACCCGATCCCCCGTTAGATATTTGGGGTCTCCTGCGGATTCCTCGCTGGGGGTGAGACCGGGGTTAAGATTGGTACGGATCCGTGCGTAGACAATGCCCTCAGTGTCCACTATCGCTTTTACTATCGAATTGATCCTCCCGAGATCGTTGCTTAGAATCGCGTCCTTGGCCGCTGCAGCGATCATATCCGCCGCCGTGATCCCGCGTTTCTCCAGTTCCCTGAAGGTTGAATTCTCGAGGGTCTGACTACTACTCCAGACCAGTAGCATCAGCAGAAAACCCTCAATTATGGCAATCCCAAGTACGGTCTTGAGACGGAAAGACATATCCCACTCTTTCAGGCGCTTGTAGAGGGTTCCCTCAATCGTTGAAATCGATCGGAGGCAGGTTCAGACCACGAACAATATCCCACTCCTGGTCCTCGGCCGCCTCGATGCCATCAAACTTGATCGTCGATAACAAATTTCGCCCTTCCTCCGATTGCCCGAGACCAATCAACGCTTCTGCAATTCGTTGCCTTGTCTTGGCATCGACACTGGGATGGATGGCGAAAGCATGGGGAGTGTACTTTCTTGTGCGGTAAATGGGTATCAGCTGGGACGACACCTGCGGGTCGACATTATTGAAGGTGCGAATGATACCACCACCTGCGACATACAACCCCTGGGCAACGCTCCGGTAGACCGAGTCATGGGAAGAGACATATTCCGACTGGAACTCGATGGGAACTTTCCGAGCCTTCAGTTCCTTGGTGGATAGCAGGGTCGCCGCAAACGCATCCGGTGCGGGGAATGCCAACGTCTTACCAGCCAGGTCATTCAGATCCATGCTTTCATTATCCTTGTGCACCACCAGGATGCCCTGGATCTTCTTGCCCTTCTGCTTGGCTACTGCGATGAAACCCGGATCCTCATGAAACTGGGTGTAGTGAAACGGATTCATGTAGGCAATCTTGTAACTTCCATCTTTACAGCGCTTCTCGAACTCAGGAATATCCTTGGCGGTCTGAAATACCAGTTTCACTCCGGCATCTTCACCCACCAATTTCATGATGGGCATCCACAGTTTTGCGAGTTTGGATGCGGATTGCTGGGGAACGATTCCAAATGTGAGGGTTTCACCCTGTTTCGCCGGATTTTGCGCCGATTCAGTCGCGGTGGAGGGCGCTGGGACCGGTTTCTCCGAAGAGCAACCGCATAGAAGCAGCGCTCCGAAGAGTAATCCTCCGAGCCGCTGAACATAATCACTGGAACTGTTCATCCTTATTTCCTCACCATTGAGGATCAAGTTTATACCGCAACCGTGCGTCTTCCTACCAAACGGGTCAAGGAAGTGGCTCCAGATCGGGGGGGCACCTACCCTCCACCAGATCCTGCAGTTCGACCTCAAGTGACGCAACCGAGAGTGGTGGCAAGAGCCTCGACAGGACCATCTCCGGCCCTCCACGGGTTATAGGAAGATGGCCAGCAGTGGATTCATCTCCGACCCATCACTGCAGACCAGATCTGCGTCACCTCTGACTCCCAACTATGAGCACCAGGTCCGTGCTAAAACTGCAGCGCCCTGGTTCCTTCCTATCGATGTACACCGCTCGTTACTCCTCCAGCCCCGAGATCTTTCAGGCAATCCTCGACCAGGGCGCTGACCCCCTCCCCAGGTGCAAGGGATGGCAAGAAGGCGATCGACCATGCCAAGAAGAACAAGATGCTGGTGGGAACAAAGGCCTACTGGAACCTCCACGACAAGTCGTTGGAGTGAGCTGAGTTCCTTTCGCCTCCTCGTTGTCCTTCAGAGTGACTCCGAATAAAATCGATTCCAGACCCTTAGGCCGAGGCACTTCACGAAAGGATCTCGCCATGAAAATTACGCTACTGATGATGTCATTCCTGATCCTGGTCAGCCTGAGTGTCGGGTGCCAGGCCTTGAAGATGGACTATGGGGAGCCGGCGGCGCAGTTTCTGGAAAAGGATGTGGCTGCACTAGGACAGAAATATCTGGGCAAAAAAATCACCATCAAAGGGACCGTGATCGATGTCAGCAACCCGCAAGCCGGATGGATCCATCTTGGAAACGGGATCCGTTGCGATTTCAGCCGTTTACCCGCGATGGCACAGAGCAAGAAGCCCGGTGACATCTGTTTTATCGACGGCATTCTAAAAGAATGTGAGGAAGGGAATATCCTGCTCGAATCGGCAATGCTGCGGGATCCCACCGCGCCCTTCTCACCGGAGCGATAGAACTGCAGACGCGACTCAGGCGGTCGCGGCCAGTGCGGGGACTTGCCCGACCAGTTGGTTCCACTCCGTCTCATCGAGACCGCTCGCGATCCACTGCATTCTCCCCCATCATTCAATGCAAAAAAAAGGTGGAGGCAATGTGCAGATCTTGGCGTAGGATCTGTTCAGAGAGGTTCGCCGTGCCTCTCGTGCCTTGAAATGATGTCCATGTCTCGAAATCCGTTCTTCTTCCTGGCTCTCCTCATTCCAACATTTCTTCTGGGTCTCTGGGTCGGGAAACTCCCTCCTGTCGATGATCCATCCCCAGGGTCTCCTCCGCTGCTGTCTATTGAGGGTCAGGACTCCTCGCAGGCATCAGCCCTCATCACCGCGCCAATCTTGCCCCCTACACTCGATGCCCAATTGCATGCAGCATTGGGGCGGATGGGCACGTCCCCTGAGGATCTTCAGAAACTCCTCGATTCGGGTGCAGATGTTGATTCCGTAATAGATGGATGCCCCGTGCTGATCTCTGCGATCGACTCACAGAGTCCTGGAATTCTACTGTTCCTTCTGGAGCAGGGTGCCGAGCTTGAAGCCCGTGATCAGTACGGGAATGCACCTCTGTCGATTGCAGCTTCCAGTTACCGGGAAGGTGCAACAGAAGAGGTCAGGATTCTCCTCGACGCAGGTGCTCAGATCGAAGCGCAAGATCACCTGGGAAATACCGCCCTGATGTCCGCGATGTTCCATTCCTCCGGCATCGAAACCGTCCACCTGTTGCTGGAGAAAGGCGCAAATCTCGAAGCGCGAAACAACAAAGGTTGGACACCATTGATGTGCGCAACGGCAAGTCTGCATCATTCTGATCTTACAAAATTGAAGTACCTCCTGGACAGTGGAGCCCAGATGGAAGTGGTCGGTCATGCGGGTGAAACGCCACTGATGCTGGCGGCTCAGGATGTGAATATCGAGGGGTTCGAATATCTGCTGGAAAAAGGCGCCGATCCTGAAGTTCGCTGCTCCAGAGGTTCCACACTCCTCATGTATGCGGCCCAAAATTCGTGGACGCCGGAAGTGGTTCAACTCCTCATAGACCGAGGAGCCGATCTTGACGCAACGAATGACCAGGGCTGGACTGCTCTCATGTTCGCAGCAAATACCGATTCACATGAATCAGGAACTGCGTGGCGCAATCAAATTACTCCAGACATCATCGTACAGTTGCTGCTCGATGCGGAAGCCGACCCAAAAATCGTCAATAACGAGGGGAAAAAGGCGGTGCAATACGCATTTCAGAATCTACGAATCGATGGCAAATGGACCTTCAGGAACTTGTACGATGTCTCAGATTGGAGTCCATAGCCTCTCACTGAAAATACAGGTGTCGGCGGTTCGCTCCGCCCCTGGCCACATTTCAAAATACATCACCCCGCCGGGTCTCAGGACCCTGCGGGGTTTTTCTTTTGATCGGTCGTGACCATCTCTGGAAGATGTGGTTGCCTAGGCGGTGGTGGCGAGGGCGGGCACTGACCCGACCAGTTGGTTCCACTCCGACTCCCCGAGACCGGAAGCGATCCACTGGCTGAGTATCGGCAGGAACTCCGGGGGAACTCCAGCGATCATGTTCTGGGCCACGCAGACACGATCCGCGGCATCGATGTGGGTGAACCACCACGGCATCATCTCCTGCATGAACTCGGGCGAGCAGAACTCCATGATCCTGCCGTCGAGCGCCCAGATCTCGGCCGCCTCGAAGTGCTTCATCATCGCCGGCATGATCTGCTGCTCCTCTCCATCGAGATGAGTCAGCAGCAGTTGCTGGAGAGCAGCCAGGTCGCTCTGGATGTCGGTCGAGTTGCCGCCCGATAGAGTGGCCACAAGGGCTTCGATTTGACGGTGCTGGTCGACGCTGGCACCGGTCGAGCCGGGAGCGCGTTGCTCCAGAGGAGGGAAGAAGAGCGTGTCTTCCAGTTCCGAGTGCTTCTCGAGGATGCGAGCAAAGCGCGGGAAGTCGCTGGCGAACAGTTCGTCTCCGCCGGCGATGATCCGCGCCAGATCCCGGCGCAGGGCACGGTGGACATAGACGAAGTTATCCGCAACGGCAGCGTACTTTTCCGGGTCTACCATCGCTGGATCATCGGCAGCTTCGCTCATGGTATTTCTCCTCAAAGACTCGACATCAGCGTCTTCTTGTCCCAGTAGGAACGAATGCTGGAGATCAATCCATCGGGATTGACGGTGAAGACAGAGACCCCCTCGAAGGTCAGTTCCTTGTCCTTGGTGCGCAACTTTGCCACACCGGTCCACCGGACAGCGGCCTCGTTCCCCGCCACGAACATGTCGTCCTCGGTCAGTGCCATCTTCTCGAAGAAGCCTGAGAGCGCCTTGAAGTAGTTGGTCGACTTGTCGCGGACCAGCAACGGCGGTGTGCCGACCGGATCCCAGCTCAAGGCGTCTTCACTGAAGAGTTCGAGCAACTCGTCGACCTGCATGTTGCGCAGGCACGAGAAATATCCGCCGACGATCTTTGCGATCTGCTCCTTGCTCAACTTCTCGGGGGGCGCTGATTTCGGCGCTTCGGGAGGGTTGTCGCCGAGGTACTGCTCCTTGAGAGCTTCAATCTCTGCATCGTCGGCGGGGGGAGCACAGTGTGAAGGCGCGAACTCCGCGACATACTCGCGAAGATGCTCGGGGAGTTGCTCGTAGGAGTCGATACGTGCGGCAGTGGTCTGCATGAAGCCGTCCCCCATGCCTGCGAAGGCCGGCAGCGTACCGTAGCGGTTCATCACCATCACATCGGCCACCCCGGGAGCGGTCGAGCCGTTGTAAGCCTCGTTGAACCAGACCTTGCCGATCGGGGTCTCGACCTCGCCGTAGAGGGTCCAGTAGAAGAAGGTGGTGTCGCCGGAGCGCTGTGCGAAGACCTTGTCGTTACTGACCTTTGCCAGACCGTAGTGGCCGTTCTGATGGGGTCCGCTGAGGCCCTCGGTATGGATCACGATGTGGCGATCCTTCAGTTCGAACAGGGCCTCGATGTAGGGATACTCGCGGATGACGTGGCTACCATCTTCATTCTGCAAGATCTCGCCAGTGTCTGGATCACGATAGATCACCAGGGTCCGACACACCGCCTTCGCCTGGTTCCCTTCCAACATCACCAGTCGGTTACTCACCAGCGCCTCGACGCCGGCGATGATTTCCCCACCCGGCTGGCGATAGAGTTTCCCGACGCTGTGGTAAAAAATCGGCTCGCCGTCACCTACATCGAAGGAGATGAACTCCTTGAAGGTCTCAGGGTCGAAGCCGTGGTCCGCATCATCCGCAGCGGTCTCGCCGCCCATCCTCACGATGTCCATCTGGTATTCTCCTGGTCTGAAGCCTAGGCACCCTTTCGCCTATTAGAACGCATGGGGAGGAAGTTCGCGAGGGTGCGAATCCAGCTCCCCTCCAGCTCCTCGAACAGGCCCTGGTTGAGGGCGAATACCTGCTTGGCCTCGTCGATGATTTGCTGGCTACGCTCATCCGTGAGCGGCAACTGGTTGAGGCGATTACGGTATTCATTCTTGAAGATCCTGGCCTTCTCGATCTCATCGAAATCGAAGAAGCGCAGGCCGTCACGACCCTCCAGGCCGAGTGAACGACGAGCGATCTTGGAGATCACCTGTCCTCCGGAGAGATCTCCGAGGTAACGCGTGTAACTGTGAGCCACCAGCAGTCCCGGATCGTTCTCTCCCAGCCAATGGATGCGGTCGATGTACTCCTTACGAGCAGAAGTCATACGCAACTGATTCTTCCAGTCCTCGCCGTAGAGGAACTCGAGGTCACGTTCGAGGACCGCCTTGCGGCTGAGTTCGGGGAAGTGGATCTGGCTGACCAGTGGATTGTCCTTGTGGCGCTCGAGTTCCTCCTCCAGCGCATCGTAGACCAGGTACATCCCGGCTTGCATGTTGGCGAAGCTCTCCATATCCATCACGCCCCTCAGGATCCCCTTGACGAAGTTGGTAGATTCGACGAAGCGGTGAGCCTGGGCAGTCTCGGTCCGGAGACGTTGAGCGAAGGTGATCTCTTCCTTGTCGCTGGCGACAGCATCGGCGCGCAAGTTCTTCGGCTGATCTGGCTTCTGGTCGGAAATCGTCTCTCGGTTGATCTCGTCTTGCTTGAGGTCTGTCATGAGTCACCACCCTTGCTGAAAAGTCGCGGTATGCGGGCCCGCTTTCCCTGCGGGCTCTCGCCCGCTACCTGTCTATCCGTACCGCTGGGATCACCGGACCGAAAAACTTCAGTGGATCGTGAGATTCGATCGAGAGATGCGCTCGTGATCGGCTTGAATCGCAGGTAACTGGCAGGAAACGGACATTTACCGGTATTTGCCAGCAGTGGAATCCACTGACCTCCACCCTCAATTGCCAGCGCCCTCGACTGCCGTGAAACCCGACAGGAGAGGGCGTGGAGGCCACTTTCGAGGAACCCAATCGGCGCGGCTAGCCACCGATTCCGAGGTACACGGCCATGCTCGGCACTGCCAACCACAAGAGGCCCTTCACTGTGAAGAAGATCAGACCCCAGACTCCGAAGCGTTTGACTATTGCTGTCATGTTTCACCGACTTTCTGTCCACTTACACACCGGAGGCGAGTCCCGGCGACCCCGCAGGCTCATGCCCGCTACAGGGTGATCCGCTTCACCGGGGGGGCCGGACTGATTATTTTAAAAAGGATCTATGAGGGCTGCTAACAGCATCTGGAGCCCAAATACGGGCCCAACGACGTTCGGTTGGAGAGGGGCGAGGAGCCTACCCTCGGCAGATGGAAGTGGGCGCTGCCTGGGTACCGATGCGGTGGAAGGGGTAGATGCGGTGAAAGGGGTCGATGCGATCTGGCACGGCGGCCATCGCCCTTACAGGCAGGAATCTCCTGAATCTTCGCACTCGAGCGCATCATCGGTCGGATCCTGACCGCACGAGCCGACCGGCTCCGGCAGTGGCGGGGCCCCGCTGAAGAGAACCGCCAGCAAGGTCACCGCATCGGAGATGTTGATCCCCCCATCATCGTTGGTGTCGGCGGCATCCAGACAACCCGGGGTGAACCCATTGTTGAAGAGGTAAGCGAGCAGGAACACGGCATCGGCGATGTTGGTGTTGCCATCGCCGTTGAGTTCGCCGCGCCTGAAGGTTCCGATCACAGTCAGATTCAGGTAGTAGGAGACGGTCGACTGGTCGTAGTTGCCGACAACGATGTCGAGACTTCCATCCTCATTCACATCCACCAGTTCCAGCCCAGAGAAGGCCACCGATCCGTCGAGGGTCCACACATCCAGGAATTCCAAGGCCCCGATACCCTGCAGGATGAGAAACCCGCCGGAGGCGAAGTTTCTGATCACCAGGTCGGTGATGCCATCGAGGTCGAGATCCCCACCGGCAACATGGCGCTGATTGTTTCCGGTGAAGATCGGGATCCCGGCCTGGGGAATCCCGGCATTCAGCGTGAAGATTCCAAGGTTACCCAGCCCCTCCTCGATCGACACGATCTCGGGAAGTCCGCCATCAAGGTCGATGGCCAGCGTCGACCAGTGAGACTCGGTCAGCCCGCCGATCTCGCGTTCCTCGGCGGAGAAGGTCCTGCTCCCCTGGTAGAGGCTGGTCGCAACCCCACCTCCGCTGCCGGCGTTGAAACCGCAGCACAGGTCGAGGTCGCCATCGCCATCGAGATCGGCGATATCGAAGCTGAGTGGATATCCCGTCAGCAGGATCGACGACAGACCGTCAAACGCTGCCAGCGGATCATCGATTCCTGTCCCCCATGCCACCTGTAACCGCGAACCGAACAATTCGACGGCGATCACATCGAGGTGCCCATCATCGTCGATATCGGCGAGTTGTACCTGCGGATTTCCGCCTCCCCAGCCGGGCACCAACCTCGGCTGTTCGCTGAAGGTTCCGTCGCCGTTTCCTTCCATGTAGGCAAATTGGCCGCTCAGGAAATCGGTCACGACCGCATCGATGACTCCATCCTCGTTGATGTCGCCGAAATCGATCGCCCAGGGCCAGTTGATGGAGATCGCGTTGAAGACGGGGGCATCGAAATTACCGCTGCCATCGCCGAGAGCGACGAACATCCCCGAAGTGAGTGCCGGCTCCCCCTGCAAGGCGATGATGTCGAGGTGGCCATCGGAATCGACGTCCGCCATCTTGACGGCATTGACCTTGTCCGCCATCACGACCGATACGGGCGGGGCAAATTCGATGGCAGCCTGCTGAGATTGGCCAGTTGCGGGCAATAGCGCCGCCGTCAGTAGGGCGAAAAGTGTGTATCGAACGCTCATGAGGCCTCCCCCGCCATTGTCGCACGATTCATCGCTCAAGTCCTTCGTCATGCCCTACCCAGGAAGATAGGTGATCGAATGACAATTGCCAACAGCACACAGGTAGGGAATCGTCAGAGCGGAATCCACAACTCATCGCTCCTTGCCAGGTCTGGCAGCACTCAGACCGTCGCTGGTCGCCATTTCACCCAGCCGTAGTGGACCGATACTGACGGTGGCTACGGCCTGGTCATCTCTGCGACGGGCTCTCTTCCCACTCTTCCATCGTGAGCCAGCTTTCACGCAGTTTGGCACCGTGGAAGAGACCGAGAATCGTCTGGTCCCTCATCGCATCCATCCGTCTCGACGCACGGATATCGCCGATGACGAGCAGCCGTTCGCCGCCCATCCGGCACGGGATGAAGGGCGGAGCCGATTACGGGCAGATTCCGAAACTGACGCACTCGAGCGGATCCCCGGTCGGATCCACTCCGCAGCCTGGAAACGGCGCCGGCGGATTGAGCCCGGCGCTGAAGAGATAGGCGAGCAGGTAGATGACGTCTCCCACATCGATCGATCCGTCGTCGTTGACGTCGCTGGCGTCTTGACAGACCGGAGTGGCTCCCCCAACAAAGATGTAAGCGAGCAGGAACACCGCATCGGCCACCGAGATGGAATCGTCATCATTGCACTCGCCGCGACTGAAACTCTGACAAACATCGAGGATCCCATCGACATTCTGATCGGTGGTGGCAGAAAGTTGGCAGCTATCTGGCACCCCGTCTCCGTCACAGTCACCGATTCCGTTGTCGATATCACACTCATCCGGAATCCCATTCTGATTGCAGTCGGGCCCGCCGTACTGGTTGAGGTAGATCTGATCGGGAACGCTGAGATTCCCCACCACCAGATCGAGGTCCTCGTCACCGTCGAGGTCTCCCAGGGCCACGGCTCGGCTGCTCGATGATCCAAGAAGCTGGCCACGGCCCGAAAAGGTACCACTTCCATCGTTGGCGAAGATTCGATCGGGTTGATTCAGGTTTCCGCAGATGAGATCGAGGTCGTCATCGGCATCGATGTCGCCACTGGTCAGCGCGAGAGTGTTGGAGGAGCCGAGCCGCTGGCCACTGTCCAGAAAGGAACCGGTTCCATCGTTGAGATAGACCAGGTTCGGCTGACCGAAGTAATTGGCCACCGCCAGGTCGAGGTCGCCATCGGAGTCGAGGTCTGCCAGCACCACTTCGACGCTGGAGTTGCTTCCGAGTGCCTGAGCGGTATACGAGAAGTTGCCGTTACCATCATTGAGATAGACTCGATTGGGTTGGTCGAGGTAATTCCCGACCACCAGATCGAGGTCGCCATCGGCATCGATGTCTCCCAGTGCCACACTGTAGCTGAAACTGAAACCCAGCGACTGGCCGGTGTCGGCGAAGAAGCCGTCTCCGCCGTTGCGATAGACCTGATTGGGTTGGCCGTCGACATTGCCGACCACCATGTCGAGATCGCCATCGGAGTCGAGATCCCCGAGAGCCACCGAGAAGGTCAGATCAGAGCCCTGCGCCTGACCGCTATCGGTGAAGAGGGCGTCTCCGTCATTGAAATAGATCCGGTTGGGTTGGCCACTATTGCCGACCACCAGATCGAGGTCGCCGTCGGAGTCGAGATCGCCGAGTGTCACGGAACCGCTATCACCGCTGGCCAGTGCCTGGCCACTGTCGAGGAGGATTCCGTCCCCTACATTGAGGAAGATGAGATTGCCTTCACCCCAGTTCGCGATCACCAGATCGAGATCTCCATCCGCATCGAGATCTTCCAGGGCCACCGACTGGGTATTGCCCGACGAGAGCGCCTGCCCACTCTCGATGAAGGTGCCACTGAGTGCACAGGGGTCAACTTGCCCCGAAAGGGTCGAGCCCATCGAGACCAAACAGAACAGCCAGAACCGCATCGCCGACACACCTCTTGTTTCAGAGTACGCGAGCACGCACTCGCTGAAATCGGGAACTCTTGAAGGAGATTCTCCACCGAATTATTCCGCAATCCCACTTCGGGGTCAGGGGATAAAGGTGTGGGTCCTGCAGGACTCGAACCTGCGACCAACGGATTATGAGTCCGTCGCTCTAACCAGCTGAGCTAAGGACCCACCGATCCCTCATCGTTGCAATTGTGTCCAGTTCCAGTGTGGCCTCTTCGACGGGCCAGCAGCACAGGATGGCGTTTTGGCGCCGACGGAACAAGGGCAGGTTGGCCACTTCGTGAGGATTCAGAAGATGTCACCCCTCGAGCCGGATGCGACCCAACGATTCCTCCAGCGTCGCCACCACCTCGTCGATCTGGGCCGGCTTCAGTCGAGGATGCAGCGGCAAGGCGAGCATCCTTGGCGAGATCTGTTCGGTCACGGGAAGTGAAGCCGATGGAGACTCATCGTAGGGAGCAAAGGTAGCGATGGAGGGGAAGTAGAGACCGGTCTCGATGCCGTGCTTGGCCAGATCCTCACGCAATGGAGCACGCCAGCGGGGATCTTCGAGCAGCACGACGAAAGCGAACCAGCTGCGGCGGTCTCCGGCGCCGGAACTGGTCGGCGCCGGCGCAGCAACGACTCCCGGGATCGATTCGATCCGCTCCAGATACAGATGGGCCAGATGCTGACGGCGTTCGATCAGAGCATCGAGTCGAAGCCACTGGCTGGCACCGAGTGCCGCCTGCATCTCTGTCAGACGGAAGTTGTAGCCCTCCCCCTCGAAGCAGAAGCCGCCAGCGGTGCGGCCCTGGTTGGCCAGTTGGCGCACGCGATCGGCGAGCGCCTGGTCGCGACAGCTGACCAGTCCACCTTCGCCCATCGTGATGATCTTATTGGGGTAGAACCCGAACACAGCGGCATCCGCGGCAGCGCCGCAAGGACTGTCACCGTGACGAGATCCGAGCGCCTCGCAGGCGTCTTCTATGACCGGAACAGCGCGCTGTTTCGCCCACTCGACGATGGCGTCGATGGGCACCTGGACTCCGAGCAGATCGACGGGAATCACCGCACTGACATCATCACTCCAGGCCGCCTCCAGTTGCTCGAGGCCGACGCAGAGCGTCTCGCGATCGACATCGCAGAAGCGCGGTGTGGCACCGACGGCACGAATGGCGTGGGCCGTAGCGATGAATCCGAGAGCCGGAGTGATCACCTCCCCCCCCGAAACACCGAGTGCACGCAAGGCCAGTATCAGACCTGCGGTGCCACTACTGCAGGAGACGGTGGGTCGACGGAAGGTATCAGAGGCGAGTTGTTCCAGTTGCCCGATGGCAGGACCGCCAGCGAGTCGGCCACTCCGCAGAACCGCATCGACGGCAGCACGGTCATGGTGATCGATGTCTGGAGATGAGAGAGATATACGCCAGGGGTGAGTCACACCTGTTGCTCCCGCAGCGTCAACCTCGGGAATCAGCGGGCGATCCTCGACCGGTGTCACCCTCTATACAGCCGGAGGCGCAGGAGGACTGGAGGGGTCTGACTCGTTCTCGGAAGCCGGTTGCATCTTTTCTTTCATCATACGACCCGCCTTGAACTTGACCGTGACCTTCTCGGGCACCTGGATGCGGGCACCGGTGCGCGGATTCCGAGCGGTGCGGGGCGCCTTTGACTTGGGTTCAAAGACGCCAAAGTCACGGAACTCGAGACGATTCCCGGAAGCCAGTTCCTTGATGATTTCATCGAGAAAACCCTGGATCACTTCCTTGGCCTTCTGCTGCTGGACTTTGGTATTTTCGGAGATGCGCTGGACCAGATCACGCTTGGTGATGGTATTCATGGAGCGAGCTCCTTACTTCCACAAAACACCCGCCCCATCGACCGTTGAGATCGTGCCACCTTGAATTCAGAGGTTCATCCTGTAGACCCCTGTGACATACGGGTTTGTGACTTCGAGGCTAGCACGCAGTGGACGCTCCCGCAACGAGCAGAATTGCCCTTTCCCCTGCCAAGGTAACGACTTACCGAAATCGACAGTGTAGGGCTAAAAAGAGCCTCTGGAGCGCTTCTGGCACCCAACGGCGCCTGAAACGATCCAGAGGATCAGG
>Ga0209047_1000271_pt1 | contig 50890 bp, 58 predicted proteins | sample SaaInlV_165m_DNA_3_FD_184681 | JGI IMG/M metagenome (GOLD analysis project Ga0209047, IMG submission 184681) | Marine microbial communities from expanding oxygen minimum zones in the Saanich Inlet - Saanich Inlet SI037_S3LV_120m_DNA (SPAdes)... | ecosystem: Environmental > Aquatic > Marine >...
GAGCCGAACTTGGCAGTCAAGCCGGCGACGGTCATGATCACGAAAGTCACGATCAAAGGCGCCACACAAGCGGTCCAGATGTTCGGTCCTGCTCAGCGGGGCGTGGCAGAAGCTGTTGCCGAATCCGTTGAAGAAGGTGTGATCCCGAAGGATCAGGCCGAAAATCTCGTCATTGTCTGCGGCGTCTTCATTCATTGGGACGCAGAAGATAATAAGAAGATTTACAGTTACAACAAGGAAGCGACGAAGCTCGCGATCAAACGTGCGATGAACAACGAGCCGAGTGCTGACGACATGATCAAAGGCAAGCCCACGGCGAATCACGGCTTTGCCAAGACAGAAGACGTCGTCAAATCCGCCTGCGCAGACGGCGAATGAGGCTGACGAAGACCCCTCGTTGAGGGGTAAAACCTAGCAACAACGAACAACCCCGTGTCCACAGTGGATGCGGGGTTGTTATACATATAAAGAATTGTTACGCTCAAATAAGTAGATGTTATTTAATTCTTTTGCGTTCATCGGGTTTTTTGCAGCAACATTTGGAGTTGTTCACTCCCTCCCTGTTAAAAATCGTTGGATAGCATTGCTGATTGCAAGTTATATATTTTATGCATACGCAGGCATAGGTCTTGCAGTGCTTTTGCTGAGTTTCACGTTTGTGCAGTACTGTGCAGCGCTTTGCATTGCAAAGCAGCAGACACTGCGTCGCAAGAAGCTGTTTCTCGTGGTAAGCATCGCTATTGCTGTACTGTTTCTTGGCTTTTTTAAATATGCAGGTTTTTTTCAATTTGAAGGCATTGTATTGCCAATGGGAATTTCGTTTTATACGTTTCAAATTCTCGCATACATCATCGATGTCTACAGAGGAGACATCAAACCAGAGAAACACTTCGCACGCTTTGCCGTATTTGTATCGTTTTTCCCACAACTAATTGCAGGTCCTATTGAGCGCGCGAAAGACCTTATGCCGCAGCTGCAAAAACCAGAAAAGTTCGATTACCTCACTGCTGTATCTGGATTGCAGCTTTTGCTGTGGGGATTTTTTAAGAAATTGGTTATCGCAGACCACATTTCCCTTCTTATAGATCGCTTCTTTCTTAAGCCAGAGCTCGTAGTAGGGTGGCATATACCTATTATCGCTATTCTCTTTTTCTTCCAAATATACTGCGACTTCTCGGGATATGTCGACATTGCTATTGGTAGCGCTCGACTACTTGGAATCAAGCTTTCACAAAACTTTAATCTCCCGTATCTCTCTATTTCGGTTCGAGATTTTTGGCACAGATGGCACATTACGTTGTCTCAGTGGTTTAAAGATTATTTGTATATTCCTCTGGGAGGAAACAGAGTTGCATGGTGGAGATGGTACGCCAATATTCTGATTATTTTCTTTATTAGCGGGCTATGGCATGGGGCAAACTGGACGTTTGTTCTTTGGGGACTATTGCACGGTATTTGGATATGTCTTGAGGTTACTGTCGCAAAGATCTATAACTTCGTATTTCAAAAAGTACGCTTTATGCACACTGTACTCTTTGTACGTATTATCCCGTGGTGCATCACGATGCTGTTTATTTGTTACAGCTTCTTGCTTTTTCGGTCTGAATCTCTCGAATTATTTTTTGACTTATTTAGAGAGCCCTTCCGATTACAAATGTGGCAGATCACATATTTTCATAATACTGACATAAAAGCATTTGATATGAATGTTGTTCTGTCCGCTATTGCCTTTTTGCTCTGTTACGAAATGTATATAGCGAAGAGACATGTACCTCTTAAGCTGCAGTGGGTACTCGTCACATTATTTCTGATGTGCATTTGCAACTTTGGAATTGCACAAGAAAAAGAATTTATCTACTTCCGTTTTTAGGTGAGAGCATTCTTCTTTCATATCGGCATCGCAATAGCTGTAGTAGTGTGTATTAATAGTATTTTTTATAATCGCTATGCGCCCTATAACTGGGGAGTGCATAGGCCAGACGAGCAAGAGTTTGCAGAAAATGCAGCTGACTATAATCTACTTTTTATTGGTGCGAGTAGAATATCCCGATTAGTAATGCCGACTGTTTTTGATAGTGTTCTCTCGGAGCATTGGGATGTGTCTTCTTATAATTTGGCCAATAATGGTCAGCCACTTCTCGAACAGCATTACAATTTTGAGCAATATTTACAACAGGCTACCGTTAAACCAAAAGTAGCAGTAATAAGCATTAGCCCAGTCTTTGTCTCCTATGGAGATCGTGATACAGCACGCAGTCGATATTGGCTGGATACGAGGAGGTATTTCAACGCATTGCATTTGATTATGCTTTCTTGGGAGAGAGAAGGTAGCGCGAAAACTACCTACAAAACAACACTGCACTATATCCAGAAATTACTGAATATGGGAGTATGGAGAACGAATCTTCAAGTCGCATTGTATGTAGGAGCACAAATGGAAAGAGGATATGTACCACTTCCAGATGAGCATAAGTTGACACCTCACCAACAAAAAAATTACAAAGAGTTTATGGAAGAGGGTGTGTATGAAGAGGATATGGAATACAGGAAAAGTGTATTGGCAGATGATTGCTCTTCGGCAAATGCAAAGGCATTCGCAAAGATTATTGAGATGTTTGAAGAGTTAGCTCATAAGCACGATGTCTATCCACTATTCGTAACACCTCCTCCGAGGATTCAGTACGACCAGTACTGTGCTTTAAAAGCTATTGCAGACCATAAGAGAGTTGGATTTCCATCCCCACAAGAGTTTCCGGATATCTACAAAAAAGAGAACTTCTTCGACCGAACGCACTTTAAAAAACACATAGCTCCTATCTATTCTGAGTATCTTGCAAGAGAGGTCAATCGGTTACTGCAATTAGCCGACGAGCAACATCTTCCTGCTTCATAGTACTGAGGAACCATCCAACTTGAGGCCCTGATGTGCGGTCCATAAATATTCTATAGAGAGGCTGGAAGATTTCTTTCGGAGGCAGGTCAAATTCTTCTTTGGTGCGGTGGATTTTGTCGTGCACAGTTTCTCCATTCCATTCTTTCAGGTCACCAAGTTTTTTACCAAGGGCTGCGAGTGCCTCTTTTTGATTATCGTTCAACTCCAAATCAGATGGAGTACTTTCTTGAATGACAAACTTGTACTGAGCAGGTGCCAGCGTATCTATCCAGCGTTTTACGTAGTCAGCTCTCTCGTGCAGTGCGGCAGCTTCGTCTTCTGTAAGGGCTGAACCTTTAAGCTTAGCTGCTTCTTCGTCTACGTTTAAGTGAGGCATTTGTACGACAAAGCTGAGTGCTTGGAAACGCATTTCCCACAGGTCTGGTGGCTCATGTGCAGTGTCTGCTTGTGATAGTGCATAGGCTCTTGCAAATCCTTCGTAGGGTTCTGCGTGTCTGTTGAAATAGTGATCGCCACATCGGTCGTATTCATCAAACAAATTAGGGATAGTCTTTCCTTCCGGATCAAAATCGATTGGCTGGCGTGCCTCTTTGCGGATCATCAAAAATTTTAGAATCTTCGGAGGAAGCAAGTCAGCAACTTCTTTGGCTGATGCTCCAAGTCCTTTGCTCGCACTCATCTTTTTTCCTGCCAAGTTAAAGAATTCGTACGGGATATCAAACGGAGCAGGGTAGTTAAAGATATCTTTAGAGATAAGTGCAGCTACTTCTCGTGAACCTCCAGAGGCGTAGTGGTCTTTTCCAGCTCCTTCTATGTCGACACCGAGCACTTTCCACTTTGCAGCCCACTCAACCTTCCATGGCAGTGTTGCGTTTCCATCGAACGGACTCATCGATCCTTTGTGGCCACAACCCTGTGCCCACTCAACGTATTTCTCTTTGCATTCAAACGTCACTTCTTTTCCGTCCCATCCTGTTACTTTTGTTGTTCCAATCTTTCCACATGTTGGGCAGATCACATTAAGAGGGAACCAGTCATCGGGCTTTCCTCCACCAGACACCTCTTTGTAGATCTCACGAATACGGGGAGCGCCTTCGAGTGCTTCGGTAATTACTTCGTTGAACTTTCCTTCTTTGTAGAGAGGGCGAAGATGATACCACTCAATAGGCAGACCCATAGGGGCAACTGCTTCTTTAATCTCTTCACCAAACCCTGTCGTAAAGTCTTTATCTCCTTCAGCAATTCCAGGGACAGCAAACAGAGGTTTTCCCATGTGTGCAGCGTATTTCTCTTGATCGACATATACAGGAAGTCCGTCCATTGGGTCGTTATCGTTTAATTCAAACAAGAACTGATTCTTAATCTTCTTTTCAGAAAGTATCTGTGCAATTAGTCCGTGAATAACAATTCCACGAACACTACCGATGTGCACACGACCAGAAAGTGTTTTTTCATCACGTATGATGAGAGGAGTCCCTTCCTTAATTTCTTTGTGGAAGCGCTCTGCAATTTGGTCGGCGAATTCATCAGCCCAAAACATGTAAGCAGATTAGCAGATCTACTCACTATTCTTAAGATGTTTTCGCCTGATTCAGTGTTTCTATCACCATTGCAGACATCACCAGCAATCCTCCGGCAATTACTCTGAGTGTAGGAACTTCTCCAAGTAGGGGAATAGCGAGCAATATTGCATACAGAGGCTGAATCATCATGATGATAGCTGTAGCTCTTGCTCCCATGGTGGCGATGCTACGCAGCATAAGTGTGTGTGCGATGGCTGTCGCAAAGCAGGCGAGTATCAGCAAGTTTTTTATGTCGACGTGTGTTACTTCCACTTCGTAGAAAAACAGTAGCGGAGAGAGAAACAGCGTCCCAAAGAGCATCTGCCAAAACATTACAAATGGCGCTTCATATGTGTGGACGAGGCACTTACTCCAAATGTTTCTTAGCGAGACAATACAAGCAGAAGTCGTGCCGAGCAGCACTCCCTGTACAGTGCCATTGCCAAACGAGAAGTCATCTATCATTAATACAATTCCTGCAAAGGCAACGAGTGCGAGAAGTATGTCTTTCTTATGAGCTTTTCCACCATCGAATACCGGCTCTAAGAATGTGGTGATGATCGGCGCAGTAAACACTGCAAGAATTCCCACAGCAACAGTTGAGACTTTTATCGCTGTAAAAAACGTTATCCAGTGTGTCACCATCATGATGCCAAGTCCCATGAGAATGAGTGCGTGTTTTTTACACTTCAACTTTAGAGGCATCTTCATAAACACTAAGTATGCCGCTATAAATGGGGCTGCAAGCGACGCACGTCCTAAAATTATCATTGGTACAGGCCACGGAATTATTTTTGCAAAAAGCCCCGCGATACTCATGACGAGGACAGCAATGTTTAGCCCGATGAGTGCGTTGCGTTTTTGAGAATCCATTGAGCCGCAAGTGTAGGTGATGCTATACTAGAAGTCATGGATATCTTCTTTCTTCTCCTCTTCGGACACGCACTTGGTGACTTTGGTCTCCAGAGTGATCATTTACGGACGAATAAAAGTCGCAAAAAAAACCCAGACAGTTGGTACATCTTCCTTGGAGCACACTCAGTAATTCACGGTGGGCTCGTTGGATTCTTTACCGGGTCATTTGTACTCGCACTTGCAGAGACGGTTTGTCACGGCATTATCGATTACGCAAAGATAGAGGGTCGCTTTACTATTCAAATAAGCCAAGCATTACACATTGCTTGTAAAGGATTGTGGATTATCTTGATGGCGAAAGGACTCGCTTAAAAAAGCACGCCACCTAAAGGGGGCGACGTGCTATTGATGGTCCTTCATCGTCCTTCTTTCGGTTAACGTGGCACTGGTTTGAGCGTTGGTAGAAATGTCAGAATGCTGGCAATGAGGAATGCTCCTCCTGCCTGCACGCCACAGAATACCAATGCGATACACATTCCAATGAGTTCAAGGAAACAAAATGCTGCTAAACACAGTCTCCACGGGATGGGTGCGGGCGAATTGATGCCCATGAGCAACTCCTTTTATTTAGGGACGGGAGAGAAAGATCATTAGATCATTCTCCGCTTCTAGCAGACAAAAAGTCAAGATGCATTGTGCTTTGCTATACTGGATATATGCGACGATTACTTCTGATCATCTTCTTGTGTTTTCCTGGGCTCGCGCTTGCACATTCAGGTGGTATCGATAGTAGGGGAGGGCATCACTGCAAGACCGATTGTGAAGCAAAAGGATACAGCCAAGGGCAGTATCACTTTCATCCAAATCTTATGGATGGCACGCAGTATAATAGTTACTCACGTTTACGCAGCGCTCTGTGTACGCGTGTTATGAATCGCTTTGCAGATAACCCGAAGATGTTTGAACGAGTACAAAGCAGAGTAGAGGGCCGATTTGGATTTCGCTGTGGAGAAGAGATTGATAGCGAGGGGCCTACGACAAATCCATACGAAAGCATCAAAGTTCGTAGGGTTGCAGAAGGAGTGCAGGTTACTAAAGTCATCGACGGAGATACGATAGAAGTACGCCAAGAAGATCGCTCTGTGCAAAAAGTACGATTCATCGGAATAGATACACCAGAAGTAAGTGGCTTTGGTGCAAGAGGTGAGTGTTACGGCAAAGAAGCTTCTCTTTACCTTATGCGCTTACTCGCTAGAAAACAGGTACAGCTGGTGCAACAAGAGGGTACGAATAGAGATAAATACGGAAGACTACTGCGGTATGTCCATATGTCCGGTGGAGACATAGGTCTGCGAATGCTTACCCTTGGATATGCGAGGAATTATCCATGGTTCGAGCATCCTCGTATGGATGAATATAAACAAACACAATACGAAGCGCAGAATGCAAAGAGAGGGTTATGGGGGGAGTGTTAGTTGTCACTTTTCAGATGAATAATTCTCTTTGTTCATTTTTGCCTTGATGCAAAAACGAACCAAAAAAATCAAGACGAGCGCAGGCTCGTGCGAAGCAATAAGAGAAGTATTGTTCTGTGCGCACGTTCAACCAAGTTCCCTTCGGGACTTGGCATTCACGCGCTATATGAAAATATTGAATCTATTCTTCGCCCTCAAACATATGCGCCGTCTGCCACTGTAATGTGGACGAAGATCACCCCGCCTTAGGATCCTTATAGCGACGCAGTGCGAAGCTGCGCAGCAGACTTCGTCAAGGAGCGCACGCTACACACTCTAACTATTTCTTCGAACACATCAGTGGCAAAGATTTTTGGTTACTTTTCATCTGAAAAGTGACAAGAGAAGGCATTACTTCTTCTTCCCCCACTTCTTCCCAAACGTGCAGAAGCACTTAAAGATATTTCGCATATCTGCTCCTTTTTCGGTGATGTTGTACTCAATACAAATAGGTTTCTCGTCTATCACGACCCGTTCGATAAGTCCTTCTTCTTCTAGTTCCCCAAGACGTTCTGAGAGAATGCGTGAGTTAATCTCTGGGATCTCTTCTTTAATCTCCGAAAATCGCATGGTTTTATTGTCGGCGATGCAGCGCAAAATGTGCATAGCCCACTTTTTCGAACAAAATTCAATAATACTGTACGTAGGGCAATTGCACGATGAGGACTTCTTAGTGGCCATATAGACCCATTATACATATATATCACCATAATGACTACTAAATTACTATTCATTATCTACTTTACAAAAGTAACTAGGTTATATATCATTACCAACGTTAATTAATTCCCCCTTACCTTATGAAGGATTGCTCCTCACAAGACGGTAACTGCAGTGACAAGAGCTGCTCCTCAGAAAAGTGTTCTGACGAGAAATGCTCTAAAGAGAACTGCAAAACCGACAAATCTTGTTCAGATGAAAAAGGTGGTTGTGGTTGCTCTTAAAGCAGCTATAACACCTAAAAGCAGGGTATTTCCCGGGAGGAACTACTCTGCTTTTCTTAAAAATTGACAATAACAACGTTCAGTTCTAAAATATTAGTCTTATATGATTGAACAAGTAGGCAAATTGCAGGTGTTCCAAACCCTTTCTGACAAAGATGAGGTTGATGCTGCACGCGAGAATATTCGAGAAATAGGCTGGGAAGAGAAGGGTATGCAATTCAATGCAGATACTCCTACCTCGTACTTTCTTATTCCTATAGAAAATACACCGATGGCACTTCCAGATACCGTAATAAGTATATCGGGACAGTCTCCATGTCATGGAGCAATAATTGCTGTTAGTGCTGCCATGAGAGAGAGCACTCGTCATCTACCAGCCTTTGCTGGGTATTATCAAAGCTCATTAGAATCAAGCAGTCCTGCACGATGTTTGCGGTCTACGGTTGAAGAGATTAAGCGTGCACAGATAGAAATTGTGTCGGATGCAGAACTCAAGGAGTATCTATTGGCACGGAGTACTTTTTTTGCAAATCTCCTCAGATATGTTGTTGGTACTCCAGGTATAACGAAAGAGGACATGAATGACCTTGAAGCATCAGGTAGGTTATTTGAAATAGCTGCTAGACAGTATAAGTAAGATGATTCCTTATTAATTCCCTCAATTATATGGCTAAATTAGGACCAATGACCGAAGCAGATCTTGCAGATCTTATAGCAGATGGATCGGAAGGTAATAACGAAGGAAGTTGCACAGAGGGTGTACCAGCTGTTCGTGTTGGAGATTTTAACCTTGTACCAGGCGAAGCAGTAGAAAGACTCCTCGTAGACCTTGATGACCCAAATGAATTTGGAGAACAGGAAGCTACCTGATTACGTCCTCTGCATGTCCAAGCTTATTCTCTATGTAGCGGTATCTGAAGATGGCTTTATTGCAGATAAAGATGGCGGTGTAGGGTGGCTGGATCCATTTGGTAGCGAAAAGCAAGATTATGGATACGGAGAATTTATCAAAAGTCTCGGTGCTCTTATTATGGGGTCTACTACATACCTTCAATGTTTGTCGTTTGGTGATTGGCCGTATGGTGATATCCCAAGCATCATCTGCACTCATAAAGACCTTGGAGACGCTCCAAAAGAAAGCATTTCCTTTGCACAGGGTGATATAGGTTCGATTGTGAAACAAGCAAAAGAAACTGCAGGAGAAAAAGATGTGTGGCTTGTTGGTGGAGCGCATCTAGCAGCCCAATGTATCGAAAAAAATCTAATTGATCAGTTCATGATTTTTACCATGCCGGTAAAGCTAGGAGAGGGAATTGCATTACCTTTGCCTTCTTTTGAATCGTCTGAGACACATACGTATGACGATGGTATAGTAAGGATTATTGCTCCTCTTTGTAACTTTTGAAAGATCAAAAGTAACCAAAAATCTTTGCCACAGACGTGGGCGAAGAAATAAAGAAAGCATAAACCCGAGCGCTCCTGGACGAAGATTGCTTCGCAACTTCGCACTGCGTCACTAAGTAGATCCTACTGCGGGGTGATCTTCGTCCACATTACAGTGGCAGGACAAGTTTTAGTAAAACAGAGCTCCCTTCTCCTTCGCAAAGGAGAAGGGCTGGGCCTGCCTGCCGGCAGGCAGGGATGAGGTCCGCTTTCCTTCACGGTTGTAGTGGCAGATTTAGGTTCCTGAAAGACGGCGTTCCTCTATTCTTTTAGCTACATCCATAGCCATATCCATCAGCCTATCGTTTAATGCAATATCTGCTTTAGTTTGTTCTCTTTTGGGAACAAGTAATAAATCCATGTCGCAGCGATCGTTATTTTCAAGCATGTAAAGATAGTAGAACTTGTCGTTTGCTGATGCAAGATCAAGTGCCTTCCTCCTCCACGGTTGTAGTGGGAGGGGAAACGAAAGAAACCTTTTCTTTTTATTGACCTCACCTCCGATCCTCTTTAAATTAGCCCAGCTTCGTTAATTTTAACGAATCTTGATGTTTCAGCGCGATGTGCTTGCACTAACCGCGCCAGATGAACCTCCAAGAATTATGTGTAACGGTCTAATCGCTAAGAAAATCGGCATGTCTCGCGTGTTTCTAGAGAATGGAGACGCGGTTCCTGTAACCTACTTAGAAGTAGAGCCAAACACTGTTATTCGCACAAAATCTAAGGAGAAAGACGGGTACGACGCTGTTGTACTCGGTGTTAAGCCTAAAAAGTGGAAAACACGTAAAGGAAACGAGCACACTCGTTACGGAGACATTAAGGAGTGGAAAGTAGACTCTCTCGAGGGTCTAGAGGCAGGAAAGACACTCGACGTTGCGAAGTTCATTAAAGAGGCAACAATTGCCGTTACAGGAAAGAGCAAAGGTAAAGGATTCCAAGGTGTTATTAAGAGGCACAACTTCTCTCGTGGACCTACTACTCACGGTTCTCACCACCACCGCAGAACAGGTTCTATCGGTATGTGTGAGTTCCCTGGACGTGTAATGAAAGGAAAGAAAATGCCAGGACGAATGGGAGGAGACAACGTAACCATTAAAGGACGCCAAATTATGGAATGTGACGCTGAAAAGGGTCTCATCGCTGTAAAAGGACCAATTCCTGGGACTAACGGCGGAAATGTTTATATCACTCTCGAAACCACTGAATAATCATGAATATCGACGTATATACAGCAACGGGTACTAAGAAGGGAACGGCAACGTTACCTAAAGCACTCTTTGAAGCTCCAGTAAATGAGGGCCTCATGCACCAAGCTGTTGTACGTGCACAGAGTAATAAGCGTAAGTCTATTTCATCTGTGAAGCGCCGCGGAGATATCAGCGGTTCTACTCGCAAGCTCTTCCAACAGAAGGGGACAGGCCGCGCTCGTCGTGGAAGTGTGAGAAGTCCAATCCTTCGTGGAGGTAGCAAATCATTTGGACCAAGCAAGCTTGCAAACTACGTTAAAGATATGCCAAAGAAGATGCGTCGCGCATCACTCTTTAGTGCACTCAGCGCTCAAGCTAAAAACGGAATCATCCTAGGACTAGAAAACTACCCAGATACTATCAAGACAAAGGACGCAGCTAAGCTCCTTGAGAAGATGCCTGTCGACATTGGTCGCAGAATCCTCATTGTAACTTCAGATGCACACCCAGCACTCACAAGCAGTATGAAGAACATTCCTGGAGTGACAGTCATCATGGCTCAGTATCTAAACCCACTTGATATTCTTGGTAGCCGCCACATCGTCTTCCTCGTAGATGCTCTGAAGAAAACAGAAGAGATCTTCGGTGGAGTAGAGAAGAAAGAAGAGAAGGCACCAGCTAAGAAGCCAGCAGCTAAGAAAACTACTACCGCCTCTAAATAATGGATCTCTCTCGTGTAATCGTCGGCCCTGTAGATACAGAAAAGTCTGAGCGAATGAAAGCTTCAGACCGCACCTACACTATCCGCGTAGCTCCTAACGCTACAAAGATCGACGTACGTAACGCACTAAGAAAGTTCTACGACATCGAGGCTGTAAGCCTGCGTGTTATGCGCACTAACTCAAAGACACGCGCAGTAGGACGTGGAAGAGTGATCACGAAGAAGAAAGGATTCAAGAAAATGATGGTGACCATCAGCGAAAAAAGTAAGCCTCTAGATATTGCTAACTTCAAAATATAATGCCTGTACGCAAAGTTAAACCAACGAGCCCAGGACGTCGCAAAATGAGTTTTGCAGACTTCTCTGGCCTAACCAAGAAACGCCCTGAAAAGTCCCTTTCTAAGGGAAAGAAGCGTATCTCTGGTCGTGGAAATAACGGACGTATCACTATTCGTCACCGCGGAGGAGGACACAAGCGTCTCTACCGTGAGATCGACTTCAAGCGCACAGACAAAGTAAACGTACCAGGAGTAGTACACTCTATTGAATACGATCCAAACCGCACGGCATACATTATGCTGATCTTCTACGCAGATGGAGACAAGCGTTACCACCTAGCACCAGAAGGAATCGTTGTTGGTGATAGCATCGTTTGTGCAGACCGCACAAAGGTAAAGCCAGGTAACAGAATGCAGCTTGAGCACATTCCTACTGGTTACAAGATCTACAACCTAGAAACAAACCTCGGACGTGGTGGAGAAGTAGTACGTAGTGCAGGAACATCCGCAACACTTGTAGGATTTGATAAAGAGTTCGCCATCGTACAGCTTCCAAGTAACGAAGTGCGTCGTGTTCGCAAGAACTGCAGCGCAACGATTGGAACAGTATGTAACTCCGAGCACAGCCTTGTGCGTATCGGAAAAGCTGGACGAAAGAGGTGGATGGGACGTCGTCCACAAGTACTTGGTAAATCTATGAACGCTGTAGACCACCCACATGGAGGTGGTGAAGGACACAGTCCAATTGGTAGCAAGAAGGGTCCACGTACCCCATGGGGTAAGAGGGCACTCGGAGTGAAGACGCGCAAGCGTAGCAAATCATCTGACAAACTCATTATGCGTAAACGTTCCTCTAAGAAACGTAAGAAATAGTATTTCCACTTTTTATTATGTCTAGATCACTCAAAAAAGGCCCATACATTGACGAGAAGCTTCTCAAAAAAGTCATGAAGATGATGGAAGCTGGTGATAAAAAAATTATTAAGACCTGGGCTCGTGACTGTGACATACCACCAGAGTTTGTAGGATTCACCTTCGCAGTACACAACGGTAAAGAATTCGTTCCTGTGTACGCAACTGAGCAAATGGTTGGTCACAAGCTCGGAGAATTCTCATGGACTACTAAATTTAAAGGCCACGGTGGAAAGATGGCCGACGCTAAGAAATAACCCTCACTATTATGCAAGCTTCACTACGCTCCGTCCGCATCGCTCCTAAGAAGGCACAACTCATCGCCAAGATGATCCGTGGGCAGTCTGTACCTGATGCTGTGCACATTCTAGAGCACACGAACAAGAAGGCCGCTCGCATCTTCCAAGAACTACTGCGCAGCGCAATGGCGAACGCTTCTCACAACGAAAAGCAGGATCCACAGATGATGGTAATCAAGCTTCTAACAGTAAACAAAGCACAAGCGTATCACCGTGGAGTGCCAATGGCACGAGGACGTGTACGTCCTATGAGGAAATTCCTCAGCCACATCAACCTTACACTTGGTATCGAAGGTGAAGCTCCAGAGAAGAAATCTCCTAAAGAAGCTTCCCAAACCGCTAAAAAGCCTGTAAAAAAGACATCGACGACGGCAAAAAAGCCATCGACGAGTACGAAGAGTAAGCCTAAGGGTACTGCTACTTCCACCTCGAAGTCTTCTACGTCTACTTCCTCCAAGAAATAATGGGTCAAAAAGTTAATCCCAACGGCTTCCGTCTTAAGATCACGCACACGTGGTCTAGTACATGGTTTGCACAAGGAAAGAAGTACAAGGAGCTCTTTTTGCAAGATATGCTTATTAAGAGGTATATCAACACAAAGCTTCCAGACGCAGGAATCTCACAAATCGATATCGACCGCAGCAAGAGAACATCAGTAGCCATTCACTCTAGTAAGCCTGGTGTGATTATTGGTAAGCAAGGATCTGCTATCGAACAACTTCGCAAAGATCTCGAAAAGAAGTTTGGCGGAGCATTTGATGTAAACATTCAAGAGATTCGTAACCCAGATGCAGACGCTGCAGTTATTGCTGAAACAATTCAAGGACAGATCCAGCGCAGAATGCCATATCGCCGAGCGGCGAAGATGGCTATCGAAAAAGGAATGCAGTCTGGTGCACTTGGAATTAAGGTAAAGATTGCAGGACGACTTAACGGTGCAGAGATCGCTCGATCAGAAATCTTTAAAGACGGTAACATTCCCTTGCAGACTCTTCGTGCAAATGTATTTTTTGCGCGACGAGCAGCCAAAACTTCCTACGGAACAATTGGTGTAAAAGTATGGGTCTATAAAGGAATGGTATTTAGAAAAATCAAACAAGCACAGTCTGCAGCTCTTACTTCCCTCAATGACTAATGTTAGAGCCTAAGAAAATCAAATACAGGAAGGTACAGCGCCGCCGCGGACAGTGGAAGGGTAAGGCGACAAAGGGTACCCAACTTGCTTTTGGTTCTGTTGGACTAAAGTGCACGGTAACCGGTGAGATCACTGCACGTCAGATCGAAGCTGCTCGAAGAGCGATGACACGTTCTGTAGCTCGTGGAGGAAAGATGTGGATCCGCGTATTCCCACACAACCCTGTAACAAAGAAGGCTGCGGAAGTACCGATGGGATCTGGTAAAGGTAACCTCGAATACTGGGGTTGCATCCTTAAAGCTGGAACTATGATCTTCGAAATGGATGGACTCCCAGAAGAAGCTGCTCGTGAGGCATTGCGTCTTGCTAGCCACAAATTGCCACTTAAAACGAAAGTTGTTACCAAAATCACTCGATAATGTCATCACTAACTACCATCAAAGAGCTGAACAAAATGAGTCCTGAGGACCTCCGCAAAGAGGTAATTGCTCAGGAGAACACCGTGGTAAAACTCCGTCTTGGAGTAAAGCTCGGAAAGGAGAAAGATAGCGCGAAGTACATCCGCGAAAAAAAGCAGTTAGCTCGTATGAAAACAGTGCAATCATCTGTATCCTCCCTGCCAACTGAAGCCAAAAAGGCCAAAGTTGCACCCGCTAAAAAATCATGAGAACTAAAAAAGGAGTCATCACATCGGCAAAAATGACAGACACGGTCTCCGTAGCGGTGCACCGTCTTGTCTTCCACCCTGTGTACAAGAAGCGTTACAGGAAGAGTAAGAAGTTCCTCTGTGATACAAACGGTATGGATCTCTACGAAGGAGACAAGGTGGTAATAGAAGAATGTAAGCCACTCTCAAAAAACAAGCACTTCAAAGTAACCGAAATTATCAAAGCTGCTCCACGTGTATCAGATATGAAAGATGATGCAGCAATTGAAGAGGTGATTCACCGCGAAAAGACTGGTGCAGATGCAGATGCTAAAGCGAAGAAAGAAGAGAAGAAAGAGACTCCAGAAACGCCAACAACTGACGAAGCTGATTCCCCATCACAAGAATGATCCAGACAGAAACTGTCATGAATGTGGCTGATAATACTGGCGCGAAAAGCGTCCAGTGTATCAAGGTACTTGGTGGAAGTAAGCGTCGCTATGCTCACGTTGGTGATACTATTGTTGTTGCGGTTAAGTCTGCAGCTCCACGCGGTATCGTAAAGAAGAAAGCGGTAGAGCGCGCTGTTATCGTTCGCACAAAGAAGATGACACGCCGTAAAGATGGAAGCGGTATTCGTTTCGACGATAACGCTTGTGTCATCGTTTCTAAAGATGGACAACCAAAAGGAACTCGAGTGTTTGGACCTGTTGCACGTGAACTACGTGGAAAAGGTTTCCAAAAGATTGTCTCACTTGCCCCAGACGTATTATGAACATCCGTGCCGGCGATAACGTCGTAGTCATCACAGGCAAGGACAAGGGGAAAACCGGACAGGTTCTCCGTGTGTTGCATGAAAAGAATCGTGTTGTCGTTACAGACATCAACATTCGCACGCGTCACATGAAGGCAACGCCTAACCGTCCTGGTGAGATCGTAAAATACGAAGCATCTCTCTCTGCAAGCAACGTTATGCTTGTTGATCCTAAGACGAAAAAGCGAAGCCGCCTTGGTTTTAAGAAAGAGAACGGAAAGAAGACACGCATCTTCAAACAGAGCGGAGATGAAGTAAAGAAGACTGCAATCGCTAAAAAGAAAGATGTTAAAGCTGCTGACAAAGCTGCAGACAAAGCAGTAGAGAAGGCATCTGCAAAGACAGAAGCAAAGAAGAAAGATACAAAAGAGGCACCAAAAAGCCAAGATCCTAAGTCTCCATTCTGGAAGAAGATGGGATTTGGAGCAGAAGAGATGGGTGGTGCTGGTGAAGTAGAAGGTACATCCCACATGAAAGAAGACCACAGTGTCCCAGACCAATCATCAGGTGGTTCACGTAGTTCCCAACGCGGATCTTAATTATGGCTTACGCAACACTCCATGACCGGCTCCGAGGACCTATCGCCAAAGGCGTTAGCAAAAGACTTGGAATCAAAAATGTTCACGCTCTGCCACAGATCGATAAGGTGACCGTAAACGTAGGTATCAACAAGTCTAAGATGGATAGTAAAGAGATGCACAAATACATCGAAGAGTCTTTGATGAAGATCACTGGCCAAAAGCCAGTCTTCACACACGCTCGCGTTGCGATCTCAAACTTTAAAACACGTGAAGGAATGGTCGTTGGATGCCGCGTAACACTACGTGGAACAAACATGGAAGAGTTCCTTGATAAGCTTTTGAGCTACTGTATCCCTCGTATCCGAGACTTCCGTGGACTTCCAAGTAAGCTTGATGGAAACGGAAACTACAGTATCGGTCTCCGTGACCACTCAATCTTCCCAGAAGTTCCTGCTCCAGAGGTAAAGCAGATCTTCCCTATGCAGATTGTCATCACAACAACAGCGAAGAACGACGAAGAAGGAAAAGCTCTTCTTACAGAAATGGGTATGCCATTTAGGAGAGAAAAAGAAATCGAAAAAGAAAAGAAAGAGGCAGAAAAGGTAAAAGCAGACAAGGCAGCAGCAGTAGAAGAGGTAAAAGAAGTCACAGAAGAAGAAACACCTGCAGAGAAAGTAGAAGAGAAGGTTGAAACGAAAGACGAAACCCCTGATACTGCCGAAACTCCGGCAGCAGAAACTGATTCCCAACCCCAATCCTAATGGCTAGAACAGCTCTCAAATATAAGCAGAACAAGAAAATGGAAAAGTTCCTCCGCGACAAAGCGGCAGGACGAAAGCCGAAATTTCCTACTAGAATTTACAACCGATGTAACCTCTGTGGCCGTCGTCACGGATTCATGCGTTTCTTCGGTGTCTGTCGCATCTGTTTCCGGGAGGCTGCGACCAATGGTGATATCCCCGGTGTAACTAAATCTTCCTGGTAATTATGACATACGTAACAGATCCCATCGGCGACTTGCTCACTCGCATGCGTAACGCGCAAAAAGCGGGCAAAGCTAGTACCACAGCACCTCACAGTAAGCTAAAACTTCAGCTTCTTGAGTTGCTTAAGAAAGAGGGATGGATCTCAACCGTAGAGGTCTTAGGAGAAGCGCCAAAACTTACGTTGGAAGTAACATTCAACCCTGAAAAATCATCACTTACTCTTACTCGTGCCTCTAAGCCTGGCCGCCGCACCTACGCAGGTGTTGCAGATTTAAAGCCTGTGCTTCGTGGATTTGGTATGGCTGTCTTAACGACGAGCCAAGGACTCCTTTCGGACTCCGAAGCACGCCAGAAGAAAGTAGGTGGAGAAGTTCTCTGTACCATTAGCTAATCATGTCTCGAATCGGTAAAAAACCAGTGGCTATCCCCGGAGGCGTAACCGTCGAGGTTAACGGCAACAACATTGTTGTAAAAGGACCTAAGGGAGAACTGTCGTATGCTCACCTTCCTGAGGTAAGCGTAAAGGTAGAGGAGTCTTTAGTCATAGTAGATCGTAAAGACGATACAGACGCATCTCGCGCTCGTCACGGACTCACACGTCAGCTCATCAACAACATGGTTATCGGAGTATCTGATGGCTACGAGAAGCAGCTTGAAATTATTGGAGTTGGTTACAAAGCGCAGGCTAAAGGTAAAAGCGTAACGCTTAACCTTGGTCACAGTCACCCAATTGAATACAGCGCCCCTGAAGGAATTGAAATTTCCCAGGACGAGAAGAATAAGCAAATCTTGATCATTAAAGGAATCAACAAAGAAGACGTGGGTCAGGCAGCTGCCGATATCCGCTCTTTCCGACCACCAGAACCTTACAAGGGTAAAGGTGTGAAGTATGTTGGTGAACACATTATTCGCAAGGCAGGTAAAGCCGCAGGTGGTGCCGCCTAATCATTACTAGTATGAAAGCTCCTAAAAAGACTCAGAACCGGCTAGCAAGAAAGCGCAGAGTACGTGCAAAGGTCTCTGGGACTGCAGCGCGACCTCGTCTCTCTATCTTCCGATCATTGCTACAAATCTCTGCACAGCTCATCGATGATGAGACTGGAAAGACTCTTGCTGCAACATCGACAAAGCAGCTTAAGGCAAAGGCAAACATCGAGGGAGCTAAGAAGATTGGAGCAGACATTGCCGCTAAGGCAAAAGCTGCAAAGATCACTACAGTTGTATTTGACCGAAATTCCTACCAATATCACGGACGTGTGCAAGCAGTTGCTGAAGCTGCACGCGAAGCCGGACTTACTTTCTAATTATGAACCCTAAAACTTCCAAACCAGATCGAAAGAAAAAAGGCGACCGACGCAAGAAAGAGCCTTCTGACTTCGAAGAGACAACACTCTCTATCGATCGTGTAACCCGTGTGGTTGCTGGTGGACGTCGTATGCGATTTCGCGCAGTGGTGGTTATTGGAGATAAGAAAGGTCGTGTAGGCCTTGGAACGGGTAAAGCAAACGAAGTACAGGCTGCTGTGCAAAAAGCGACAGCGGTTGCAAAGCGCAACATGATCAAAGTTCCTGTAGACGATGGAAGTATCCCACACGAAATTGACCACAAGTTTAAGGCTGCTCGTATTCGCCTTATTCCTGCACGCGAAGGTACAGGTATCATCGCTGGAGGTGCACTTCGTGTTGTTCTAGAACACGCAGGTATCCGAAACGTATTGAGTAAGCGTTACGGAACAACAAACAAGCTTGTTAACGCTCAGTGTACGATGAAAGCATTGATGCGTATTGCTGGAGCGAAGGTTTCAGATGCAGAAGACAGCAAGCGTAAAGCTTCTCAGTCTGTTGGTGGACGCTCAAATAAAGACCTAGGACTTCAGGACACTCCAGAGCTTGAAAAAGTAGAAATTAAAGAAGTAAGCAAAGCGGATGTTGGTCGTGATGGTGGTCTAGAGAAGAAGAAATAGAGTGGTATACTTAGTGCATGTCCAAAGCCCTTATTATTCTTGCTCACAGTGGATATCAAGATATCGAGTACGCAGGTACACGTGAAGGTTTAGAGAATGCAGGAAATGAAATCGTGATTGGTGCAGTAGACACTGGAACTTGTACAGGGAGCTTAGGAGGAAACGAAGAGGCGACAGTGGCCTTAAGAGACGTAAAAGTTACAGACTACAGCCACATAGCATACATCGGAGGACCAGGTGCTGTGCTACTTGCTACAGACCCTGATGCACTAAAAATTGCTAACGAAGCCTACAGAAAAGAGATTCCACTAGGGGCTATTTGTATTGCGCCAACAATTTTAGCCAAGGCACAGGTACTCGAAGGTAAGCGTGCAACTGTTTGGAATGGGGATGGGGCACAGCAGGAAGTACTCGAAACATACGGTGCAGAATTTACAGGAGAAGCGGTAACGATCGACGGGAAAATAGTGACGGGAAATGGGCCCGATGCAGCTATAGAATTTGGGAAGATGTTGGCTGCGTTATAACACCATAGAATAGCATAAGCGCGATGCGGGTTTCCTGTAGTTGTTGCTAAGATTGATTAAATGCATGCATTTTTAGGGAAGCACGGGCAGAAGATAGTATTTTTTGCTGTGGTAACAGGAATGGTATTTGTTGTATCAAATCAAAATGCCCCAACGTCATTACAGGGTAATCTTGGTAACTATACGATTGAATGTGGTGCAGAACTTGCGAACGTCGCATGCGGAGATGTCGATGCACTCATAGAGTGCTGTGATGATGGCAGTGATCCTGTTGATGGATATTGTATTGATGCTTCGGCTGATGGAGGAGAATGCGAGAATGATGGAGCGATTTGTTGGGTCGGTACATGCAGAGGAGGAAAGTGTGAAAATAAGCATAGTTATTGCAATAGAGATGAAGAATGCGATGCGATGGGAGCATGTTTACCAGTAGATTTTTGTGAAAAAAATCCTGGAAGCTCCGATTGTTGTACTGAAGTGGATGGAGTCGAGGTCGGTGACCCCGAAGTAGCCCCTGCGGGCCATCATAACTGTGGAAATGGAAAATGTTGTGCTAGCTGCAGACGCAGTACAAGCGGACGCGATTGCCTGGCTGATTGCCAAGGTGTTCAAACATGTATCGATCGCTGTAGAGAGGATTTAGACCATTGGGAATGTGCTAGTGGCATTGATGGGAACGATGGGGGAACGGGAGACAATGCAGGTATTTCTGGTGGAATTAGTGGTGGAACTTCTGGGGATACCAGTGGTGATACTGCAGGAAATGATGGAGGTACATCAGGAAATGGTCCAGGGTCTGGTCCTGGTCCAACAAGCTCTGCTGCAAGCAGTGCATTTTCATCGGAATGCACAACATTCGATGACTGTACCGAAGAATACACAGACTGTTCTGACCCATGTTTTGCAGCCTGTAGAGCAGACCCCTTTAATTGTGACCCAACAAGAGCGCGGCAGTGTGTCCTCGATAATTGCTACGATGATGCACAAGATTGTATCGGTGGTGCAGTAGAGGAGTGTGAGGAAGTGTGTGTCGGTGCTGGCGAATGCCAAGATATTAAAACGGATTGTCACTCCGTATGTACCGATAACTGGTGCTTGTCTCCGCTTACAGATCCGACTGCGCCTTGTACTGTTCTAGAAGAGGAAAGGCCTGCATATACTGATTGTAATAATGATTGCACAAGCGACTATGTTGCATGCTTTCAGGATTCGTTCGATTGTCCTGAATCTGGCCCCGGACCAGGACCAGGGCCTGGAGAAGAATGCACGTTTTGTGCAACTGCTGATTGCGCTTGTGGATGCGATACGGATGCCTGTGCCTGTACCGAGTGCCCTCCGCCAAGTCCAGGACCTGGACCTGCTTCGAGTTCAGCAGCATCTGCTACGTCGAAGAGTAGTCGTGCAATTTGTTCAGATTGTTCGGAAGAAGATTGTCCGAATTTGGAGTCACTGAATTTAATATTTAGGGAGTGCACACCCATAGAATGTATTTGCCAATATGATCCAATACAGACTTCATCAAGTGCACAAAGTATTCAATCCTCTGTCGCAATTCAGAGCTCTGAAGGAGGAGGTAATTCTAGTACTGCAAGTAGCGATAATTCTTCATCTAGTGATGGAGGATTTTGCTGCGAAGAAGATTTCTGTTCACCATTTGGATGCGAGGGAGGAACATCTCTTAATGAATGTTTAACAACATGTGGTGTAGACTCTTCTGCCAGCTCTTCTTTTAGCTCCTCCTCTCGTAAAGGGGGATTTTGCTGCGAAGTAGATTTCTGTTCACCATTTGGCGATTGTGATAGTCCACAGACACTTGAGGAATGTGTTGAGTCCTGTGGAGTTGCATCATCTTCCTCCTCTTCCACCGTAGCATTCGAGCTGTCCTCTAGCGCTTCTAGTGCGGAGTGTTTGCAAGATGATGACTGTGCCAATTCGTGCAGTGAATGTAGATTAGTAGGGGACAGATGCATTCTTGAATGTGAATATGGTATCTGTACAGATGGTAAATGTGCGTATGGTATTGGAGAGATGCTGGAGTGTGGAACAGAGCCTCCAGAACCATTTATTTTAGGAGATGGTGTGTTAAACAGAGGATGTGATGCATCAGATGACAGTAGCATTTCTAGTACGCTCTCTATCCCTGAGCCCAGCTCCAGTTCTGAAACTTCACCATCATCGAGCTTTAGTGCTGAAACCTCTTCTTCCTCTAGTTCTAGTTTTTCATCTTCTTCATCAAGTTCTAGTTCTGAAACTTCTTCTTCCTCAAGTTCTATTCTTAAAACATCTCCTCCTCTGAGCTCTAGTCCTGAGATAGCTTCATCGCGTTTGAGTATTACGATATCTATCAATGATTCAGATGATAGCGACGAAGATTCTACAAGTGACGAAGATGATTCCTCTACCGATGAAGACGACTCATCAGACGATGATGGATTCAATCCTTCCTTCTGTGGAAATGGAACACTAGAACAGGGTGAGCAGTGCGAAGTAGGATCCACCAATTACTGTACAACTGGTAGAACATGTAACGCATCTGATTGTACGTGCTATCCAGCTGCACCTCTTCTTGGATGCGGAAACGGAACACTAGAACAGGGTGAACAGTGCGAAGTAGGATCCACCAATTACTGCACAACTGGCAGAACATGTAACACGGCTATTTGTACATGCGTACCACCAGGTGGGTCACTTGTAGCGGCAGCATCTGTCTGCGGAAACGGTTCTCTAGAACTCCCTGAAGAATGTGACGATAATAATCGTAGAGACAATGATGGATGCAACTCTACGTGCTTACTAGAAATTGGAATTTGTGGAGATGGTATTACACAGTCACTCCTAGGTGAGCAGTGTGAATCTTCATCGCACAATCCAGCTTTGTCATACAGTTGTGAGAAGTGCCGATACTTGTCTACCACGTGTGGAGATTCTGTAGTAGATGCAGGAGAAGAATGTGATGATGGAGCGAAAAACTCTACTTCTCCAGATGCACTGTGTAGGCCAAATTGCTCTCTAGCTCGCTGTGGAGATGGTGTGCTTGATAATGCAGAGATCTGTGATGATGGAAATAGATTATCTGGTGATGGCTGTGATCGGTTTTGTAGGATCGAAAAAGATTCTCAGGATGAAGAGGAGACAGTTGTCGCTTCAGATATAGTATCTGAATTAGAATTGCGTCAACAACCGATAACCGAAAACCGACAACTTCCAACTCGATACGGGTTCCCACAGCAACCATCATTCCAACAACTACCGTATCAACTTCCTTATGCGCAATTGCAACCACTGATTCAAACACAGGGACCAATCGGCGATACAGGTCCTGCAGCGGTAGCAGTAATAGGCGCAGGTGCGGCTGCGGGACTCAGTTGGATGCGCAGGAAGAGAAAGTAAAATGCTAGAAAACAATTTTTTGGCAAGAGAGGTTTACGTGAAAGCTTCGAAACAGCAGTAAATATAGGTAACATTGATTAAATGAATTTTTTGCGTTCACATAAATGGGTAAGCTTTGCAATTATTGTGATATTGATTGCAGGAATGCAGGTTGTAGTAGAGCGTTCTACTACTGATTTGCGCGGACAAGGCATAGGAGGGTGTCAATCAGATGCAGATTGTGGATCTTCAGGAAGCTGTACCAATCCACCAACAAGCTGTGCGATAGGATCATGTGATGGGGGAACGTGCACATTTGAATCTTGTAATTGTCCAAGTGGTGACAGTGGAGATGGTAGTGATAATTTTGGTTCTCCAGATTGTAATCAGCAATGTCTAACGATCCAATGTGGAGTTGGGCAAACCTGCGGCCCTGTATCAGGTGGCTGTGCTTGTAGCGGAGGTACAAGTGGCGACACAGGAAGTGGCGACACAGGAAGTGGCGACACAGGAACTACTGGTGATGCAGGCGGTACAGATGAAGATGATGGACCGTGTTGTGAGAACGACCCTTCTGAGGCGGAGTGTACAGATGGGGCATGTGTTCCGTCATCCTGTAGTTGCAATACAGATTCTTGTAGCTGGATTTGCACGAGAGATTGCGGAGGATGTTCTTCGGGTCAAGATGATGAAGGAGGAGATGACAGCGGCGAAACCGGTGCAACTGATGGAGGAGACGATAGCGGTGACACTGGTACAATTGGTGATAGTAGCGGCGAAACCGGTGCAACTGATGGAGGAGACGATAGCGGTGACACTGGTACAATTGGTGATAGTAGCGGCGAAACCGGTGCAACATCAGGTGAAACTGCAGGCGATGATGGAGGAACTGATGAAGATGATGGTGGTCCCTGTTGCAAAGATCCAGACCCTTCTGAAGCTGCATGTACAGCAGGTGCATGTGTTCCGTCATCGTGTGGTTGTAATACAGATTCTTGTAGCTGGATTTGCACGAGTGATTGTGGAGGATGTTCTTCGGATCAAGATGACGAAGAAATGGAAGACGAAGAAGAAGAAGAGGAGGAAGAGGAAGAGGATGACGCTTCAGGCTCTTCTAGTGCAAAGAGTAGTGCTAAAAGTAGTGGATGTACTGACGATAGTGATTGTGGATCTTTCGTCTATAAATGTAATGGATGTAAACAAGATACGAATACGCAAACATGTGTATTTGGTTCTTGTGTAGATAACATCTCAACAGGAACTTGTCCTGATCCTGCATGCAAGAAGGAGGACAAAGAACACATGGGTTGTGTAATACTAAGTCCAGGCATATTTACTTGTGGGTCTGTGTCCGGAGAAGGAGAAGATGAATGCCAGTCTGCTTCAGACTGTTATTCAAACCTGAGGAGTAGTGCAGCAAGTATTGCCTCTGATAAGAAATCTAGTGAACAGGCGACACATCTCTCTTGTGTAGGTAATTCCTGTATTACGGTCGATGGTGCTGGTGACGATGGTTGTACAGATAACACAGAGTGCATAGAAGAAAATGAGCACTTAGCTTGCGTAGATAATTCTTGTATTGCGGTCGCCGGAGAAGGAGAAAACGACTGCACAGATAACACGGAGTGTATTGCAGAGGACGAGCACCTAACTTGCGTAGATAAAGCGTGTACTGCGGTAGATGGAGAAGGCGACAATGACTGTACAGATAACACAGGTTGTATAGATGAAGATGAACATCTCACCTGCATTGATAAAACCTGCACAGTTGTCGATGGCGAAGGGGATAATGAGTGTGTAAATAACACAGGATGCATATCAAAAGATGAACATCTCGCATGTAAAGATCAAGCGTGTGTAGCAATTCTCTCAAAAGGAGATAATACCTGTGTGACTGATGCTGGTTGCAAGAATGCAAGTAGCTCAAGTTCTAGTAAAAGTGCAATTAGCTCTGTAGCAAGTTCCGCTTGCCCACAATGTGAGCTTCCACCAAGTAATGAATGTATCGGACTTGGAGAATGTGGATGTGGACCTTATATTTGTCCGAGCTCATCTACGGCAACAACATCAACTGCAACAACATCTGTAGCAACAACTTCTATTGCTTCATCAAAACGTTCTGTAATTGCACTTATTTCTTCTAGCTATTCATCCGATGCTCCATTGTGTGCAGATGAGTGTAATCCTCCTCCTCCAGATCCAAATTGTGTAGGCCTTGGACCATGCGAATGTGGGCCATATGTTTGCCCTCAAGATCTTAGTGATGATGAATTTTATGACGACGACGATGATGCTAATACTGGCAACAACAACAACGGCGGAGGCAACAATAGTGAAAACAACGGCGGCGAAAGTTTCGACCCGCAGCGTTGCGGTAACGGCACCCTCGAACCAGGTGAACAGTGTGAAACGGGATCTACGAATTACTGCACCTCTAGTAGAGTGTGCAATACATCTGATTGCACCTGCTATGCAGTTCCTCCCTTGCCAAACTGTGGAGATGGCACCCTCCAACAAGGAGAACAGTGTGAGAGCGGATCGATTAATTACTGCACCAAAGGAAGAACATGTAACACCGATCTTTGTACGTGTGTGCCGCCGACATCTCTTTGTACGAGTGACAACGATTGTGGAGAGGATGTCTGTAAAAATAGTAAATGCGTCGAACCAGTAAGAACACTTGTCGCTGCAGCACCTCTTTGTGGAAATGGAATCGTAGATAACGGGGAGCAATGTGATGACGGAAACCTTCGTAGTGGAGATGGTTGCAATAGAGCATGTCTCGAAGATTATGATGTGACTGGTACGCAGGTAGCTGCTGATACGTCTAGTGCTTTGCAACAAGCTTTAGCGATTCCTATAGGTGTACAAAAAGCATTACCAACTCCTTCATCTGTTCTTGCAGATACACAGTTTGCGTCGAATACTGCTCAAATTTCCAATGTTGTTGGGGGTCAATTTACAAATTATGCACCGGGCGTGTCACAAGTACAAAATCAATACACCAATAGGGCACAAGTTCTTGGAGGTATGTATCAACAACAGCAGCAATTCGGTTTCCCTCAGTATCCAAACTTCCAGCAACTTCCATACCAATTACCACTTGCACAGTTGCAACCTCTTGCTACGCGAAGAGCACCGATAGGAGACACGGGACCAGCTGCAGTAGCAGTAATAGGCGCGGGTGCAGCTGCGGGACTTAGTTGGATACGAAGAAAGAGGAAGTAGTTAATTGAACTTGAGCCTTCCAAAGTTTTGAACCCACTCATCTTCAAACAGTCCAATACCAATTTCTTCGAACTCCGGTCGCAAAATATTTCGCCGGTGATTGGGGCTGTTCATCCAGTCTTCCATTACCTGCTTTACCGAAAGTTGTCCCTTAGCTAAGTTTTCTCCAAGTGAGAAGATTGGCTCACAGCTGCATTCTTGTAGACCTGTGAGGATAAAGTCGGGTCCTTGGTCTTCCACAGTAGATTCACCACCAAGGTCAAACTGTTGCGCACAGCTACAGGAATTTGGATTGATATCTAAGTATCCACCTCCACGAATACGGTCAACGTAACTTAAGCCTTCTGGTGTGTAGTGACTAAAGTATCCGCGTTCTGCCATATCTTTTGCATGACGTTGTGCAGAAACTTCAAGGTAGTAGTTACTTCTAATAGGAGTCAGTTTAAATTTCGCGCGCTCTTCGTTTACTGCATGGATCAAGTCGTTGCGTGTTTGCTCGGCGAGACTTCCTCGAGAACGAATGAGTCCAAGCACTGCAGACTTTACGGTTTTTGGTGTAGCGATATCGGTATAACTTTTTGCAAGTTTTGATGTCGTAGTAGCAACAGAGATCGTCACGTTTTCGAAGAACGAAGAACGTGAATCTTTCGGTGCGCTGTAGTGCTCCTCTTTTACAGGGAACATATCTGGCTCTGGCTGAAGAGATGGCTCTGCAGTAAGTAGTGTGTAAATCGCCATTGCCGCTTCTTTGTGCGTAATCTTAAGCTCTGGTTGAAAGAGATTAGGATTTTGTTTATTTCCAATAAGTTTATATCGCCAAGAAAGTCCCACATATGGACTGTAATTTGCGCCGACAGGAATATCTGTATATTGATAGGGGATGTTTGTCGTCAGATCGAACACCTTTGTCGTCATCATCAAAAACTCAGCGCGCGTTACAGATTTATGTGGATACGCAAAACTTGTAGAAGGGTCTGGGGTGAGCAATCCTAGTTTTATAGCTTTGATCATATAGGGGGCATACCACTGACCATCGATCATGTCGGGGTAGTCTCCGAAGGTCTGCACATCTTTTTCTACAGTGATACCAGCGTTCTTCATAAGTATCATTGCGGCCTCTGCCCTACGCACATAGGTGATAGGTTCTTGCGCTGCTCCAACGTTTATTAGAAGGGGAGCGAATGTAAGCAGGCCGATAAATACTGAAGATATAAATTTACGCATGAATCATACTATTCTACCATAAATTTTGCATTTTTAACAGATAGAGAACGCAAGAATGCTCTGTGGCCTAAAAACGCATAAGAAATGCCTTTACGAGATCAAATCCACACAGTACCATATCGCGGCTATGTTGCATTCTTTGAAAGCAGCACCGGGTTCACGCAAGTCCTCAAAAAGGGCAGGGCGTGGTAACAGCGCAGGTCGTGGAACCACGGCTGGTCGTGGTACAAAAGGACAGGGCTCACGCTCTGGTAGCAGTCGTAACCGTATTTTTGAAGGTGGTCAGACACCTCTGTTGCAGCGTCAGCCAAAGCTCGGTGGATTTAAAAATCCTAACCGTATTGAGTACGAGGTAGTAAACCTTGGTTCTTTGGAAGAGGTTCTTGCAGCAGGAAAGTACGATGTTGCTTCTTTAAAAGAGAACAAACTCGTATCTACTGGTAAGCGCGTTAAGCTACTTGGAAGAGGCGAGGTGAAAAAGAAATTTGATATCACCGTCCACGCCGCTAGTAAAACTGCAGTACAGGCTATCGAAAAAGCAGGTGGCAAGGTGACAGTGACGACATAATTCTGTCATACTCCACTTAAATGTTTACGTACCTACGACAGCTCTGGCACTCAGAAGAACTCCGCAAGAGAATTATTATGACTATTGGTCTTTTGCTTATATATCGCATTGTTGCGCACATTGCCGTTCCTGGAACAGATCCGTTTGCTCTTAGCTCATTTCTCGATCAGAGAAGTGGAGGTGGAATAGTTGGCGTATTTGCAGCACTTACGGGTGGTGCGATTGATAACTTCTCTATCGTGCTTCTTGGACTTTCTCCATACATTAATGCATCTATTATTATGCAGCTCTGTACGGTGATCTTTCCTAAGCTTGAAGCTCTCAGCAAAGAAGGACAGCAAGGACAGCAAGTTATCAACAAGTACACACGTTGGCTCACTGTTCCTCTCGCATTCATTCAGAGTTACGGATTCCTCATCTTGCTTGGGCAAGGTGGTGTACAGCTCGTAGACCTTACATTCCCTGGAGTACTTCTTCCTATGCTCTATGTAACAACAGGTGCACTGTTCCTTATGTGGCTTGGAGAACTTATTACAGAGAAGGGAATTGGAAACGGTATCTCTCTGATTATCTTCATTGGAATCGTATCTGGAATGCCAACAACGCTTTCTACTATGTTCCTTGCAGGACAAGGTAAGCAGGCTGCATTCTTCCTCTTTGCCATTGTTTCTCTCGCTATGCTTGTTGCGGTAGTTCTGTTTACAGATGCTCACCGTCTCATTCCTATAACCTATGCAAACCAAGGAGCTGGACGCGGAGTGCAGGGGAATATCCCTATTCGATTGAACCAAGCAGGAATGATCCCGATTATCTTCGCGATCTCTCTTATTACACTTCCTGCAATTATCGCTCAATTCCTAAGTACAGCGACTCGTCCTGTCCTTCAGGCTGTTGCTAACTTCATTAACATTAACATCAATCCCAACAACCCCAGTATATTGTATATAGCCATATACTTCCTTCTGGTGGTCGGGTTTACATATTTCTTCGTATCGGTAACATTCAAGCCTGACGAGGTAGCAGAGAACATTCAGAAGCGTGGTGGATTCGTCCCAGGTGTGCGCCCAGGAAAGCAGACAGCAGAACTCCTAGCAAAGGTCTCTAGCCGTATGAACCTCTGGGGTGGAAGCTTCCTTGGACTTGTTGCTATCGTTCCACTCGTATTTACCAAGTATTCAACACTCAGCTCCCAAGACCTTATTATCTCCGGTTCAGGACTGATTATTGTTGTAGGTGTGGTGATGGAGCTTATCCGTCAGATTAACGCTCAACTCCTCGCGCACGATTACGAGAAGCTTGTCTAATCTTTGTAAACAACATATATTGATTCCATGACTGAACAAACAGAGACGCCACCAGTAGAAACAGCAGAACAAGAAGTGCAGGATCGTATCCCATTTGCAGATGTTCAACAGAGAGGAGATGCACATTGGAAAGTTTCTCATTCAGCATGGAAAGAAATTGGAGAAGCATTTGATATTAAGGATGGTCTTAGGACATTAAAACAAAATTTAATGCGTATACGTTCTACTATTGGACATCTCGTTCTCACAGATGAGCAACCTGGTGAAGAGCTTATCGAAGGCGGCAAAGCCAACATGGTTTCTGTAGCAGAGCAAGAAGCACAGCTAAAAGAAGCATGGTACCAGGTTCGTGAGAAGATTCTCAAAACGCTTGGTGAGACCATTGGGTTCCAGGAGATGCTGAATGCCGACCAAAAGGATATAGAAACATTCCTTGATGATTCTATTGCTGAGTGTGATGTACAGATGAGCGTTGGTAGATTACTTAGTCCCAAGAAACCCTAACTAGTATATGGACTTAGTTTTCTTCGGTATTCAAGGCAGTGGTAAAGGAACGCAAGCAAAGACGCTTGCGGCAGAATTGAAGTACTACATTTTTGAAGCGGGCGGAGAGCTGCGTAAGATCAAAGCTTCAGGGACTGACCTCGGAGAGCTTGTAAAAAAATATATCGATAACGGAGAACTCGTTCCGTTTGAGATTATTATGGAAGTGGTAAACGAGGCAGTCGCTGCTGTTCCAGACGATCAGAAGATTTTATTCGATGGAATCCCACGCGATGAAGACCAGATGAATGCCTTCGACAAGATCCTTTCAGATGCAGGACGTCAGATTCGCTGTGTGCACATCTTGCTGGATAAAGACGAGGCAGTAGAGCGCATCAAAGGCCGTGCAGAAATAGAAGGCCGTGCAGATGACGCCGACCAAGAAAAAGTATTACGCCGAATGGATCTGTTTTCCGAAAAGACTATGCCCGTGATTGCAGAGTACGAATCGGCAGGAAAGGTAATAGAGATAGACGGGAAAGGATCAGTAGAAGAGATATACGCACGAATTAAAGACGGAATTGCAGATCTTAACTAGATCATGCGCTAGAATCTACATATGTCTGAGTTTCAAATCTTCTCACCTAAAGAAATGGATTCCCTTCGCAGAGCGGGGAAGATTTTGGGTGAAACACTAGAACTCATGGGAAGATTGGTCGCACCGGGCATCACCACAAAAGAATTAGACCGTGCAGCTGAGGAGTTTATCAGAAGTCACGAAGGGGCAACGCCTGCGTTCATGGGATATCACGGCTACCCAGCAACGCTCTGTACATCGGTAAACGAACAGTGTGTGCATGGACTCCCTGGAGACTATGTTCTTAAAGAAGGAGATGTTGTCTCCACAGACTGTGGAGTGCTGGTTAATGATTTGTATACTGATGCCTGCCGAACATTTGGCGTAGGAAAGATCAGCAAAGAAGCTCAGGGACTCCTCGCAGTATCCAGCCAAGCACTCGAGGATGCTGTTGCGATGATCAAAGCAGGAGTGAAGGTAGGGGATATCTCCTCTACGGTTCAGGCAACAGTAGAAGGAGCAGGCTTAACGATTGTTTCTGCTCTTACAGGCCATGGACTCGGAAAGACGCTCCATCAGTTCCCAGATGTGCCAAATTACGGCGAAAAGGGCCATGGACCAAAATTACCAGCACATACACTTATTGCTGTAGAGCCGATTGTTTGTACCGGAAAAGACGGTATTAAAGAGGCTGATGACAACTGGACGATTAATACAAAGGACGGATCGCTGTCTGCCCATTTCGAACACACACTTCTCATTTTGGAGGACGGAGTTGAGGTTATCGCCTAATTAGAGCCAAATTAGTATTGTAATGACAATATTTCTTGTCTTTGACAAGTACTTTTCAAAGAAAGTGAAGATTTTTCCCCCTTGCCGCTTGTGTAAGCAGATTCTGCACTGTAGGCTCTTTCGGCTTGTATCCCCGAACAATTTTGTGGCCAAAGATGTAATTGAACTTGTCGGCGTTGTAGAGGAATCGTTCCCAAACACCACCTTCAACGTCAAAATCTTAAGTCCACAAGCAAAGGATCACTCGATCCTCTGTACGCTCGCCGGAAGAATGCGTGTACATCGTGTACGTATCCTCCCAGGTGACCGGGTGAAGGTAGAAATGACTCCTTATGATCTAGAAAAGGGTCGAATCTGCTACCGCTACAGGTCTGATCAACAGATCGACTTAGAAACGGGAGAGGCCCTTAGGCCTCCTACACAAGCGTAAGTATTATCTCTTTATACCCCTCCTTACGTTGAAAGTTCGTGCATCCGTAAAACCAATTGCAAAAGGTGATCGCCTCGTGATCCGCCGTGCAGGTGTGCGTATCAAGAAAGGAAAGATCAAAGGAGGTAAAAAAGTACGACGTATTGTTTCTTCTATTCCTCGTAACAAACAGCGACAGGGTTAATCCCACCTCTTATCATGCCACGTATAGCAGGAGTTCAACTACCGGGTAATAAACGATCAGAAATTGCTCTGACGTATATCAAGGGTATTGGACGCTCAATGTCACTCTCCATTCTTAGAGAATTAAAGATTGATATTAATAAGAAGGCAGATGACCTTACAGAGGACGAGCAAGGAAAGCTTCGTACACGTATCGAAAGTGAGCTCGTAGAAGGTGAGCTTACGCGTAAAGTTTCAATGGATATCAAACGTCTACAGGACATCGGAACATGGCGTGGTTTCCGCCACCGTCGTAAACTCCCTGTTCGTGGACAGACTTCCCGTCGTAACGCCCGCACCAAGCGTGGTAAGAAGAAGACTGGAGGATCTGGACGTACTTCCCTTTCTAAGACCTAAACATGGCTGAAGCAAAAGCTAAACCAAAGGCAAAGAAGAAGAAGATTAAGAGAACTGTTCCTAAAGCTCGCGTGTGCATTCACGCTGGTGAAAACAACACAATTGTTAGCTTTACAGACTTTGAAGGAAACAAGCTTGGAGGAAGTTCTTCTGGAGCTTGTGGCTTTAAAGGAACTCGAAAGTCTACTCCGTATGCCGCTAAAATCGCAGCTGAGGCTGCAGTAGAAGCAGTTGCCGGTTTCAATATTGAATCTGTACAAGTTGAAGTAAAAGGCCTCGGGCCCGGACGCGAACAAGCGATCCGTGGTATCCAGGGTGGAGGACTTGATCTTGATGCGATTATTGATAGAACACCTGTTCCTCACGGAGGCTGCCGTAAACCTGGACGCCGCCGCGTATAACCTTACTATTCCCACTACTTAATTTTTATTCATGAAATTTACTGGACCTAAAGCAAAGCGCTGTCGTCGACATGGAGTCAATATCTTTGGCTCTGATAAGTACGACAAAATCCTACAACGAAAGCCATACGGACCAGGTAAGGGACCGCGTACTCGTGGTAAGCGTCCTAGTGAATATGGAAAGCAGCTGCTCGAAAAGCAGAAGGCGCGTGACATGTTCGGTGTTTCCGAGCGCCAATTCCACCGTCTCTACAAAACTGCAGCTTCTTCTCAGGAGCAAACAGGTGACGAACTTCTAAAGCTATTAGAACGTCGTCTTGATAATGCTATTTACCGTGCTGGATTTGCACTTACGAGGTTCCAATCTCGTCAGTTCTCTAGCCACGGACTCTTTACCGTTAATGGTGTACGTGTCACATCTCCTTCATTCCGCTTGAAGGAAGGTGACGTGGTGGAGATTCGGCCAAAGAGCAAAAACTCGTCTGTATTTTCTCCAATAGTGGAGGCGCATGAGAAATATATGCCGCCTTCATGGCTAAAGGTAGATGCCGGAAACCTCAAGTTTGAGGTAACGGGACTCCCTGGAGCCGATGACTTTGAGCAGGCTATCGACGTCCGCCAAGTCATTGAATATTACTCACGTCGATAATCTCTCAACCTTCCCTTCTCTCTTATGCACATCATTCAGGAAGAAATCGGCCTCCCAATCTTCTCCGCTCAAACCGGTGGAGGATCCGGTGACGATTCCCACAAGGTCTTTACAATTGGACCCCTTCCTCCTGGGTTTGGTATGACGCTTGGTAATGCAATGCGTCGTGTACTCCTTTCTAGCCTTCCAGGCGCAGCGGTAACATCCATGCGTATGAAGGGTGTATCCCACGAGTACAGCACTGTAAAAGGTGTTCTCGAATCCGGTATCGATATCGCTCTTAACCTAAAGAGCCTTAAACTTCGTAAGTTTAACAAAGACTCTGAAGTCATTACTCTTAAGGGTAAAGGACCTGGAACACTTACTGCGAAGGATCTACAAGTTTCTTCTGATATTGAAGTACTCGATCCATCACACGAGATTCTTACTCTAGAAAAAGCTGGTGAAGTAGATATCAGCATCACTGTAGAAAAAGGCGTTGGATACAGCCCAGCTGCAGATCGTAACAAAAAGAGTAACGAACCAGGGCTTATTCACGTAGATGCAATTTACAGCCCAGTTACCAAAGTACAGTTTGAGGTAGAAGCTGCCCGTGTTGGACAGCGAACAGACCTCGAAAAGCTTAGCCTCGACGTTACAACAAATGGTTCTCTTACAGCCGAAGAGGCTGTACAGTTCGCTTCTCAGCTCCTTAAGAGTTACTTCGAATACTTCGGAAGCTCTGAGAAGGTTGTAGAAAGCGACTTCATTGCTGACTTCTCTCGTGCAGGTGCACAGGTTTCAGAAGAAGGCGAAGCAGCTCCTGTAAAAGAGAGCTACACACCTATCGAAATCCTCAACTTCTCTCCGAGAACTCTTAACGCTCTGATTAACGCAGGTGTTGGTTCTATCGAGCAGCTTACAAAGTGTAGCGTTGCAGGATTAAGTAACTTCCGTGGATTCGGAGCTAAGGCTCTCGATGAAGTAAATGATACGCTTGCAGAACGTGGTTTAGCCCTTTCCGCAGACGACGAAAAGTAGTAGGATCTCCCACTCATTATGCGACACCGCAAATCTAGAAACCGGCTAAAGCAAAAACCTGGTCACGCCAGAATGGTGAAGAGAAATCTCCTAACTTCACTCCTGCTCTACGAGAACGTTCGTACAACGAAGAAGCGTGCTGCAGTTATTGCTCCTCAAGTAGATAAGATCATCAACTACGCTAAAACGCACAAGCCTCATGTTGCTATCCGTTACATCAACAAGACCGTAACTGATAAGAATGCGAGCAAGAAGATCATGGAGGTGTTCATTAAGAGATACGCAAAGAAAAGCAGCGGACTCACACGCACAAAAGCTGCTGGATTCCGTGTAGGAGATGGTGCATCTGTTGTTGATATCAGCCTTGTAGAAGGTGCAACTGTTGCCGCTCCAGCTAAAGAAGCAAAGAAAGAAGCACCAAAGAAGAAGCCTACTCCCGCTAAAACCCCAGCTAAATAATGAAAACTACTACGCTAAAACCGGCAGATCCACAGTGGATCATTATCGATGCCGAAGGTCAGAACCTTGGTCGCATGTCGACACAAATTGCCTCAGCGCTTCGTGGAAAGAACAAGCCTACATTTAGCCCACATCAGTTGTGTGGAGATCACGTTATCGTGATCAATGCAGAGAAGCTCTTCTTCCACCCTACAAAGCACCGCCGAAAGGTTTACGTAACGCACTCTGGATACTTGGGTCACCTAAAGACAAAGTCACTTCAGGAGATGATGGACAAGAAGCCAACACAGATTATTGAAAAAGCTGTGAAGGGAATGCTTCCTAAAAACCGCCTATCCCGTCAGATGCTTAAGCGTCTACATGTTTACACAGGAACAGAGCACAAGCACGAAGCTCAACAGCCTAAAGCCCTTACTTCAGCTAAATAATTATGACAGCCGCTACTAAATCTCAGTACTTCTACTCTGCAGGAAAGCGCAAGACTGCTATCGCACGCGTAAAGCTATTCGATGGTGGAAAAGGAGATGTTACGATCAATGGACTTCCAATTCGTGACTACTTCCCTACATTCGTACACACAGAGAATGCTCTTGCACCTTTGCGTATTACGGATCTTGCAAAGAAGTACAACGTAGAGATCCAAGTAAAGGGTGGTGGAAAAGCTGCACAAAGTGACGCTGCTCGTCATGGAATCAGCAGGTGTCTTCTTCTTGTCGATCCAGAACTTCGTCCAACGCTTAAGCGCGAAGGATTCCTTCGTCGTGATGCTCGTATCAAAGAGCGAAAGAAGCCAGGACTCAAGGGAGCTCGAAGAGCGCCTCAGTTCTCAAAGCGATAGTTCAGTTTTACGCTGCTTGCTTATCTTCTTTAAGGTTGATTCCCATCTTTACGTAGAAGAGGGAAACACCTTCTTCGGTATCCAAGATAAACTTCGCATCAATCGTAGAGAGCTGCAAAATCGTCTGACACATCTTAAGAAGCATCTTTGGTGGGATTCCAATACCTGCATTCATGCATGTAGCACAAAGGCCAGCTGCATCTTTTGCGCGGAGGAATGAATCTCCAGTTTCCACAATAACACCACGAAGCTCCTGTTGCACAGTAAGGATATAGTGCTCTATGTAGGGCTCAAGGCTTTCTACAGGCATACCTTTTAGCTCTGGCAGAACCTCGAGGATATCGAGATCTGAATGAATAGCGTGGGCGATACAGGCATCAATGGACATTTTGTTTGTGTGGGTTTTTTTAAAGTTTTCATATTAGTATAGCAAAAATACCGTTTCTTTGGAAGGGTCTTATTTAGAGGAGAAATACCTTGTAGCTTACAAATAGCGTGGTAGGATTGCTCTCCAATTGGATTTACCCACTTTTTCTATGAAAATATTATCTCTATTTATAGCTCTCAGCATCTTCGCTCCTGTAGCAGTACAAGCAGAAGAACTGTCAGAGTCACCACAGTTTCGATACCGAGCACACCGAACACGTGCTATTTCACGACCATCACACCGTTCTGTAGAACGTAACACTCGTGCATACCGTAGAGGTATGGCTGCTCACCGTCGTGGATTTATCACTGATCTTCAGAGGATTGAAGAGACACGTGACGCAATTCGATCTGAATACCGACGTGGAGAATCTCCTGCATTCGTTATAGATAAGCAGGGATTTGTTCCTTTTCACACATACAGGTTCCGCCGAAGCGTACGTCAGTTCCACTGGAATTCTCTTTACCAGGAGCTTCCAGATGCAGATCTTGGACAAGGACACGGAGCAGATGAGACTCAGGAATAATCAAAATAGTAATAAATTTCACATCTTAGAGACGTACAGGGGTACGTCTCTTTTTTGTGTGATAGGATGGAGACTATGTCTCGTCCTCCTCTCTGGTACCTCAAGAATGTAGAGCTCTTTAAGGGGCTTTCTGATGAAGATATGATGGAGCTTCTCCAGGGGCTTTTGCATAGCCATCATGAGAATAAGCAATTTCTCTATACACCAGAGGATAGTGTTGAGAATGTCTTTATCCTGAAGGAAGGGGAGGTAACCCTTTATAAAGCAGTAGACGGAAAGAAGATCATTCTGGATGTATTAAAGCCAGGTGCCGTATTTGGAAATATCGGGTTTAACCCTGACACTGGCGAAAATCACTTCGCTGAGGTTACTCAGAAGGCATATATTTGCACGTTGCCACACGATTTCTTCCTACAGATCATTCAGAAACGGCCTGATATAGCACTCCAAGCCCTCAAGGTGCTTTCTAAAAGAGTTTCCCAGTATGAGATGCAGATTCGAACCTTAAGCGCTCTACAGGCCAGAGATAGGATTCTTGCTACTATTCATCTTCTTAATGAGAAGGAAGATAGCAGTATCCTTCCACCTATCTTGCGTACAAATACCAAAATTACCCATGAACGACTGGGAAATATGACAGGACTCACTAGAGAGACTGTTACCAAACAATTAGCAGAGCTTGAAAAAGAAGAGCTCCTGTATAGCGAAAAAAAGCATATTCGCCTCACAGAGGCTGGCCTCAAAGCGGTCATGGATATTGTGTAGTCACTGCAGTTCTTCGGTCTTGCAGAACTATTTTCTTGGCTAATGGTAGCGGTAAAACTTTTATATGTACTGCATGAATGTCAGTTGGATATTCGCAAATGCATTACTCTGATACACTCATATCCCATGCAAAAAGAAACCGCCCTTATATTCTCTTGGCTCAATGTGCTTACAAAAAAGCGCTACGATGCACTGATAGAAAAGTTTAGTTCGATCGACGAAGCGTTACAGCATATCGATCCAGAGCTTCTTAAGAGTCTCGGTTGCAAAGAAGAAACAGTATTTAGAGCACTAAACAGAATGGATGAATGCGATCCAGAGAGTTACCTCGCAGAACTTACTAAACGCGGTATCTCACTAATTTCAATAGAAGATCCGCAGTACCCAGCGAGGCTTAAGCAGATCGCTGACCCTCCAGTTTTCCTCTACTACAAGGGCTCTTTAGAGATTTTAAATGAGCCGACAATTGCCTGTGTAGGCAAACGCGAAATGAGTACATACGGTCAGCGCGTTACCGATATGTTCGTTCCGGTGTTTATCAAAGCAGGGATGGTCACAGTTAGTGGTCTTGCTGCAGGTATTGATGCAGCGGTTGCAAAAGAGAGCATTAGAGCAAACGGAAAAACCGTTGCGGTAGTTGGTCATGGCCTTGCGGATATCTATCCATCTGCAAACAAGCCTCTTGCAAAAGAGATCATAGAACAAGGCGGACTTATTCTCAGTGAGTTTCCACTCGACCATCCGGCAGATAAATTTACCTTCCCTGCACGCAATAGAATTATTGCTGGTCTCTCTCTTGGTACCGTAGTCTTAGAAGCTGGAGAGGGAAGTGGAGCGTGTATTACAGCAGATCTTGCACTCGACTATGGACGAGAAGTGTTTGCGGTCCCTGGTCAGATTTTTGATGAGCACTACAAAGGATGTCACCAACTCATTGCAAAGGGCCAAGCAAAACTTGTGCAGTCTCCAGAAGAAGTATTATCAGAAATAGGGATCGTATCGCTCTCTGCAGATGAGCCAACAAAACACTATGACCCAGCAGACGAACAGGAGGAAAGCATTCTCAATGTTCTTACTACCATGCCGCAGTCCACATCTGACATAGTAGAAAAGGCACAACTAGATACAGCTATCATCAATGCAAAGCTCACCATGCTTGAGTTAAATGGAGTTGCAAAGAATGTAGGGAATGGCATGTGGGTTCGACTGTGATATAGTGGATTCCAATTACCCCTACTATTATGACTGACTCACTTGGAACAATCCTTTCTGGAAGCTGGAAATACTTTACAGCTCATATTCGTCCGATTCTTATCGCTTCGATAATTTTTGGAGTATTAATGTTTGGCTTGCAGAAGGTATTAGAAGTGCAGACAACTGGAAATATCGAAAAGCATTTTGGGGACATAGAGCAAATGCAAGAACTTGCTGAGCGTATAGAGGATGGAGATGAAGAGGCTTTCCAAGAGATGATGGACCAAATGGGAATGGTAGGAGAGGAAGGAGAACTTGATGAGAAAGCTTTGGCAGGTCTAGCATCGGGAATGATGGGAAATATGATGCCGATGTTCGGTCTCTTCTTTATTACAATGATGCTCCTCACCCTTGTAACAAGCACGTTCTATATCGTGCTCGCTCTTGAGAGTTCTCAGAGTGCTATGACTGTATTTAAGAAAGTCCCAGCCCTACTACTGCCAATGCTTGGAGTGTGGATTTGGAGTTTCCTTCGGTCGTTTGCATGGATCCCTGTTGTAGGAATTATCCCTGCAATTATCATAGGACCAAGACTTACGTTGAGTAGTGTTATTCTCGTAAAAGAAAAGAAGGGCGTATTCGAAAGTGTGAAGGCAAGTTACACAAGGACAGGTGGATACTGGGGAAAGATCGTTGGGAATGGCATCGTAGGTGCACTTGTGGTAATGCTCGCGGTCTTAGTACTTAGTCTTGGAATTGGAATAGTCGGCTCTGTGTCTATGACAGGGGCTGCTATAGCAGGAGCTATCTTGCAGAGTGCAACGACTGCATACGCGACCATCTTTATTGTAGGACTCAGCAATACAATTATTGCCAATCCTAAAGCGTCTGCTACATCTAAATAATCAGATAATAAAAAACACCTTTCTATTGCGAGAGGTGTTTTTAATATTCTAATTAATTACTCAATTGAATCTAGTTGCTCCGTCAATGCATCAGTAACTTCTGTAAGAGTAGTTTCAACATCAGTTTCTGTAGGCAATTCTGCTACAGCTACTGTTTCATCTGTTTCTGCGAAGCTTGGGTGTTCTCCTGGCATGAGGTGTGGGGGAAAAATACGTTCCTATCATACTACTTCAGCTTTGAAGTTCAATAACCTTCTTTGGTATTTAGTAATAGGCTTCACAGAGCCAAAAAAATACCTAAGAAGCACTTAGACGTTCTTAGTTTGGGGTCGTTAATATGACATAGATGAGCATGAGGACCAGTAGTCCAAATAATCCAAGACCCCATAGGAATTCACCTTTTCTTACAGAGACATCTTTTTTGGCAATGGTCTCAGCAGATTCTCTTCCGAAACCAAATTCATTTTTGAGATAGGAGAAAATTTCTTCATTGCGTTCATAGGAATATCCCATCAGGTTTACAGATATATTTTGAGCAGCATCTTTAAGAATAATATATTTACACCTTTTGTTTTGTAGTATTTCTAGGCGACAGTCTAAAATTTTACATAATTGTTTATCTTTACTCGTTATTACCTGAATACTGTCTCCTTTTCGGATAAATAGGACAATATCTTGCAGGGAAATCACAATAGCAAATGCAATCGCACACAGGAATGCTATGGGAGCGCTAAACGCTTGAGATGTTTTATATCCAGTGACGAGTCCTGCATACATCACGATAAATCCACCAATAGTGAGTATTGCTGGTATCCACAGACAGGTGTGATTGGCCTTTATTCTGATAAACATATTATGAAAGGGAAGTAGCCATTTCGACTATCGCTCCAAAGTCAGTAGGTTTTAGAGATGCCCCACCGATAAGCCCTCCATCGATATCATCTTGTGAGAGGAGCTCTTCTGCGTTGTCAGGTTTCATTGACCCACCGTAAAGTATTCTTGTCACATCACGTCTATCTTCAGGGATCAAACTTCTGATAAATGCATGCATTTCTTGGGCTTGCTCAGGACTTGCGGTCTTTCCTGTGCCTATTGCCCAAACAGGCTCGTAGGCAATCGTAATTTCAGACTCAAGAGGTAGGACTGCTATCTGTGCTTTAACAATATCCTTTTCTTTGCCAGCGTCTCGCTCACTTTCTGTTTCCCCAACGCATACAACAGGATGAAGACCGAGTTCTAGGGCTGCAATGCACTGTGCCGCAACGTCTTCATTAGTCTCTCCGTGGTCTGCTCTACGCTCACTGTGGCCACAAAGCGCATAGAGGCACCCGAGGTCTTTACACATCTTAAGGCTAACATCACCGGTGTGGGCTCCATGATCTTCTGTATGACCGTGTTGTGGGCCACAAAGGATCTTTGCATCTATGCATCCAGGAAGATCTAAGAAGCTTGGAAACACGACAACGTCGACATCTGCGTGGGTCTGGTAAGTAGAACCTGAATCTAATGCTCCTGATGGAGCGCTATTCATTTTCCAGTTGCCGGCGATGAGGTATTTTCGCATATGCTGTAAGCATATCACTGGAGTCCCCCTACACAATAGGGGAAAACCGCTGTACCATCAGCGCGTATGACAACTCCAGAACATATAGTACTCGCTGCAGATCACGCTGGTTTCACTCTAAAAGAAGCCATTAAGGCGTATTTGGCAGAGAAAGGTATTGATGTCATTGATGTAGGAACCTTCTCGGATGAGTCGGTCGATTACCCAGCAATCATCAGAAAAGGATGCGCAGCAGTGTTGGAGCAAAGTTGTATCGGTATTATCTTTGGTGGAAGTGGAAATGGTGAAGCGATGGCAGCAAACAAAGTGTCCGGTATTCGATGTGCTCTTGTGTATAGTGAAGAAACTGCTCGTCTTGCTCGTGCACACAATAATGCAAACGTCATAAGTCTTGGTGCAAGATTGACGGATGAGGACTTGGCGAAGAAACTTGTAGACGTTTTCCTCGAAACAGAATTTGAAGGAGACCGACATCAACGTCGTATTGATGACTTAGAAACTTCTCTATGAGCCCTATAACTATTACACCATCGATTCTTTCTGCAGACTTTTCCCGTCTGCAAGAGGATATCGACTCTGTGGCAGATAGTGCAGATTGGCTTCAGGTAGACGTAATGGATGGACACTTCGTGCCAAACTTAAGCTTTGGAGCGCCAGTTCTTAAGTGGATTAAAACCAAGCTTCCTCTAGATATTCATCTTATGGTGAGCAATCCTGCGCAGCGTATTCAAGAGTTCCTCGATCTGAAAGTTGCGAATATCACCTTTCACGCAGAAGCAGTATCAAGCACAGAAGAGCAAAAGAAGCTGATAGAACAGATTCGTGCAGGTGGTGCTACAGCTGGTATTGCTCTTAATCCTGAGACACCGCTAGATACTATTGGAGGCATTATAGAAGATATTGATCTCCTCCTGATTATGTCCGTGCATCCTGGTTTTGGTGGGCAGGAATTTATAGAACATGTCTTAAGTCAGGTGCAAACAGCTCGGTCTGCCTTCCCAGACCTTATTATCCAGATGGATGGGGGAATCAACGACACTACGGCACCAAAGTGTATCGAAGCAGGAGCAAATAACCTTGTTTCCGGCAGCTTTATTTTCGGAGCGAAGGACCGTACAATGGCAATCGAATCACTGCGATCTTCATGAGATTTCTTTTACCACTCTTCGGCTTAGGAGTTTTGCTATCCGCATGCTCATTTACTCCTCAAGGAGATTTGGGGGACCAGAAAATTGCATTAGTAGGACCTGAGGATCAGGCGGTTTCTGTAGATGTAGAAATTGCAGATGACGCAGCTTCTAGAGCAAAAGGTTTGATGGAAGTAGAGTCACTCGCGATGAATGAGGGGATGCTCTTTATGTTCGAAAAATCAGAGCCACTGACATTCTGGATGAAGAACACTTTAATACCATTGGACATCATTTTCTTCGATGGGCAAGGCCGTGTAATCGGGGTCGATTCTATGGTGCCATGTCTCGAAGATCCATGCCTCAGATATACTTCATCGGGACCGGCAAATATTGCCCTAGAAGTACCTGCTGGGTTTGTCGAAACCCATGGAATTGGAGCTGGATGGCGCATCGCGCTTCCCGCTAACCTATAAGGAAAAACCCAAAATGAGCCTAAAGATTGAGCCTGATTTACTTACTAATATACGGCTCAAGATTTTTTACAATTCTTGATGGAATATCTGGGTCATTTGGAATGACAAATGTGCCGCCAGTAACCTTTTCAAAGAGCTCAATATATTTGGTTCCAAGCATAACGCGAACCTCATCAGTGATTTCGGGCCATGTCGATTTATCACCATATTCAAAGCCCTGTTCTCGTAGCCAAAGACGGAAAAATTCCTTATCCAAACTCTCTGGCTCTTGCCCCGCATCGAACCGCTCTTGGTAGGAATTTTCCACCCAGAAGCGTGAAGAATCTGGTGTGTGGACCTCATCTGCGATCGTAAGAACGCCGTTTTCGTCGTATCCCATCTCATATTTGGTATCAACAAGGATCAAACCTCTTTGTGCTGCCAATTCCTGCCCTCTTCGGAATACGGCAAAGGCCTTTTCTTCGATCTCAGCCCATTGCTCAGGGGTCGATAATCCTTGTTCAAAAATCCCATTAGCATCAATCAATTCATCATCTTCGCCCTTTGTTGTAGGGGTTAGAATGATATCGTCAAACTTCTGGTTTTTAACCATTCCCTCTGGGAGGGTATTTCCGCAGTAATTTCGCACTCCTTCTTTGTAATTTACCCATACGGCAGTTTTACTGGATCCTGTTAGATAAGCGCGAACGACTATCTCTACAGGGATCATAGTAAGATCCTTCACAACGACGACATTTGGATCTGGGTTTTCGATAACCTGCGTTGCCATAATATCGCTGATTTGGTCGAACCACCATGAGCTAATTTGAGTCAAAACTTGCCCTTTTAGAGGAATAGTTGTCCAGTTAATATCAAAAGCGGACTGCCTATCTGTCGCAACGAGGAATCGTCTCTTCTGGTCCTTTTGAAGGTATACATCGCGAACCTTACCGCCATAGCGCTCTCCAAGACCTTGCAAATCAGTTGTTTCAAGCGTTGTGTCAAGAAAGGGCTCTAGGGCCGATGATGTGAGGGCTGTATTTGTCATAATTTATGCTCATATCGTACATGTTCTAGGCTCATTTCTACAAAAAAACCCAATTGAGAAAAAGCTGTTTTTCGGCTATAATAAGATGATATATCAAAAAAAACCCAATGAGCCTCAGGCTCATCCACACAAACACTACACATGACATCAGAAGTCGACTTCCTCCTCCCGGGATCTATAGAAAATATTCACCAAGCAGTGAATAGTTTTTCTGGAGAGGGTTCACTTCTTAAACTTACGAAGAAGCAGAGGCAGCAGTGGATCTCAACTCTTCTTGGTTCATGTGAATATGATCAACTGTCAAGAAATGACAAAGGTCTCGTTCGCCAATATATTCAAAATGAAACAGGGTACTCCAGAGCACAAACTGCGAGACTGATTAGTTCGAGTCTCAAGGCTATTCGCACTGAGCCTCAGGTTCTTATGCCACAGGTGGAAGCAAAGAAGCTTTTGCCACTACGAACAATCACACTTACATCTGCTGTAGGAGTAATGCTCCTTCTCGTAATGTCTCGTCCAGAAACGGGGATCGAATTTCTCAATGCTGATGTGCAGAAGACTCTCACGGTCTCATCAGAGATTCCCAAGGATCCATTTGATCCTAAAGATCCAGAACTAACTCAGGCAGTTCCCGTTCGTACGACTGTATATTCCTTGCTAGATTCTGGTAAGCACCCACTCTTCGTTCAGCAAGAGAACGTAGCATTCTCTGCAGACGTCGCCGTTGCATACGAAAAGATCGTAGCGGTGACAGTTTCAGAGTTAGAGAAGCGTGTTGCTCTGCGTCGCAGTTTACGGTCCTTAAGGACAGCGTTTACAACTGCTGTGCGTCCTGAGCCTCAGGCTCAAGAGATGAAACAGGCCGCACCATCATCTACTGAGGTAGTTGAGCAAGTTTCCGGACATCGCATTCTGCGACTTGGTGCATCTACTATTAACCAAGAGGGAGCTGTAACACAGGTTCGTGGTCGTACAACTGCACATGATACACGTGCAGGATTGATGGCTGATATATTCAGGCGAGCTGCACAGCGCAGAGCTGCTAGGATTGTGTTCGTCCCAGAAGAAGATCGTTACAGTCCTCCAGAGGTGGTGCATGCAAGTGCGGGGCCAATCTACGCATCTGCTCCAAACATCTGGAATGCAATGGGGAGTGGAGATGACGGACAGGTATTGATGGTAGTTGATGGAACACCGCAGTGGACATTCATCAACAAGACCAATGTAGAGCAACTCCCATCTGGATATGTGAGTCGTCGTGGAGGAGGAAGTGGACGAGGAGGCGGAGGTGGAGGAGGTGGATCTTCTGGATCCGATGGAGCTGCAGGTGCAGATGGAGCTGCGGGAGCAGCAGGTGCTTCAGGTGCTGACGGAGCAGATGGTCCTACACTTGGAATCTATAACTCACTCATCCTTGAAAGTTCTGGAGGCCTAGAAGCTGGAAATGCCAGCGGACAGAAGCTTATACAAGTAGGACTACTTACATCATCTGGAAAATTGATTGTCGAAAATGATGTTCGGTTTAATTCTGGTGTGATCATCAACGGAGTGTCATACCTCTTCCCATCTTCTGATGGCAGCGCTTCTGGGAAAGTACTGCATACAGACGGTAATGGAAACCTAAGCTGGTCTACAGATGACGGTGCTGGAGGGGGAACAACAGAGTATGCAGGTCAGGGACTGAACAAAAATGGAGATAATTTCATTTCTCTCAATTCAGCTCTTACTGGAACAGACATTCTCGCTCTCAACTCGCTCCGATCAAGCGGAACATTAGTAGTTGCAGGGACATCTACGCTCTCTGGAGCTGTGACGATCAACGATGAAATCACCTTTGGTTCTGGTCTCATCATCAACGGTGTTACCTACAGATACCCAAGTTCAGATGGATCTGCTTCTGGAAAGGTTCTTTCGACAGATGGAAATGGAAACCTCTCTTGGTCTGATGATGACACAGGAGGCTCATCTCTCTCTGCAGGGCAGGGAATAAGTATCGCTTCAGACTTCATCACATTAACTTCAACACTCACAGGAACATCTGTTCACGCTATCGATCGCCTCTCTTCTTCTGGAGTATTGCTTGTCGATGGGGATGCAGATATTCGTGGAATTCTTTCGGGTGCTGTAGTGAAGGCAACAAACAGCCTCGCATCCTCTGGATCTCTCCAGGTAGAAGGTGCTGCTAATATTCACGGAACACTCTCAGGAAACACGATTGCAGGATTCAATCTTTCCGATTGTAATGGCGCATCAAACAAGCTTGTCTACAACGCAGCAAGTCAGCGATTTGAGTGTGAAGGGGATACTGATACCACCATTGCAGATACAGATACCACATACACAGAAGGCCAAGGCTTAACCCTTGATGGAACAACTTTCTCCCTAACAGCTGCACATTCAGGAACAACTATCGAAGGAACAACTCTCCTTTCTGGAGCCCTTGTTCACGCTCAAAATGGACTGACATCATCTGGAACTCTTCAGGTAGATGGAGCTGTAGAATTTGGATCCACACTCACGATTGGAGGAGTGACCTATGTCTTCCCTGTAGGAAATGCTTCTGCCACAGGAAAAGTCCTTAAGTCAGATGGAAGTGGAAACCTCTCATGGTCTGACGATACCGATACCACTGTTGCAGATACCGACACGACCTACAGTGCAGGACAGGGAACAAGTATCGATGGCGCTAACTTCATCACGCTCTCAGCAACACTCACTGGAACAGATATCCTCGCACTCAACTCTCTACGTTCCTCAGGAACGTTAGTGGTTAAAGGCGCATCAACACTCTCTGGAACGACCACTATTCAAGATGATCTCATCGCAAACTCTGGAGCAATCTTTAATGACGAAGTAGTCTTCGGTTCAGGAATCATCATCGAGAATATTACCTATCACTTCCCACAAGCGGAGGGAGCGTCAGGTACTGTTCTTGCAACAGATGGAGGAGGAAATCTTACATGGACAACTGCAGCTTCTTCTCTCTCTGCAGGGCAGGGAATCAGTATTGATTCAGACTTCATCACTCTCACAGAAACCCTCACAGGAACATCACTTCAAGTTTCTGACTCACTCGCTTCCTCCGGAACATTGGTTGTAGAAGGAGATACAGAGCTTCATGGCAATCTCTCAGGTTCTACTATTCAAGCTGCAACATCCCTCACAACTTCTGGAACTCTCGTTACAGAAGGGGATGCTACTATCAATGGAACTTTGAGTACAAATACGATTACTCGTATTGGCGATGATGATACTAATATAAACTTAGGAAATAGTGATCAAATATACTTAAGAGCTGGTGGAATTGACTTTATAGACATGAATGAAACATTTGAAGATATTCTAACATTCAACCCTGCAAGTAATGATATTGATACAATTATTGAGGGAGATAATGATCTTTATTTATTCTATGCAGATGCAGGAACTGATCGTATTGGTATTAGTACAGATGCACCAGATACAAAACTAGAAGTAGTAGGCACTATCTCTGGTTCTCAGGTCTACGCAGCGGACACGCTTCGCTCTTCTGGAGCATTAATTGTAGATGGAGATACCTTCCTCGATGGTGAAGTTACCTTCGGGTCTGGCCTCATCATCAACGGTGTCACTTACAGATTTCCAAGCTCAGATGGTTCTGCCACAGGAAAAGTCTTGGCTACAGATGGTAATGGAAACCTCAGCTGGACTACGGCTGCTGCAGGAGGATCAACCTACTACGGAGGACAGGGGATTAGTATTAACGGATCAGACTTCATCACACTTTCATCAACTCTTACAGGAACAGATATCCTTGCTCTCAACTCTCTTCGTTCATCTGGAACCTTAGTCGTTGCAGGAGCATCTACTCTTTCTGGAACGACCACTATCCAAGATGATCTCATCGCAAACTCTGGAGCAATCTTTAATGACGAAGTGGTCTTTGGTTCAGGGCTCATCATCAACGGAATTACGTATCTATATCCAGATTCCGATGGTTCTGCAAACCAAGTACTCCACACAGATGGAAACGGAAATCTTACATGGGCTGCAGATGATGGAGCTGGTGGAGGGTCTACAGAAGACGCAGGTCAGGGACTTTCTAAAAATGGTTCAGACTTTATTAGTCTTAGTGCTGCATTTACTGGAACAGATATCCTTGCTCTCAACTCTCTTCGCAGTTCCGGAACTCTAGTAGTTGCAGGAACATCTACATTGTCTGGAGCTGTGACAATCAACGATGAAGTGACTTTCGGATCAGGATTGATCATCAACGGAGTCACATATCTCTATCCAAGTTCAGATGGTTCTGCAAACCAAGTACTCCACACGGATGGAAATGGAAATCTTACATGGGCTGCAGATGATGGAGCTGGTGGAGGATCTACAGAAGATGCAGGTCAGGGACTTTCTAAAAATGGTGCAGACTTCATTAGCTTGAATGCAACTATTACTGGATCAGATATCCTCGCCCTTGATTCTCTACGATCAAGTGGAACCCTAGTCGTAGCAGGAACATCCACACTCTCTGGAACGACCACTATTCAAGATGATCTCATCGCAAACTCTGGAGCAGTCTTTAATGACGAAGTAGTCTTCGGTTCAGGAATCATCATCGAGAATATTACCTATCACTTCCCACAAGCGCAGGGAGCGTCAGGTACTGTTCTTGCAACAGATGGAGGTGGAAACCTCACATGGACAACTGCAGCTTCTTCCCTCTCTGCAGGGCAGGGAATCAGTATTAGTTCTGACTTCATCACTCTCACTTCTACACTAACAGGATCTTCAGTCCACGCTATCGATCGACTCTCTTCATCCGGAGTCTTACTCGTAGATGGTGATGCAGATATCCGTGGAATCCTTTCGGGTGCTATTGTAAAAGCTGCTACAACCCTTACATCTTCTGGATCTCTTCAGGTAGAAGGTGCTGCCAATGTTCACGGAACACTCTCTGGAAACACTATCACAGGATTCAATCTTGCTGACTGTAACGGTTCTTCTAACAAATTAGTCTACAACGCAGCAAACCAACGATTTGAATGTGAAACAGATACCGATACAACAATTGCAGATACAGATACCACGTACACAGAAGGTCAAGGTCTTACCCTTGATGGAACAACGTTCTCCCTAACAGCTGCACATTCAGGAACAACTATCGAAGGAACAACTCTCCTTTCTGGAGCCCTTGTTCACGCTCAAAACGGATTGACATCATCTGGAACTCTTCAGGTAGATGGAGCTGTAGAATTTGGATCCACACTCACGATTGGAGGAGTACTTTACATCTTCCCAGTGGGAGACGGGTCAGCTACTGGAAAAGTTCTCAAGACTGACGGTAGCGGAAACCTCAGCTGGAGTGATGACACAGACACAACAATTGCAGACACAGATACAACATACAGTGCAGGTCAGGGAGTAAGTATTGATGGATCTAATTTCATCACCCTCACTTCAACCCTTACAGGAACATCTGTTCACGCTATCGATCGTCTCTCATCTTCTGGAGTACTTGTTGTCGATGGTGATGCAGATATTCGTGGAATCCTCTCTGGCTCTATCGTCAAAGCTGCAACAACCCTTACATCCTCTGGATCTCTCCAGATAGAAGGTGCTGCCAATATTCACGGAACACTCTCAGGAAACACGATTGCAGGATTCAATCTTTCCGATTGTAATGGCGCATCAAACAAGCTTGTCTACAACGCAGCAAATCAACGATTTGAATGTGAAGGAGATACCGATACAACAATTGCAGATACTGATACCACGTACACAGAAGGCCAAGGTCTGACCCTCGACGGAACAACTTTCTCCCTAACAGCTGCACATTCAGGAACAACTATCGAAGGAACAACTCTCCTTTCTGGAGCCCTTGTTCACGCTCAAAACGGACTGACATCATCTGGAACTCTTCAGGTAGATGGAGCTGTTGAATTTGGATCTACACTCACCATTGGAGGAGTGACCTATGTCTTCCCTGTTGGAAACGGATCTGCCACAGGAAAAGTCCTCAAAACAGACGGCTCAGGAAACCTCTCATGGTCTGACGATACGGATACCACCATTGCAGATACGGACACTACCTACGATGGAGGACAGGGAATTTCTATCGATGGAAACAACTTCATCACCCTATCAGCGACTCTTACTGGAACAGATATCCTCGCATTAAATTCACTTCGATCAAGTGGAACCTTAGTAGTTGCAGGAACATCGACACTCTCTGGAGCTGTGACCATCAACGACGAAGTCACCTTCGGTTCAGGGCTTATTATTAACGGAATCACTTACAGATTCCCAGGTTCAGATGGTTCTGCAAACCAAGTACTGCACACAGACGGAAACGGAAACCTCACATGGGCTGCAGATGATAGTGGAGCTGGTGCTCTTTCTGCAGGTCAGGGAATCAGTATCAACGGATCTGACTTTATTGTCCTTACTTCAACACTTACAGGATCTTCAGTTCACGCTATCGATCGACTCTCTTCTTCTGGAGTATTGCTTGTCGATGGTGATGCAGATATCCGAGGAATCCTCTCGGGTGCTATTGTTAAGGCAACAAATAGTCTCACTTCTTCAGGAACTTTGGTTGTAGAGAAAGATGCAAGATTTAATTCTGGTATAACTATCCAAACAACAACAGATGCTATTACTGCCTTCCAAGTTCTAGATGCAAATGGAGGACGTTCTATATTGAATGTTGATACAACAAACGAGAGAGTAGGTATAGGAACAGATACACCTACTGTAAAACTTCAAGTTCAAAATAATGCAGGTACCACTCCTTCATATGAAAGTAATACTGTTGCTGGTTTTTCAAATACAGCTGGAGGAACTAGTGAGGCATTTATTGCAGTTGCAGGAGGATCTGTTGGAGTATCTGGATATAATTTCGGTTCCAGTGGAGATTCAGACGATGGACAAATCCTTTACAGAAAATCACTCAATAAACTCGAATTCGTTGCTGATAAAGTGACACAATTCTCTATCGATTCGAGTGGTATAGCCTCAGGATTGTATCTCCATGCACAAGGTTTGCTTACCTCTTCAGGTGCATTTGCTGTCGAAGGAGATTCATATTTACAGGGAGAAGTCACCTTCGGTTCAGGAATCATCATCGAGAATATTACCTATCACTTCCCACAGGCTGAGGGAGCGTCAGGTACTGTTCTTGCAACAGATGGAGGTGGAAATCTCACGTGGACAACTGCAGCTTCTTCTCTCTCTGCAGGTCAAGGAATTTCAATTGCTTCAGACTTCATTACTCTCACATCAACCCTCACAGGAACATCACTCCAAGTCTCTGACTCACTCGCTTCCTCTGGAACATTGGTTGTAGAAGGAGATACAGAGCTTCATGGAAACCTCTCAGGTTCTACTATTCAAGCAGCAACATCCCTTACAACTTCTGGCACCTTGGTTGCAGAAGGAGATGCGGACATTCATGGGACACTCTCTGGTGCAACAGTCCGTTCAAGTTCTGGCCTAGTAGTACTCAATGGAAGGATGGGTATTGGTACTGACACACCAAAAACATCTTTGCACATTTTCGATGGTGTCTCAGGTGGAACACCAGATAGTGGTACACGTCTTCTTATAGAAGATAACACCACTGCACGTCTAGAATTCCTTGTTCCAGGTGATGGCATCTCTGCAGGTATTTACTTTAGTGATGCTGCTGAAGCTGGTATTGGTCAGATAAATTATAGTCATACGTCAGATCAAATGCTCCTTGAGGCTGAGGACGCTGTGAGTTTCCGAGTAGGTAACATC
>Ga0209047_1000276_pt1 | contig 50256 bp, 66 predicted proteins | sample SaaInlV_165m_DNA_3_FD_184681 | JGI IMG/M metagenome (GOLD analysis project Ga0209047, IMG submission 184681) | Marine microbial communities from expanding oxygen minimum zones in the Saanich Inlet - Saanich Inlet SI037_S3LV_120m_DNA (SPAdes)... | ecosystem: Environmental > Aquatic > Marine >...
TACAGAACTAGACCGTAGACTTTCTTTGTTAACGCAAGAAGAAGCGGAAGAAGAAGGATATTCAGGTACCGGAGAAGCGATAAAAGACCATTGGGACGATGAACCAGTGCCAATGAAATTGGATTTAAAAAAACTACGAAAAAAAATAAAAAAAATAAATACTGCTTCAAAAAATAATAATAATAACAACAACAATAACACAGCAAAAAAGAAAACAAAAACAATGAGATCAAAATCAAATTCAAAAACGAAAAAGAAAACAATGAGATCAAAATCAAATTCAAAATCAAAAACAATGAGATCAAAATCAAATTCAAAAACGAAAAAAAGGAGATCAAAATCAAATCGTTTATAATATTTTCAATATCTAATAATATTTCAATAAAAATTATTATATTATTTATGTATTAATTAACACTTTATATTTTTAATTTATATACTTACTGATTTTTCTACTATATTAACTAAATCATCTACGACATTATGAATATTATTAGATATATCAGAATGTTTTCTTTTTCGTTTTACTGTAAAACCCTTAGCATCCGTTTTTGAATCTAATTTAACTTCATAATTAAAATAACACATTTGATTATTTTCATTCATATGATAAGGTGTTTTAAACCATGTTTTTTCCGTATTATCATAAATAAAATCTACATAAATTTTACTAGGTATTGTAAATTCTAGCATTTTAGTATTTACTTCATTAAATAATTCCAATGGCATACCAATGGTTATATCAGAACCATTTTTATTTAAAACCCCACCATTAAATAAGTCAATAAATTCTTCTTTACTTAAATGCTTAGCTAAACAACTTATTAATTTATGAATGTCGTTTTTAATAGTATCATATTTATTTAGTGATATTTCACCATGTTTAGATAATTGCGTTAAGGCATTTCTTGAACGAGTAATAAACGGATCAACTATATAATTATAATTATTAATAATGTCGCATTTATATTTTCTTTCAAAACCACATATAAATCCATTTTTCCATTCTTTTGTTTCTTCATCATCATGTAATAAGTTATATAAATCCATCTCTGAAATAGGAAAATGTTTTGATTTATAATAACCTTTTTTATATTCCAAATCTTTATTCATACGAATACAAGACTGTTGTTTTTGTTTTATATATATATCATTTACATCTACCGCTTTATTCATTTTTTCTATTTTTCTTTCTATTTTTCTTTTTTTCTTATAATGGTCTGATAAAGCTTCCTTGGTTCTTCCAATAATATCACGAAACAAATTAAACTCATGTGTCGTTTTTTCTATATCTATATTAGTATATTCCCATGCTGTATACCTTGTATAATTTTTTCTACATAACGGACACGTATTTGATTCTTTCAACCATTTAAAGAAGCAATCACTACAAAACTTATGTTTACAAGGTGTAACAACCGCGTTTTCAATAGTTAATTCATCATAACACACAGCACATTGATTTTCAGTTTCATCTTTTACTTTTGTATCTTCTACTTTTGTATCTTCTACTTTTTCTTTTATATTAATGTTCATTGTTTCCATGTTTCTTTTATAAATTTAAATTTTTAATAAAATTTTAAATCAATTTATTCCAATACATTGTTATCTAATATGGTATTAATATACTTTATTAATTCCTTTTTACTATCAAAGGTAACTTTATAATTTATAATTTTATTTTTCATAGGATATGAAAAATGCCATTTATCAAAAACTTCTTCATGATCTAATATAATACAAGCGGTTTCATTGTATTTTTTATAATATGAAAATATTCGTTTTAAACTAGAAGGATAGTTACTTAATCGAATCAAATTGGTTGATTCGTAATAATCGCGTTTTACAAATTCTTTTTCACAGGAAAAACTCATGAGTCAAGGTAATATTAAATTATATGAAAGATCTTTTAATATGTTTTTATAAATTATATGGGTTATAAAATATTTATATCTTATATATATAAGATATGACAACATTAGGAAGAAACATTGGAATAACACAACCACGAACGAATCCACCAAGACCAAATAAAGCAAAGGTAATTGATTCAAGATATCAATATCCAAATAGTATTAAAAATAGTTATTATAATACATTAAATTTTGGAACACCAAACGGTTCAAATCGTAAATTAAAAGCGTATAATCATCCTCAATCTACAAAACATAATATGAGTAATTTATCTGAACAGCAAAAAAGAGATGGTGTTACCACAACAGCTAAAACAAATATACAAAATAAAATAGGTCAAATGGATCGACTTAATAGAATAAAAGCCATGGCTATTAATCAATCGAAATAATATCAAAATATATAATAATTATTTATATTTTGATAATCATATGGAGTCTAATGAAACTCTTGTTTGCATAGGATATAATTGTTCATCTAATTTATACCGTAATAAAGCAGCAAAACCAGCAGTAAAAAAAACAAAGCAATGCCATAATGAATGAAATTTAATATAAACATCATTATACCATTCTTTTGCAGCAATAGAATACATGATAATTGCTGTTAGACCACAACAAGAAAATAAAAAAGATAAACATTTAAATCGTAGCAAATATCGCCAAACCGTTCTCCATTTTATAATAACAACAAAAAAACTACATATAGATAAATACCACGTAATAATTACATCTCTCCGTAAATTTTCCCAAAGATACAAAATTAACACAATATTTTCAACAGCAAAACTTGTAATATAAAATTGTGGTTCTCTAACACGTAATCCATATAAAACAGTAGTGAAAATTAAACTTGAAGCAGCATATCCATCCAATAACGCCCAATTATCATAATCATAATCAGTAGTAAATACTTCATCGTCAGGAAGACTATGATGCGAATGATATAATAATGAAAAAGTTACTCCATATATAAATTTTATTAACATAAATATACTGGGGATATCTTTACGCTTTTTCCAATTCCAAAGAAAAACCCCCATAGGGAATAAAGCAATAGCATGTGTAGTTAATAACCAGTGTTCGTAATACATTAATAAACCTATGTTTAAATCTTTAAACATATTTAATAAATAATGACGGGTGAATTTTATAAAATCATTAAAAAATATTAATGAATTTATAATGTTATTTTATAAAGTAGCCACTCAAGGAATCGAACCTCGGACCTCCGCGTTATGAGCGCGGCACGCTAACCTCTGCGCCAAGTCGCTTTTTATTTACAGAACACCAAAGCGTCTAGTATATAATAGGTTACTTTTTTTAAGTTATTTTAATATATTATTTAATTTAACATATTGAATATTAAGTAATTGCAAACAATATATCAAAATAAGTTAAATATATGGTTAGAAATAATTTAAATGTTAATTCCAGATAATAAAAAAAAAACAATATGTGATATTTTATATGAAAATTTAACTTTTTTATGTAATCATTTATATGCAAAAATGCATGATGATTTATTAATAGGAACAGAACACAGTCGAAAAATCATTCCTGACTGTACGACACCTTCAAGGGGATTTACTATTGAAGAAACAAATTTAACACAATCTGAAAAATCAGATATTATTATAACCGACCCCAAATTTGGTATGTTTTCTTTATTTAAATACCATGTTACTAGGGGATATAAAAATGAAAAATTAAAAGAAAAAAACGCTTTTTATTGTAGTCATGTTTTTTCATTATTAGCCGCTTTACCAATTATAATATTTATAGCTCAATGGTCTATTTATATAGCAATGGTAGCAAATGAAATAGATGGATATGATGGAAATATTTGTCCAAATGTTTCTGATTGGAAAAAAAAGTTAATTATGTTTGGTGCTTCGGCAGTTTATTTTGTTCGTTCATTTTTTCTTTGGGATAATTTAACAGATCGTACACGACTTCAAAAATTAACACCAACTATCGATATATTAGTAATGATAGATACATTTCAAGAATTTGGGTTTAATTTATTTGTGTATGTAGCTAATTTATGGATTATATTTAAAGAAGATAATTTGTATGATATGGTGTTGAATTGTGTTGCTATGGAGTTTTTAATGAACTTGGACAATGAATTTGAAGAAATGTATTTTAAATATTTACCTGAATCTGCTGATGATATTTATGATAATGTATTTGTTTCTTATACGGAAAATCAATTAAATATTAAAGAAAAGAAAAAATCAAGATGTTTTAGATTTATATCAGCAGCCGCTTACATACCTTTTAAATTATTAACCATTTCACTAATGTTATTTCCCATACTTTGTTTTACTATGATGATATATAGTCCATTATGTAAATAAATTTATTTATATATATATAAATTTATTTATTGGTATAGTATATAATTATGTCTCATGATCAATATAGTGATTATAAACAATATTTAAAAATGAAAGATTCAACTGATTATTATAACCAAGCAAAACAATTACAAGCAGATAGTTCAACCAATTATACATTGATTGCAAAAACATTTAATAAAGCATTAATTTTAAATAAAAAGTATGTAGATGCTAAATCTGCATTAAAAAAAATGATTACTGATAGTCAAATAACATCACAACAATGTTTAACATCATATGTAGACGCTAGAACTGAATTGTTACAATGTTATAGTATTACGGATTTAAGATAAATTATTATTGCAATATTATAATTTATTACTACTTAATTCTACTATTTTATTTGTAGTTTTATCTAAAACAGTAAGTTTATTATTACGACATACGGGAATACCACTCTCGTAAACAAACTTTAAAAACTCTTGCTCTTCTTTTTCTTTTAATTTTTGAGTTTCTTGTTGTAATCGTGCTGTTTCTAAATTAAACTGACCCTTAATTTCTTTAAAACATGTATTTAATTTTTCTTTCATTATTTTAGTATCTTTATTCATGATGTATATCAAAGTATATAATATATTTTATAGCAAAAAATATATTTTGATTTTTGATATCAATTTTACTAATAAAAGTTACCAATTCTATTAAATAATCAAAAAAGTTATTAAATTGTATAAAATTGATTTAAAAATATACTAATAAGATTATTATAACAATCATGAGTTTACTATTTCATAATAACACTGTTAGTTTATACGATAACTGGTATGAATCCCACGCCTCCCTATTAAGGTCCGTCTGTTTAGAATTAGGTCATTCGGACAAAATCAATGAATTATTGGAAAAATTTGTTGGTGATAAAATTAAAATGAAAGCAAAGAAAGATAAAAATTTGCCAAAGAAACCAAAATCTGGTTACTTCTTTTATTGTGATGATAAGAGACCTGCTTTGTTGGAAAAAGCAAAAAAGAAAGGTGGCAAGATTAATATTGGAGTAATAGCAAAAGAATTAGGTGAAATGTGGAAAAAGTTAAAACCTGAAAAAAGAAAGAAATATGATGCTTTGAATTTGAAAGATAAGGACCGATATGAAAAAGCAATGGCAGAGTATACACAAAAAAATAATTTATAAATAAAATAACAAATAAATAAAATAACAAATAAATAAAATATTACATTAGTAAATCATTAATATAATATTTTTTTATTATAAATGAAAAAATCATATAAAATAGATAATAAGCATAGTACAATTGAAAAAGCAAATCAATCACATCTTGTTAAAAAAAACAATGGAACGATAGAAAAATTAAATATTGATTTAAATGTAGATAATTATACGATAAATGATATGAAGTTGTTTATTCGATTATCAGATGAAGAAAAATATAATTACTATCAATTAAAGGAATGTGTAGATAAAAAAATACAAGCAATATCACAGTTAAATTTAAGTTTACAAGAAAAAAGTAAGATTATAGATTTTATAAAAAGAATTCATTTTTCTTTAAAAGATAAACTAAATATTGAAGGAAATAATAATTTGGCTGGTATTATGGATGAATCCTATTCTATAACTGATTTACAACAAGATATAAAAAAATTGTCATCTGTGGTTCAAGAAAGAAAAGAAAAAGAATTGGAATCTATTTATATTAGTCCTGTTAATCAAGGTCTAGTAAATAATTTAAAAAGAAATATTATTACAAGTCAACTTAGTATAGATACCAAGTTTAGAAAAAATTATTTTAGTACTAAAAGTAGTAATTTTACTATTAATTTGGCAACACCATTAAAAAATGTGATTTCTATGAAAATGTCTTCTATGGAAATAGCAAATATTCAACACGCAATATCAGAAACATTAGGAACCAATGGTTTTAAAATAACAAAAATACCAGCTTCTGGTCCTAGTGTTTCTGCTACTATTAAAATACCCAGTGCTAATTATAACACAACAGCACTTGAATCATCAATCACAGGCGTAGATACAGATGTAAATAAATTGGCTTATGTTGGTTCAACTATTTCAATTAATTCAAATACAATGAGAGCAACTATATCCACAAGTTCTGGTAATAAATTGGAACTTGACTTTCAAAACTTAGTTAATCAAAACGCACCACCAATGAAAACATTAGGATGGATGCTTGGGTTTAGAAAAAGACATTATAAAGGACAACAATCATATACAGGAGAGGGCACCATAGATATTGCTGGTTGTAAATATATTTTTTTATGTATTAATGATTTTAAAAATACAACACAAGATGTTTGTACTATCCTTTATGAAAATTCATTTTTAAGAAAACATATATTAGCTAGGATACCAATGAGAGAAGGTAAAGGCGCTGTTTTATTTGATGATACTTCTGATAAGATAACAAAAAAAAGACATTATTTTGGACCTGTTAATATAGATAAACTACATATTCAATTAATCGATGAATATGGGATGGAAATAGATATGAATTATAATGATTTTTCATTTGCCTTAGAATTTGATATATTATATGAAAAATAAACTTATAAATATATATCAAATATGAATTTATCAAAATATTCGATATTTAAATTTAATATCTCTCCCATTTTAAAAGATAAATATGGGAGAGATGAATATAATCTAGAGTGTATAAAAAAAATAGATGGAAACCTTTTAAGAAAAACAATAACAACAAAACAAAAATTTATGAAATTTGATAATACAACTATACAAATCAATCCAAATTTAAATATGAAATTATTTAATAACATTAAAAAAGCATTAACTTATAAATACAATAATATATCCCAATTAAACTATGTAACACCTATTCAAACCTTACAAGAACATTATATGTCTATGCTTTCATTTAAAGTATTTGGGATACCCAATTTGAAAGAACCATTTACAAATATAAAAAAATTAAATGAAATGATTGAAAATGAAATAGATAATATGATATATCGGTTTTTAGATGTTGAAAGTTATAATAATAAAAAATCGTTAAATGAAATAATCAATCTATTAAAAGAAGAAAATGTAATAATAAATTTTCAATGTATTATAAAACCGCCACCTGAATTAAATAAATACAATATTAATGAAAGTATTTGGAATATGAATGTTTTGGTAGATTAGTAATAAAAACAATATCTTTATTTGTATATAATGAGTGGTAATTTAATTTTCGAGATCCCAGTTATTTTTGATTTAAGTGGGGATTTAACATTATTTGGTGAACTTCCAGCAGAAGATTTAGTAACACATCATTTAAAATGGACTTGTTCAACAACAGATATTTCTGCTTCAAGATTAGAGAATTTATTTTTAATAGGAGACGCTAGTGGTGGTGATAAATTGTTTTGGGCAAGAGCAGATAATACAGGAAGTGAAGCAAATCAAAATTATTATGTATCTAATTTTGTAAAATTTATAGCTACAACATTATTAAAAGAATCACGATTGGTGTTTGTAACTGATATATCAAAAAATGTTCCAATAGGACCTGCAGTAGTAGGTCAAGATCCTTCTCAAAATCTTTACACCTCTTCTTTAACTGGATCCTCAGGAGCTTCTTATGCTGAATGTATGATACGAGTTTTATGTACGCATTTATTAGGAAATCCTTTATCTCAAACATTTATTAAGGATGAGACTGCTTTGATTAATTATATTGATTCTGATGCAAATCTTCATATATTATCAAGTCAATTAAATGAAACATTTGGAGGTGATATTTCAGGTGGTGGAAGTATTGCTATTTCTAGTCAAAAGTTAACTGGTATAAATTCAGGGTTAGATATATCTCAAAATGTAAGTGATGGACAGTCAAATGTTATTTTAAAATCAATATTTGAACAAATGGTTGCTGATATTAGTAACAATTCAACTAGAAGACAAAAAATAGCTGCAATGTCAGATTTAAGTGGAAACCAACAAAACGTAAAAACATTTGTTTATAAATTACCGTTTTTACCAGGAGATAAAATTAATTTTTACATTAGAAATTTCATTAATTTAGATTTTGAAGCGTTGACTGATATAAGTGGGAATTCAAATGGTTCATTAAACGATTTAGAATTAGCTGATGTATTTCCAGGCGGGTCTTTATCATTAGGAGTTACATCTCCGGGATGTTTTGGATGGATGGGTAATCCATTAAACAATTCATTTGATTTAACACAACAAACAACAGATATTAGTGGCAATACAGATATTTTTGACGCTCATATTTGGAAAATACAAGTTACATTAGTTTAAATATATAATTAAATATTACACTATTAAATTATATAAAATGCCCATTGTTAGATTATGTCCTTATTGCAAAAAAGGATTTTTAAAATCAAGTTATCAAATGTTAAAACATGTACAACATTGTGAAAAATATAACCCGACCATTATTCACGTAAATAATACAAAAAACTCATCTAATTTTAAAATAAAAAAAATAGCAGATGAAATTAAACCTTCAATTCTTTTTTCTTATAAACCATTAGATAGTTCTCATTAACTTACTAATAATTCCCTTATAAAATATTCGAATATCCTTTTTAAACACATGAAGTTTATTATATGGCACCCATTTTATCATATCTTTTTCATATAATCCTTTTTTATGGTATAATCCCGGTTTGTTTTTTTTTACATATAAAAACTGTTTTCTAAAATTGTGAATCAATCGATTATTATATGGAATATAAACTAAAAATGTTTTATATTTATTATGCTCTATTTCATGTATACATTTTGTATTGATTAAGTTTTCTATATCTTCCATATTCCCAAAAAAACCAGAACTTTCCTCAAACGCTTCTCTAACAGCAGTTTCTTTATATGTTTCGTTGCCTTCTCTACTGCCTCCAAAATCAGACCATAACCCTTTCTTTCCTAAATCTTTTTTATATTTATCTTTGTTTTCTCTACCAAATAAAAATAGTAATTTTCCTTTATATATTGTAAATGGTAATATACCTGCTCCCATTTAATATATATTAAACCATATATATTAAAAAATAGTATTTATCAATTTTTAGGTTGGAATGTATGAAACACATCTATCTCTCCCTTATTAACCAAATCAATTAATTCATCTAACGATTTTTCACCATGTTCGTCTTTATAATAAACATAAACAGGTGCAACAGGAGATTCTATAAAAAACATTAGATTAATTAAATGCTTTAACCAATTACTTTGTAACATTATTATGCTTTTTTGTAAATATTGTGGTGATTTTCGTTTTATTTTTTTAATAAACATAGCCATTTTAATAGCATAAAATATACTTACTTCACCGAAATTTGTAGCGTCAAAAAGCATAGTAAATGGTTCTGCTTTGTCGTATAAATTTAACCAAGTAGTTGTAAATTCATTATATTCTAAATAACTTTTAATATTACCAACCATGGTAATATATACCATTGGCCATTTATTTAAATCATACTTAGCAAACATATATATTATGTTGTCTAATGTATATATATAAAATGAACGCTTCAATGTTTGGAAAAAATGATGAATCTATTACAGCATCAAGTCATATGAAAAATAAGAAAAACAATTATTTATATAAATCTCGTAATAATAATGCTCAAGAAATAACAATGTCAAATTCAACAAAAATTAAAAATGTAAAAAGTTATGATACATTTTTATCAACAGTAAAAGGTTATATAAATTGCTGTGATTTAAGTTGTAATTATACCACCTATTTAGAAAACACAACTGATAAAATTAAGACCGAAAATAAGGATGATTGGTATGTTACAAGTGTTAATTATACTGGATTACAATTAGATGGTTCGGGGAATCCTATTGAAAAAAGTGAAATGTTAGGAGGTACAAATTGGCCATATAATAATACAAGAGGAAATGAAAAAGATTGTGGATTAAAAACACCATATTTTGTAGAAAATTATACTTATTTTAATAAAGACCCAGCAAACAATACGGTTACTACAAAAAAAGGTTCGGGAACATTTAAATCTGGTCACTATAATATTTATGCTAAAAACAAGCAACTAAATTTTCCAAATACAAATTTAAATGAGTAATGAGGTGGTATTATAAATTAATATGTCTTTTGATTATATATGCCGCGAAAGACATCTTCGGTTGGCGTTTTGCAAAAATTTATAACAAGTAATCAAAATACGGTGGGGTTTTCAGGAAGCGGTGGTGGTGGTGGTAATTCAGCATTAGTTCAAAAGTTACAATCTTATATTGATGTAAATGTAAAACCTTATTTTATAACAGATTATTTAAATAATGATACAAGTGATTTGGACAATTATATTTTAAATAATTATACAAATGTATTGACAAATTTAAATAAATATTTATCAGATACCGATACCAGTTATTTAGCTGCCATTGGTATATCTATTTTACAAATAACTGCAAAAGGTAGAAGTGATTTTAGAATATTATCTGAAGAAGTTCAACGATTGGATGATAGAGTAAGAGATTTAGGTGGATATTTAGTAGCTCGTGAAGCTCCTGAAGTTATTCGTGCTGTTGTGGAAGCAGATGTATCTTTGGATGTTCGATATTTGTTATATATCCAAAAATATGGTGTTCCACCAGGGGGTGTTTTTGATCCAGTATTACTTGCTGAATTTGATGGGTATGATAATTAACATATTTTTCTTATAAATATATAAAAATAATATGAACTCTCCAAATACAAGACAAATAAATGCTATAAACAAAACAAAAAATTTATGCAGTCAATTAAAGGTTATTATTAATAAAATAGAAGATATAGTTGAACCAACATCATCTCTCCCAATTCAACAAAACAATACAAGAGCTGCTGGTGTATCTGGATCAATTAGAGATACTTCTTATCATAATTGGACTACATCTTTACGTTCTTAATAAAAATTATAAGGTTTTATTAGTTATGATAATGTTAATCAAATCGTTCCATGTTGTGCTTCATTTCTTGGATTTCTTTTTTTAAAGATAAAATAATTTCAGCTTGCGATTCAATGATTTGTTCCAAGTTTTTATTTGTTTTATTACTATACCACAACCCATTTTTATTTACAAAAGGACCAATACCATGAAAAGTAGTTCTATAAACATTGATTTGTTGTATCAAATAATTAAATGAATCTTTCGTAAATGTATGAAAATCTATTTTTTCAATATAATATTCAGTATCTCTTCCTTGATTTGTAAGTATAATATCTTGTAACTTATCAACTTCCTTGATATCAAATGTAGATAAATTTTCTAATATTTCTTTTATAGTATTTTGTTTACTTTGATTAGTGGTATTTGTATTGTAAAATTCCATATTGTTATAATAAAACTATAACTATTATATTATTCTTTCAATTTATTTTTTTAAAATATATAACCCTAATACTAACTCTATACTAAAAATATAAAATTGAAAAAAAAATTAAACCAAAATGAATAGTTATAAAAATAGTATTAAAACATTCAAACAAGTATAAAACAAACAAAAAATTACCTATCAAAATTATGAGTTCAATAGTAAATAAATTCAAAGATTTTATAAAACAACATAAGTATGATATAAAAGATCATCAACTCAAAGGATTTGAGTGGTGTTATAACCGCGAAACTTCAACTGAGCTTTCTAAGGGCGGATTATTATGTGATGAAATGGGGTTGGGTAAAACATTAATGATGATATCATGTATGAAATTAAATCCAATGAAAAACACCTTATTAGTTGTTCCTAAGTCATTGATTGGTCAATGGAAAGAGAAAATAACACTATTATTGGGTAAAAAACCAAAATTATTTCATGGCATATATGCTAAGTCATTTATTGAAAATGCTGAATTGGATGAGCAAATTGAATGGTTAAGCAAAAATGTATACATTACTACGTATGGTATGTTAAATTCAGTTTTAAATAAGGTTACATGGGAACGAATTATTTATGATGAAGCACATAATATGCGTGAACAAAAAACTAAGGTATTTAAAAATGCCTTAAAAATAAATGGTAAAATTAAGTGGATGGTTACTGGAACCCCTATTCAAAACAAATGGGATGATGTTGTAACATTATGTAAACTTTTAAATTTTCCAGGAACCGATACCGCATTTGCCAAGGGTTCATCTACATCAATACAGAGGGATTTTATACAAAAATTTATGCTAATTAGAACAACAAAGCAAGTTAAAATTAAAATGCCAAAACTTAAAGTTGAAATTATTAAGGTAGCTCCAAAATCAAAAGATGAGAAAAGTCTTATGACTGATATTCATTCTATGTTATTATGTACGAAAGTTAATAAAACACTTGATTTTCCCTTAGTAAATAAAATGAGTACAAGTCATTTGGCGTATTTAATACGCGCTAAACAAAGTTGTAGTCATTCAAAAATGGTGGAAAAAAGTTTGTTGAAAAATTGTGAAAATAGAGAGGATAGTATACCAGATTTCACTAGTATAGGCACAAGTAAACTAACACAATTAATTAAAACAATAGAATCACATGACAAAAAAGTCAAAAAACTAATATTTTATACATTTAATCAAGAAAAAGCATTTATTGAAAAAATGTTAAAAGCAAAAAATTATAAAGTTGGTGTTGTAAATGGTAAAATATCAATAAAAAATAAAAATAAGATTGTAAAATCATTGGATTATGATGTTTTATTGGTTCAAATTAAGGCAGGTTCAGATGGTCTTAATTTACAACAATATGGCGAAGTTTATTTTGTATCTCCACACTGGAATCCAGCAGTAGAAAAGCAAGCAATTGCTCGTATATATAGAATAGGACAACTTGCTTCAAAAGTAAATGTATATTACCTTATCTCTACATTTGATATTAAAAATAGTTATACATTAGATGAATATTGTATGGAAATAAAAAGAAATAAACAAGAGCAAATTGACTTCTTATTTAAAGACAGTGATTTAAAATAAAAAATATAAAAACTATAAAAAACTATAAAAAACTATAAAAAACTATAAAAAACTATAAAAACTATAAAAATAACTATAACTACTATATGTTATTTTTTATGTAAAATATATAACTTTTATAAAATTGCTTTTATTTTTGTACTATATGATTAAGTTATTAAACAAACTAAGTAAACAAAAAACAAAGTAAATCAAAAACAAAGTTATTAATATGTCTAGCAATACACAACAACAAAATTATTATAAAAACACTTTATCTAATGGTAGTGTTGAACAAAAGGAACGGGTATGGAAACCTAGAAATGATTATCGTAATAATCGAGGAGGTAATGGTCAACGTTCTTTTCAAAGACACCAAAATTACAATGGTAATAATAACCAACGTTATAATAACTCTTATAAAAGAGGTGGTTATAATAATAACCAATGTTATAATAACTCTTATAGAAGAGGTGGTTATAATAAACGCCCTACAAATAAAGGAAGGCGTATCGTTGATAATAAAGATGGTTGGTCAACGATTAAAGGTTCAAATAATAATCGTAGGTTTAATAAAGTAAGTAATTATCCTAATAAACCTAAAAAAGAGAATAATAAATTTAATCTTTTAAATGAAACATCAAAAGATAAATTTAAAGGTAAAAATGTGCCTAAGATTACAAAATCTAAACCAGTATTACAAGGTTCTTGGGGGAAAGGTATTAGCAAAGCAGTGAAAGAAGATGTTAAATTTGAGAAACAAGTTCAAGAAAAAGAAAAAGATAATGGTATGGTTACTCTTAGTAAAGATTTGTTAACAGAAACAAAAACAAATACTATATATAAACCAGTATATTTATTTAAACCATTAGGAGATATTAAGTGGGGAGATGAAGCGATGGATGAAGATGAAGAATATAATAATGACAATGAATCTGATAATGATAGTGTTTCATCATATAACACTAGTGACGACGATAATGAATATAATTATGGTTATTAATTTAAAAAAACAAAAAAAATAAAAAAAAATAAGGGTCCTAGTATCCTTATTTTTTATATATTTTATTAAAACAATCTAAATGTATATTTACTTAATAATATAACTTAATGTCATCAGCAAATCGTATTCAAAAAGAATTAACTTTATTTATGACAGATCCACCTGATAATTGTAGTGCTGGTCCTGTTGACGAAGACATATTTCATTGGGAAGGTACAATAATGGGTCCAACTGAAACAGTATATGAAGGAGGTATATTTAATTTAGATATTCAATTTCCAAAAAACTACCCATTTAAACCTCCTAAGGTAAGATTTAAAACTAAAATATATCACCCAAATATTAATAGTGGAGGATTTATTTGTTTGGATATATTTAAAGACAATTGGAGTCCAGCATTAACTATTTCAAAGGTATTATTATCTATTTGTAGTTTACTAACAGACCCTAATCCAGATGATCCGTTGGTAGTTGATATAGCAGATGAATATGTTAATGAAAGAAAAAAATATAATGAAACAGCAAAAACATGGACGCAAATATATGCAAATAAATAATTCGGTATTTTATTATAATAATTATTGTTTATTATAATAAATGAATTGCTTTAAGAAACATAATAAATGTTTTCCAATTACATCATTAAAAAATGATGTTTATGAAAAAATAGATATACATGATAAATCTAGAATGCCAGAACAAGGTTGGATACATTCTTGTGTTAATTGTGGTCTTTACACTGCTTCTACTATATTATTCAATCGTTCAAACCACTCCAAAAAAAATTACGAATTTTGGTTTTATTTATGTAAACATTGTAATATGAAAATTGCTAGAAACGTAAAAGATTATACGATATTTAATAAGCATTGTTCAAATATGGTTAGAAGGTATAAAATAAAAAATTTAAATCAAGTTCCTGAACATGCTGTATTACCTGATGTTTCCATATCATAATCAGTACATTTGCAAACTCGACGTGCTTTAACACGAGCAATTTGATCTCCGGCTGTTAACATTTTATTAACCGGATTTGGTTGTCCTTGTACATTATCATTTATAGCTCCCGATTTGATATTATCTAAATGCTGTTGACTGCTAAATTCAGGCATTTTTTTATATGTTGTTTTTGGATCTACAAAATGTTTAATTCTAGTTTTATATAAATTTCTATAAGATTGTTGGATAATAGGCATTTTTGCATAATTACTACTACATTTACTTTTATTTACTCCTGTATTTGAAACAGCTAATTTAAAACCACCACCCAAAGAATTTACTTTGTTATGTCTGGTTCTATTATCTATTTTTCGTTTTAAAACGTATATGGACATTATAATTTAATATTAGAAAATAATATTAAATTGCTTTTATTTTTGTACCATAGATATAAGTTATTAAACAACTAAACAAATCAAATAACAAAGATAAAATACAAAAATAAACTTAAAATGACTACAATGACTACATTTCAAAAAAATAGCAGTAATGAACAAGGAATTTCATTATGTATACCATTTGTGTTTAAACATATTACAAAGGAAAAGGTGTTTGCTGTAATTAGGGCACAAAGAATTGGGCATATTGAAAGAATCGATATTGTGAATAAAGGTGAAAAGCATAATCGAGTATATATTCATTTTGCTAGAAGTAGATGGGGTAATCCAGCTAATATTAGAACATCGATGGACGTTTTGTTAAACTTACAATCGGGTATTCCATGGATTATTCCATATTCAAGATATGGGTATTGGAAAATCTGGATTTCAGAATCGGTAAAACCAGAACAAACTGATGTAGTAAATAGTGCTCCACGTGTAAAAAGAAAGGAGAAATTAGACTTATCAGAACCTACTGTATTAGATACAGATAAAGAGGAAAATATTATTTTAGATCCATCAGTATTGACTAGACAAACAGCAGTTAGATTTGATGATGATGAATTATGGGGTGCTTGTTGCGAAGAAGTTCAAGATGGTTTTAGTTCTACTACTAATTTAAACTTAGACTTAAATGATCCTATACAAGCAAGAATTGCTTCTGCTATACACTAATAATTTTAAAAACTAAAAAAAACTTAAAAAAAACTTAAAAAAAACTTAAAAAAAACCTTCGGGATTTTTTATTTAAATAATAACAAATATAAATGGATAAAAATGTAATTGTAACATGCCCTCATTGTGATTTATTAATTTGTATTTTTTTGAAAGATTTTAATTGTCGTATATTCAGACATGGAATATATAAATCAACCTTAAAACAAATAGATCCTCATTTGTCTAAAATAAATTGCGATTACTTAAAAATGAAAGATAATATAATTGGATGTGGAAAACCATTTAAATTAGTAGATGTTGATAACAAAACAATAGCAATAAAATGCAGTTATGATGAATAATTAATAATATCACAAATTAATAACATAAAATTACAAATACTATTAATACATATGATATTAGGAACCATTGTTTCAATCTGTTTTATATTAGCGTTATCATATAAAATACAAAACCTGAAATATTAAAATAAAAATCAATAGATAATTCTATATATATTATTTTTTATATCGTAGTTTTGGTGTATGTAAATAAACTATCCAAAACCAAGGGTTATCATAAAATATTTTTATATTTAAGTTGCTTGTTAATATGTTAATAACATTATCAACATAATCATTTTTATACCAATAACTATAGTAAATATGGACAATATTAGTATTTTTTCCTCTATTTTCTATAATATCAATTTTTTTAATTTTACCAAATTGATATTTATTTAAAACATCAAAGACTTGTTTCTTTTTAATATTTTTACATACTCTTGGAATACATAACGTATAATTGTTAAACATGGTTAGATGGATTATCAACTATCCATATTTATAAAATCAATTTATAAAATGCTGTCTCTTATAATATTAATTAAAAATAATTAATGTTTATTAATACATTCAACAAGTAAATGTATACGAAAATTTATATTGGCAAATTTAACCTAGGTTAGCTGTTAAGAGACATATTATATATATAAATTTTCTTTAAATTGATTTAAATAAATAAGTTATTAAATCAATTACACTAAATATAAATAATGAACCGTTTTAAAGATTTACCAAATAACAACCAACGAAACACTTATTCATCTAATAGAGATAATTCTAATAATCGATTTGGATCAAGTAATGCATTTAAACAAAATAGAAATAATTCAAGATTTTCGTCTACATCTACATCATCAAGCCAATTTGGTTTACAAACAAATAATAGATGGAAAAAAGATAATACGGATAGTGTAAACGACCGTTATTCTAATAGAAACGACCGTTATTCTAATAGAAGGTTTGGATCTAATTTTAATAGAAGAAACAGACCAAATGACTCGCGTGATGTAGAGAGTAAATTTATTGATTTAAAATCAATGTCTAGGGGATTTGACGTAATTACAACTAAACCAAAGCAAAATAAAAATAAAAAGCAAAATAAGAAAAAATCAATACAAGAAACAAATACAAAATTAAATAAAAAAACAAATACAAAATTAGATAAAAAAGAGGATGGTTTATCAAAAGATGATGAAGAATCATTAAATAGTTGGATATTAAATCAATATGCATATGAAGTTATTGAAGAAACGGAAAGTGAGGGAGAAGGAGAGGAAAATAATGAAGATGAATTAGAAAGCAAAGAATAAATAGTAATTAGTATAAAATTAAAATAATTAATAACATATTTTTTTATATGGTAGATATTGAAAATATGAATTTAGATGATGAATGGATAAAAGAAATAGATAAGGATGAAAATATATATAAAAAATTCTACAAATCTGCTCCAAATTATGTAAATTTATATATAACGTATCTCGATTCTTCAAATAACATTATTCATATCAAAACACAAACTACATCATTAAAGGATAATATTTTAAGTAAAACAAAGCTAATATATTACATTAGTAAGTATTCCAAATTTCATAAAAAAAAATATTATTGTTTTGACCTTATTAAATATAATATTGACGTTGATTCAAAAACAATAAATAAATATATTGAAAACCCAGAGTCATATCAATATTTATCGAATGAAAGTAAGATACTTGATATTTATTGGAAGGATAGTGTTGAAATATTTCATTCTATAAACTCGTTATATATTTTTTACAAACCATTAATAAAAACAAAGAAAACGTCAAAAAAAACAAAAAAGGACGTTTTGGTTAGTAGAAAAAAAACAAAGAAACGATACAATTAAAAGATAAAAGAAACTACTTAAATTTAGAAATACTTATAATATCATTATGAACACATATGGTGATAAAGGACATGTTCAACAATGTTGGGTAAAAGATAGTTTTAAAATGTCTTTAAATGAAACAGATATTCATAATTATATTTTACAATTGAATTTTCAGTTAGTAAGGACAAATAATATGGATTTATTAAAATATCATTGTAAATATTTGTTGAATATTTTGTTTAAAGATACTAAAAAATATATTAATGAAATAGTTGTAGTTTGTAAGTTAATTTTATATACACGAGATATACATTATGGAAAAGGGGAGAGAAAGTTATCATACATGTTACTTTTAGAACTATACAAACATAATGATGAAATGGCAATTATGGTATTTGAATATTTTGTTAGAAAATTACCAAATAAAACATCTATTGGATGTTGGAAAGATGTAAAACGATTTGCACAATATATTTATGATGAAACTGGTGATGATAATCATACATTTATTTTATATTTAATTGAATTTTCAAATATATTTTTAAAAACGGACCACACTAGAATCAAACAAATTTATGATTTATTTAAAAATAAAAACCCCGAAAAAATCAAAAAATATATACAAAATAATGTTGAACTTACTATGGTAGCCAAATGGTTGCCTAGAAAAAGTTTAAATAATCATAAATACACTTGGTTATTTGATAAATTGGCAGATAATATGTTTGACCATTATTTTAAAACAGTTTACCAGTATAAAGGTAAAATAGATAACAAAAAGTTAATAAAAGCATTAAATAAATCTGAAATGAATTATAGAAAAATGTTATCATTTGTTAATAAACATTTGAATGTAGTTGAAATCTTACAAACATCTCATAATACAGATAAAATAGATTTTGTAAAGGTGTCTAGTATTGCTAGGGAAAAATACCATAAATCATTTTTAAAACAATCAGCAAATAAACAATGTAGGTCAAATTATATTGAATTTATAAAAACAAAAAAATATATACATACGACACAATGTTTATATGAAATCGTAAGAAATATAATAAAAAATCAATTATGGTTGAAAAAATCAGACGATTTTGATAGAATTATTATAACTAAATTATGGAATTCCAAAAAAATGTATTTGAAAAATATGGAAAATATCCCATTAGTAGATACTTCTCAATCGTTAAATGGTATAGGGTATTATAATTCCATAGCGTTAGGAATATTTATAGCTGAACATAACAAAACATATTTTAAAGACAAATTATTAACATTTGGAAATAAACCAAGATTAATAGAATTTACTGAAAAAATGGATATATGTGATAAGGTAAAATGTTTAATAACGGCTGATGTTAATATTAACAGCGATTTATATAGTGTATTTAATATGTTAATTGAAATAGTGAAAAAATATAAATTACCTTCACAAGAACTGAAACCATATACATTAACCATTTTATCAGATATGCAGATAGAAGATAATATTGATATTAAAAATCCATGTATTTATAGTAATATAAAAACAATGTTTAATATAGCTGGTATTGAAATTCCTCAGATTGTTTTTTGGAATTTAAAAGTTCATAATGGATTTCCGGTTTCAACTATTTATAATTACGAGGATATATTAATGATTTCGGGGTTTAGTGAAAAAGTGTTATCAATATTTAATAGTAAAAATAAGAAAGATAACAAAGATAAAAAGAAAAAGCATCGAACTCACAATATATTTTTTGATATAATTAATAATAAACGTTATGATTTTGTAAATAAGGAAGTATTAAAAATCATATTATTATGAGTTGTTATTTAATTAAAATTAAGTACATTTATTAATATATGAGTAATATTTTAAATTTATATAATCAATTGGAAAACTTTAATGATATATATGAGCAAAATTTGATTAATAATATAATAGAAATGACGTTGAATCAACCTACAAAAAATAAAAAAGTTTTATCAAAAAAGGGAGAGAAAGAGTTAAAAAAGGTTGTTTTTAATTCAAAAAAGTTTACTATGAAAGAATGTCCTATTACCTTAACGGTATTTAATGAGGGAGATATAGTTACAAAATTACCATGTAATCATATATTTGATAATAGTGGTATATTAACTTGGTTGAAAGAAGAAAAAGCGAATTGCCCTGTGTGTAGAATGGAATTGGATTCAATCGAAGAAAAAAATAATGATGTTTTAAATGATATTAGTAATACTTTATTTGAAACCAATCCATTATCTTTATTTTCAAATATTACAATTGATTTATCATTAAACAGCGATTTATTACAACCATATCATAGAGACTATAATATTCCATCATTTGATTCTATATCCTCTTTTGAAGATGAAGATGATTTGTTTTTTTATAATTCTTTACAATTTTTAGAAAATGACAACAATGATTTATCTGACTTTGACTTTTTTAGAAATATGACTGCTTTTGATATGTTGGATATATCTAGTAATTTTATACAATAAAAAATTATATATGTTTTATTGTATTTAAAATTTATATGTCATCCCAATTAATTACTTCTTTATCAGTAATGTTTTTATTGTTTTTCTTAACATCATCATTATTCATTTTAATAACGATGTTAGTATCTTCAAACAAATCTTCTTCCGTAGTAAATTCAATACCTGCATCTTCTTCTTCTTTCATTTCTTCTTCTACTTCTTTCCAAATGTGTTGAGTAATGGTTTTATCATTTCTTAGTTGTTCGTATTGGTAGTCTGAATAAACGTATAATAAATCAACTTTCTCTTTTTTTTTAGGAGCAACAACCTCCCAATCTCTTTTACCAACTAATAATATTTTATTAATTGATATTTGATTATCTCTTTTATTTCTTCCACGGAACTTTCTTCTTAATATACACAATCGTTCTACACCATCATTGCAAATTACACCAATATTTGCTCCTCCGTATATATTTGTAACCCTAGCATATATTTCACAAGGTTCTCTATGATTTGCCAATCGTAATGTTTTACGTATAGGCACATTTTTAGCATATTTACTTGCCATTTTTTTATGTTTACTTCCTCCTTTTTTATTTTTTACCATTGTTATTAATAAAAATACTTATTATTTTTATTTTTAAATCAATTTTACATTTAATAATAACCTGGTGAAAATGTATCAGAGTGAAGATTTGATTTTAGTATTATATTCCAAAAATATTTATTACTCATTTTACTCCAACCATAGTATAAATTTATATCTCGATCATGCCAATATCTATCATTTGGCGGCCGTTTAGGTGTAATTTCTATTGCGTGCAATTCTAAGGACATCATTTGAATATTATTACTAACTGGGGTTGGTATTGCGACATTAATGAAAGGGTCTGCTATAAACATAGGGTCATCAGCAAGGCCAGGGGAATATCCAAGATGAACTTTTTTATAAAAGCAAGGTCTATCTTGTAATAATTCAGTATGACATTTTTTTAAATTATCGCGGAAATCTGGTGCGTAAGATAATATTAATTCTATAATTTCTTCTGGTAAGTCTATCATTTAGTTTTAATAATACTATTAGAAATTTAGTTTAAAATCAATTTATACAATATGTTATTTGTTTTATAGTTTCTTTTAATGGAGTATCATATACATTGAAACATTCATTTATAGTAATTGGTTTTATTGATTTAATACTTTTCATTTGTGTTTCTATATTTTGTTCATCTGGTTCAAATCCATATGTTTCATAAAATTCATCTAATATATCATTATTTGGGAATTGTATTTCTTTTTTTTTAAACGAAACATCATAATTAATAAATATTTCATTCCAAAATGGTGTTTTATTAGCGTAATATTCCCAATGATGTAAATAAGCAGATTTATATCTATCTATATCATCACAAATATATCCAAATGATTCATTCCACACATTTACTACATCCGTTTCATTTTTAAATCTAGCTAATTTAAACGAACCGATTAAATCATTGACTGGATATAAGCGTTTTTCCTTTAATGTTTTATATACACTAATACATGGGATATCAAATTGGTTGATTGATTTAATATTTTCTTTATTTAATTTTGTTTTTATATGAATTTGTTTCTTTTTAACTAACTTACTTACTAGTTTAACTATCCATTTGTGTTTTTGATTTGTATAAAACAAACACATTTTCTCTTTTCGTTTATTAAATCTAAATTTAGTTTTGTATATTTGCTTTATTTCATCAATATTTAAGGGTTTTAAATAAGATATTGCGTTAGGAATGTTTTTCTTTAATTTATCAATGGTAATGTTATTAATAAGGTCTGGTATTTTATTTTTATTTCTATAATAAGACTGAAATATAGTAATATCAATTACTTGTTTATGTAAATCCTTTATAATTTTAGCAATATGTTTAAAATCGGGTTTCGTTTTCCATGCGTTATATTCTATATCTAATACTTTTTCAAATGATATATATTTGATGTAATAAAAGTCATAATATATTTTGGTTATAAAATTCCATAAATACTCTTTGTGACAACTTTTATATAACTCATATGCCCAAAATAAACTTTCATGAAAAGTATGTTTGTTTTGAAATAATATAGACAACATAAAACTATATTTTACTTCATCAATATTATATAACAAATAAGACAATTGTATAGTTTCCATTTATATGTTATAAAAATAACAATATATATATAATTCAATTTATTTCTTAGTATAATATATAATGGTAAATATGTGGTTAGTGCATGTTAAAAACACTCGTAAATTACTTCCAAAGGGAACTATGTTTAAAAATGTGTTGAAAGCAGCAAAAAAAACATGGAAAAAAGCAAAGGGAACAACAGCAAAAGTAATGAAAAAGGTAGGTAAAAAAGCTAAAAAAACATTTAAGAGGGCAAGAAAAGCAGCCAAAAAAGCTAAAAAAAGAATTGTCGGAAAAACAAAAAAGGCAAAAAAAGGCAAAAAAGGCAAAAAAAGTAAGAAAAATAAAAAAGGTAAGAGAAAGAGTATGAAAAAAAGACGTAAGTAAGTAAAATATGTAATAAATATTATATATTTTATATTGAATTATAGATTGTGTGCTGTAATTATTTATTTTTTACAATAAAGCATTTTTGTAAAATCACATACACTCATATTTTGGTTTAACGCCCATAACCACATAAAGAGTTCAAAAATCATTATTATTATTAAAACTAATATAGCGTTAGAAGCTAATTTGATATTTTTTTTCTCTTTTACATCTAATAATATTATACCAAATAACATAATAAATATTACTTCAATAAAAATAATAATAAAAATATGCATTGTTATATATTAAATTGTTTTTGCCTTTTCTTTTAAGGCAGTCATTTTAATAGACATCGATTTATCTTGATTGATTTGTTTTGTAAGTTGTTTTTTAAATTTTTGTTTATTATCTTTGATTTGATTTGCTATTATTTTAAAAACGCTTTTTTCATGCTTATTATTATTTAAATGGTTAATAATGTAATCATGTGATTTATCTAATGATAACCTTTCTTTTGGATCTGGATGAATGTTTATTTCTAATAACTTTTTAAATGATTGTAAAAAATTACCTCTTTTTTTCATTTCAAACATATTTAATATTCTTAAAAACATAATAGATAAAGAATAATTATCCCAAGTATCACTATATTTTAATATATGTTTTATTGATTTTTCTACACCCATATCTGCATATTTATGCAATTGTTTAATACTAAGTTGTTTAAATGTTGAATATAATTCATCCGAAAAAATATCAAATGCTTTGTTGTATTCCATGTAAGTATTTACCATATCATAAATTTCATTTCTAACGTCATTATTGGGATGATTAATAATAAAGCATAAATAATGTATATCTAAACACCATAAAGAGTAGTCAGGGGCATAAGTATAAAAATATTCTTTTAATTGATAGATGTAGTTTGGATCATTGAAATTAGGTTTAATCTCATCTTTAATAATAGATAATCCAAAATCAATAATAATTGGGATGTCTCGTTTTTCATCATACATGATATTTTCACCTTTTATATCATAATGTATAATACCTTGTTTATTTAACATAAATAATGAAAATAGCAAATATATATATCCATGAATAATAGCATATAAAAATGTATTATTATCTATACTTGAATGTAAATAATTTTTGTAGTCAGAACCCTTTATGTATGGTAATCTGGAAATAGTAAATTTTTTATTAGGATATTTTGAGAAAAAACTACAATTATATTTGCTTGAAACCATTTGAACCACTTTATGGTTATACTCACAACTAGAAATAATAGGGGCAAAATATTTTTTTGAAAAAGGTATTTTTTTTACCATTTCTCCTATTTTGCTTTCACGACGAGAAGTTGAGTTTTCAACTTGTATTTTTGTTATAAATTTTTTAGTTTTTATATTTTTACCTTTACAAGTAAGACCTGGTTTTAATACACATCCATATCCTCCTTCCCCTATTACTTTTCCTCCGTTCTGGTCATAAGTTAATTCATCATCATCATCATCCTCCTTTTTAAATTTTGTTATTTTTGTTATTTTAAAAAATGGGTCATTCATTTAATATAAATAGTTATAAAAATATAATTTATTAAATTAATAATTTATACATCGAGTTGTTGTTTTTTAAGTTGCTTTTTTATTTTATAGTAAGCGTTATTAAACATTTTTTTGATTTTTTGTAAACATTCCGTTTGATTTAATTCAAATGTTTTTAGTCTTACTATTTCTGTATTAATTTCACTTAAAATATTAGTATCTGTTTCATTAATAAATTCTTTGTATAACAATGATGCTTTGATTGGGTTTTTATTAATATATGTTTCAATCATTTTAAAGAATACAGGATTTCTTGGAATATAATTTGTTTTTAATTGTTTATTTAATTTATAGGTTGTGTTTTTCTTATTTTTAAAATAATATCTAGCACTTTTATATATTTTTTCTTCTATATTTCCATTAAATCCTAAATCTAAAATGCGTTTTTCTTCTAGACTAATTATTTCATTATTAACTCTTTTCCATAAATGAAAAGCATCTAAGAAATCGTCACAATTGTCATTGCTGTGTAATTTTGAAAATTCTTTAATGGAATCCAATAATTCTTTGTTAAATTTAAAACGATATGTAGTTTGAGACATGATTATGAATTAATAACTAAATAAAAAAATATAAATCAATTTTATATGATTTATTATTTAGTTTATAAAGTGTATTACAATCAAAATAAAGATACGTATGATAAAATATTGGGTTTTGATACTAAAATAACAGATGTATATTTAAATAATTATTTAAAACCTATATCTATTAAACCAATTGAAAAGGTTGGATTGACATTGCATAATTGTTTTTATGTTTTAAAACATCCAACAGAACATCGATTTTTAACCTTTGATGATATAGATATTGCTTTAAACATATTATTACCACTTAATTATACGGTTAATGAAGTATTAACTAAAATAGAAGTGAAACGAATGAAACAATTAGTATATGTGTTTAATAAATAGAAATAATAAATTGAATAAATTGAATAAATATTAAAATTAATATAGATAATATAATTAAATAATGCCTACTACATCTAAATTAGTTGAAAAATATATAGAGAGTTTAACAGATCAAGAAAGTTTAGCGTTAGAAATTGCTAGAGAAATGCTAGGAACTTCATTTGATATGGAAAAATGTATAGGATTTAATAAGTGGTTAAAAAATCAAAATATTAAATCTAAATAATTTATATTATGAGTAGTAAAACAGAAACAGATAAAGTAGAACAACCTAAAACAGATAAAGTAGAACAACCTAAAACAGATAAAGTAGATAAAGATGAAAATAAGGAAACAGATGAAAATAAGGAAACCGATGAAAATAAGGAAACAGATGAAAATAAGGAAACAGATGAAAATAAGGAAGAAAAAGATGAAAATAAGGAAACAGATGAAAAAGTAAGTGGTAAATTTAATAGTAAAAAGGCAGAAAATACTACAAAAACACTTAATAAGGTTAATTTTTCTCGTTCCAGAGAATTATCAGATAAATATGCCAGTCGAATAGTTGATAGTGCTGAACGATATGGTAAAAAAATTAGTATTGATAAAATAAAGGAAAAATTGGGAGAAGATTTATTTAGAAATTTAAAGCAAACATCATTAAAATATTTTTTTGATTTTGTATCTAAATATTCAAATACAAGTATAGATATAATAAATGATGTATTTAAAAGTGCTTCTATTGATTTAGAAGAAGATGGATTATCGGGTGTTTTAAGTGCTAAAAATAGAATGAGAGGTAATATTTTGTTAATGTTTTTATTGGATCGATTAAACTTTGCTTTAACAAATGAAGAAACACGTGGTAAATTATTGGAAACAACAGAATTATTACAAAAATTTGCAAACGAAACCTTTATGGCAGTCATAACCACTTTACAAGAAAACAAACAATTATTAGAAGATACAATGGAAAATTTTAGACCAGTTATTAGAGATTTTATTGTTACTATTGTTGGTGCTGTTATACAAGGGTTAATGATTGCAATTGCAGCCTCAGGACCAATTGGTGCCCCAGCAAATTTATGGTTTCAAGGTTCAAAAGTAGTAAATGAACTAGCGCCAAAACTAGGTCAGTTTTCTGATAACGTTGGAAATATTATTGACAAATACGATAAAATGCTGGCTAGTTTAAGTGAAAAAGGAGAAGGTCCTTTACAACGATTCAAAGATATTAAAGATAAAATTAATGGATTTACAGATATGTTATCATCTGTTCAACAAGACGCGGCATTGATTGACGCAATGAGTAAAGGTGTATAAAATAAAAATAATTTATTATTTTTTTTATTTTATAATTAAAATCCTAAGTTTTTAAACATACTAAACGTCATATTTTGATTAGTTGCTTTATTTGATAATTCATCATTTCTTTTAACATTGAAAGGTATCATTTCATTTAATTTACCCATATAAATATATTTATTAGCTACTTCTACTACATTATCATTTTTTTTATTTTTTTTATTTTCATAACGTTTATCTACATTTGTTTTTAATTTGGCAAATACATCTTCAAAACCATCATCATCAACATCATCTAATTTTTTCATATCTTCTTTTTCCATTGCATTTTCTTCTTCTTGTCTTTTTTCTTCTTCTTTTGCTTTTTCTTTTTTTTCTTTTAATAATCGTTTTCTATCAATATACATATTTTTACACCTACAATTTTTAACATATTTTCTACATATTGTTTCCAAATATTCATAATTTATTGATTTATCTGCCCAATATTCAAATCCTTCTTTATATTGATTATAACGCATAAAAGCAATTCCATCAGGAGTGATATCTGAAACATAAACCATTTCTGATGGATTCCCACTTATATCCTCAATCTCATCAATATTATATTTATCTTCGTATTTTTCTTCTTCTTCTGATTCATCTTCTTTATCCTCCTCTTTATCCTTTGAATCATAGATTAACGTTCCTACAATAACAGTGGAACATACTAATCCAAATACTATAATATTTATAGTTAGCGTTAGTCGAATAATATATACAATAAATGGAATATTATATATCCAACCAAATAATCCAACTAATATTGGTAATCCCAAATTTATATATAATTCTTCTGGTTTATTTGTATAGTATTCAATAGTAAATTCTTTATAAAATTTTATTATGTCAAACATTTTTTTGGTATCGGTATTCGTATTAGTATTCATCTTTTAATTAAAAAAAAGTTATTTATTTTTAAATCAATTTAATTTAATATATTATTTAGATACGATATTATGTCTTAACTCCATTAAATCATTTATTTCCTGTGGTAAATAAGGAACCTTGTATTTTATATAAGAAGATTTTGATGGATGTAAACATATTAAGTACATATTTTTAACTGTTTTACCATAATTTTTTTCCAATAGATACTTGTAAGTATTTAACTGAAGGGTATAATGCCAGAAATTGGTATCTGGTAAATGATTAATACAATCCGTTTTTGCTGATTTCCAAGGATTATGTTTTTTAATTTCTTTACACCTTTTCCAATCGCATATATCAAGAGTTCCATCTTGATTTTCATATAACATATCAATAGAACCAGCTAATTTTAATTCTTTATCATATACCATCCATTCCGTACGATATGGTTTTAAGGTTTCACTATTATGAAATTTCATAAAATAAGAGAATTCTATAGAATCATTTTTAATTTTATTGTTATTGTAGAAACATTCAATATCATAATGCATTTTAGTTCCAGCAGTAGAAGCTTCTATTCTATTTCTCTCCCAAATATCTTTGATTTCTTGTTTTGTTTTTCCATAATATTTATTTTTTGTCCAATTGTTAGAACTCATCATTTTATCAATTATTTTATCACCATTGAAATGAAAGAAATGGCTATGGTTCCATGTAGTTACTGATGTAAAACTACTATCACCATCGATAGTATAAATATGGGGTCCTTCATCAAATAAAATGTGACTGTCTCTTTCGTGTGGATATTTTTGACTTAAATATTCAAGATTAACGTTTTCCATTATAATAATTAGTTGATTTAATTATTATAATTATTAATTCAATTTATTGTATTTAATATTTGTTGCATTTGTGTTTTAAGTATTTCAACATCATTCTTAAGTGTCGTATTTTCATTTTTTAAGGTGGTTACATTTGTATTTAGTTCTTTGATGGATTCAATTAATAAAGAAACTAAATTTCCATAATTAACCGATAAGTAATTATGTTGTCCCCCGCTTTGATTAACTACTTCTGGAACAATTTTTTCTACTTCTTGTGCAATTAATCCGATATGTTTTTTTGATTCATTATTAACATCATTTCTATTGTATCGAACACCTCTAAGTTGACACAATGTTGACAACGAATTATTAATGGTTTCTATGTTAAATTTAAGTCGTTTATCTGAATAATTAGCTACTTCACCGGGGAAAAGTGTTAATGTATTAGCATTACCTATTGTAATTTCATGATCACAATTATCAAATATAGATTTACTTTCATTTGTTAATACTTTTATATTTCCTTCTAATCCAATATTACCACATATATCCATTGTAAAAGCATTACCATTTAATTCTTCTGTTCCAACAGCAAATCTAATGTTTTCACTAATATCTACATTGTATCCAAAACCAGTTGAATAAGACACACCACTTGTGTCTATTTTTGTTCCAAAAATAAAATTAGAAGAACCATCTTTAAGTGTATTATTATATCCAAATATATAATTATGTTGATTTTTATTTGGAGAACTTATAATTTCTGAATCTTCAACAATATTAAATTCCCCAAATACAATAGACTTATTAATATTTGTCTGATGATCATTTCCTTGTATAAAACAATTATTACCAAGATTAATATTATTGGAACCAATATTAAATTGGAATGAACCTTTATTATTATTATTATCTCCAAAAACAGTTGATTTGTTACCAACAAATCGATTACCGTCTCCAAAAACAACCGTATTTTGTGATATATCTTGTTTTGTATTACTTGAACCAGCAATAACATATGGGATACTAGAATTACTTATATCTAATGCGGCTGCAACTGTAAATACATTTACTCCAATACCATTTTCGACACTTATTATACCTTTTGTTGGAGTATTCGTATCATCACCTATAAAAAGAAGTGAATTATTAACATAAGTATTATCATTACCAAAAATAGTATTACCAATGACAGAAATAGTATTTTTAAATATATTTTCTGTTGGAACAGCACCGAAAAGTGTATTTTGTGTTTGGTATATACCAACCGCTGTTGTTGCTTGTGATGGAGTAAAACCTTCAAATTCTGTTTGAGCACCAGCAGTAGCGTCATTTCTAAGTAATAATTCAGTAGGAATATTAACACCAACTTGTTTAATATATAATTTTTCTCCATCAAAAATTAATGTTCCATCATTTAAACTATTGAAATCTGTAGAGTTTTGAACAGTACTAGTTGAATTACCTAAGATTAAAAATTCACTTGTTCGAATAGCCCCTGAAATATCAACAGAAAGTTTTGTATTATTAAATGTCACTCGCTTAGTTGTTTCAGCAGGATTATGATTAATTAATATACGAGTGGCCCCGTCTTTATCCATTAAAATGGACATTGGTATATTTTTATTTTGTGAAATATCCAAATTATTTGTAAATACTTTTCCTGCATATGTAGGTTCATAATTTTCGTTACTAACTATAAAAGCCATACCGGCTTCTGCTCTATTTTGTTCTGCATCATACCGTTCATAATAAGAAATTCCAGTAGAATCAGTTCCGTCTACTTCTTCATTAAAACACATTGCTGGTAAACTATTTTTTACTGTCTCATTATTAAATACGTTTGTTGTATTTTTACCAAGAGACAATCTACATGATGGCGTATATGTTCCTAATCCAACTAATAAATCAGTAGAATATGATGAAATAGTAGTAAATTCAATACTACCATCATCAGCATCTTTTAAACTAAATACATTACTTTCATTAAATGTGTTTGATTCATTTGAAACAAATTGTCCCTCTGAACCATGTTGAGCCATATTTTGAGTAGAAGTCATTTTATATATATATAAATAATATTTAAAATCTCCTACTATTTTTTTTTCTCATTATAATTTTACTACATACGATAATCAATTTGTAATTTTTATGTAAATATATTAATATTTAGATAAATTAAAATGACATATAATATCGAATTATCATTAAAGTTAAAACAACAATCCAATATAACAACAACTATTAATAATATAATAGAAGAATCTTATAATTTTTCATGTATTGACCATTATGTTAATTATGAGTATATTTATAAGAAAAAAGTTATTATAAGAAATAATTGTATTATAAGTTTAACTTTTGATGATAATCAACGAGATATTAGTAAATTTATAAGAAAAATAAAAAAAAACAGAAGAATAAAGATTGAATGTGTTTCTTATGAAGATACAATAATAAATTTATTATATGCTTCAAAACAATATTTAAATATTATGGAAAAATCACAAATGAAAGATTATTTGGAAAAAAAGAAAAATGGATTATTAGATAATGATTCTTTAATTATGGTTGAAATTAATAAAAAATCTTAAATTGATTTAATAAGTATACATATTAATAATTACTAATAAAATGAATATTAACCATTACAATTATCACATCCTTAGATACATGTTTAATGAAACCAATTATATAGCATCAAATGATTTATATTATATTATAGCATTAATTGCTCATTATGTATGTGTTTCATTTATACTTCACGCTATATTTATGGATATAAAACAAGGTATTTGTAGTAGAAGACCTACTCTTGTTTATTACTATGAGGATAGAGATTACATATGTCGTTTCGTTGGTAAATTTATTTCTACCTTATTTTAAAAATTATAAAATTATACCTATTTTTTTCCTTTTTTTGTAGTGTTTTGCTTTGTTTTTTTCTTTGCTTTTTTTGTAGTGCCTTTCTTTGCTTTTTTTGTAGTGTTTTGCTTTCCTTTTTTTGTAGTGCTTTTCTTTCCTTTTTTTGTAGTGCCTTTCTTTGCTTTTTGTTTTTTGTTTTTTTCATTATTAATCATTATTTTTAGTCTTTCTTTTAATGAAATATCTTTATTTTGCATAATTTTGGTAAACATATCATTGATATTTTTATTGGATAATTTATATTCATGAAAATCTTTATTATTTTTCAAAACAATATTTGCATTTTTTCCATCATAATCAAAAGCATATTGTTTATTTAATGTTACTTTACCATTTTCTGTTTTCATTATTTTTGCTGTTTGTACTGTATATTCGGAACTCATGTATAAATATTATTTATATAAAAAAATTATACATATACATTATAATGAATCCCAAAAATCTAAAAAAAATTATTGAAAAATCTATTGCCAGTAACCAAGATACAAATAACAAAGATAAAGGTAAAGTAAGTAAAGAGATAGATGAAAAACATAAAAAAATATATAAAAAAAATTAAAATTGAAATAAAAATTAAACTAATAAGTTATTAGTATAATATAAATATATCCGTTATTATATCATTATGTCTTATAATAACGATTTTATTAACATTTTAGATAAATTAAGTAACCATTATAAAGTAAAAGGTAATCATAACAGATCAAGAGCATATGAAAAAGGCAGAGATTCTTTGATTTTATATGATAAAGATATTACTTCATTGAATCAATTAAAAGATATTCGTAATATTGGTAAATCTACTATTGGTAAATTGAAAGAATGGGTAGAAACAGGTAAGGTTGGTATTTTAGAAGATGCTTTAAATGATCCTGCGATTATGTTTTCAAATGTTTATGGAATTGGTCCTAAAAAAGCAGAAGAATTAGTAGAAATTCATAAACTTACCACCATTAAGCAATTAAGGTCTAAACAAGATGAATTGTTAAATGATGTTCAGAAAAAAGGTTTGAAATATTATGAAGATATACTAAAGCGTATCCCAAGAGATGAGATTAAGATATATGAAAAAAAGATGAAAGCTATCTTTAATAAAGTAAAAGGTAAAACTAGTACATTAAACATTGTAGGTTCGTATAGAAGAGGAAAATTAGATTCAGGTGATATTGATATTATTATTTGCGATGATAATAATGATAATACAGTGTTTAAAAAGTTCTTAGATAAAATGATAGAAGAAAAAATATTGATTGAAGTATTATCCAGAGGTAATATTAAAAGTTTAGGGGTTTCGAAATTACCTAATAAACCAGCAAGAAGAGTTGATTTTATGTTTACTCCTCGTAAGGAAAATGCTTTTGCTATATTATATTTCACTGGTAGTAAGGAATTTAATACAGCAATGAGATCTCAGGCTTTAAAAATGGGTTACAGTTTAAATGAACATGGGTTGTATAAAATGGTAAACAAAAAGAAAGGTGATAAATTGACTCAACCATTTAATACTGAAAAGGATGTATTTGACTTCTTAAATATACAATATACTAAACCCGAAGATAGAAAGGGTGCTAATTCAATGAAATTAATTACAACAATAAAAAAAAATAAAACCTTAAAAAAAGAAAAAAAATTAACTCCTCAAAATAAAACCTTAAAAAAAGAAAAAACAAAAAAAAAGAAAAAACTAACAAAAAAAGAAAAAACGATTTCAAATATAAATTATTTTAAAGAAAAGGGTGGTGATTTTTTAAAAACCTTATCTGAAAGGCAATTATCAGATATGATTATTATTGCAAATAAGAATTATTATGGTAATGATTCGCCAGTAATGACTGATGGTCAATATGATTTATTAAAAGAATATGTTGAAGAAACATATCCAGATAATAAAGTTGTAAAAGAAGGACACTCTTCTTGCGATGTAACAGTAGATAAAAAAAAGGTTACACTTCCTTATGAAATGTGGTCAATGGATAAAGTAAAAAGTGAAAAACAAATTAATAATAAGTTAAAAAAATATAAAGGTCCTTATGTATTAAGCACAAAAATGGATGGTATTTCAGTGTTATATCATTCGGAAGGCCCATTTAAGACACAACCTCAATTATATACCAGAGGTAATGGGAAAAAAGGACAAGATATTACTCATTTATTACCTTATTTAAAGTTACCAAATATTCCTGGTGTTACTATTCGTGGTGAATTAATTATTAAAAAACAAATATTTCAAGATAAATATTCAACCGAATTTTCAAATCCAAGAAATTTTGTTTCTGGAATAGCAAATAGTAAGACGTTATCAAAAAAATTAACACAAATGGCAAGTGATTTGGATTTTATTGCGTATGAAGTAATTAATCCAGTATTGAAACCATCAAAACAAATGAAATATTTGGTAAAACATTGGGGTAAAAATAAAACAGTTAAATTTGAAATTGTAAATGTATTGGATAAGGAAATATTATCTAATTATTTAATGAAATGGAGGGATGGATATAAATATGAAATAGATGGTATTATTGTTACCCAAGACAATATTTATCCGCGTGAATCAAAAAATCCAGAACACGCATTTGCTTTTAAAATGGTTTTATCGGATCAAATAGTTGAAGCAATTGTTGTAGATGTATTATGGAATCCTAGTAAGGATGGTTATTTAAAACCTAAGATAAAATTACAACCAGTAAAAATAGGTGGTGCTACTATTGAATACGCTACTGCTCATAATGCAGCATTTGTAAAAAACAATGGGTTAGGTGTAGGGTCGGTAGTTCAACTTATTCGTAGTGGAGATGTAATACCCAAAGTTCATAAAATGATACATAAAACAGAACCAAAAATGCCAACTCAATATAATTATAGTTGGACATCTGGTAATGTAGATATAAAATTATCTAGTGAAGATGCTGAAAATAATTCAGTAGTTAAAACAAAAATTATTGAAGAATTCTTTAAAAAATTAGAAGTAGTTGGATTAGGTTATAAAAATGTGGTAAAATTATATGAAGCTGGTTATAATACAATTGAAAAAATGGTAAAAATGAAAATAAAAGATATTGAACAATTACCTGGTATGGGTAAAAAGTCTGCTGAAAAGATTATTAATAGTATAGAAGATAGATTAACGAATGTAGAATTATATGTTATGATGAGTGCGAGTCATTGTTTTGGTAGAGGTATTGGAGAAAGAAAAATGAAAGAATTACTTACTCATTATCCATTTGTTTTAAGTAGTAAATCAAAAGACTCGATTAAGGTAGAAAAGATTAGTGCGTTGAAAGGGTTTAATACTAAAACAGCAAATCAGATTGTTCCATATATCAATAACTTTAAAAAATTTGCTAACCAATTAGGTGTTTTATATAAAATATATGATTTTAAATTATACAAGAAAAAACAACATCCATTACATTCAAAAAAACTAATAGTTACTGGCACAAGAGATAAAGAGTTTATGTTAAAAATAAAAGAATTAGGTATATCATTAAGTTCATCTGTATCTAAAAATACGGATTATGTTATCGTAAAATCGTTGAACGAACAAACAAGTAAAACAAATGAAGCAAAAAAACTTAATGTCTCTATTATAACTGTTAGTGCGTTTACAAAAAAATATTTATAAAAAATAAGTAGAAATACTACTTATTTTTTATTTATAAATTTAATGGGTTATAACTTGTATTTGTTTTAATATTAATTTTATATGGAAAACAGTGTTTTAATTCGTTATCAAAATCTTCAATTTTACCGTGTAAAAAATATGCCAAATAAGAACTATGTGAAACTACTGCTATCGTATTTTCTTTACAATTTAAAATATAATCTTTCATATATTTTACCCTATCATCTAATTCTACAATGGTTTCGTGAGTTGTTTCATTCCACAATCTATCTTTTTCCGTTAAATATTTAAAATTAACAATGGGATGATGCTTTAATACTAACGATTTTTTATCTTTTCTATGATTAATATTTTCATAAGACGCTGGGTATTCTTTTAATTCATCGAACGACAGTATTTTTACATTTGAGTTTTTAAATATATTTTTGGCGGTTTCAATAGTTCTGGTAAGAGAAGAAACCAATACAAGTTCAATATTATTTTTCTCAATCCATTGTTCTCCAAGTGTTAAGGATTCGGTCTTTCCTTTACCTGTTAAATTACTATCGGTTAACATCATATATGCTTTTTCACCTACATCATGAAATAAAATATTATGTTCTGCTGTGCCATGTCTAATACAATATACTGTTTTCATTATTATTATTATTATATAATTGGTTTTAATTTGTTTTTAATGTAATAAAAATCATAATATAATATTATTTCTTATATTTGTTTAAAAGACTTTCGATACTTGTAATAGTGTTTTTGTGTATCATTGTTTTTATTTTTACTTTTATATCCACACTACGATTGGATGTACCATATATAATTTGATTATATTGTAAGTATAAATTCTCTGGTAGCTTAACAGTTAAAGCTATTTGTATTAATTTTTGTTGTATTTTACAATATATAGTAAAAGCATGTTTTTTTGTAAATTCAACCCATTTATCTTTTTTGTTTAAGTAAATATAGGTTTGGCTATTTGTAGTAAATGAATATATCATTTCTTTATAAGGATCTAGTAATTCTTCTACTAGATCACAATACCCTTTTGTATATCCATTTTTTGTAATATAATCATAATGCTCTCTTGTTAATATTAAATTTTTTAAACAATTGTCAAAGCAATGTGGAGAATCAATATTGTCTGTTAACCATTTTAATTTATCTCGTATTATCTTATTTCTAGATTCTAATAATTTTTCCATGTGTTTTATTCTTTCCGATTGAACATATAATATATCTAATACTCTATTCATTTTTCTATTTAATGAAACAATACTGATTTCTTCTGTTTCTTTTTTTAACGGTGTGGGTGATTTTTCAATTGGTTTTTTTTTACAATAAGAGACATGTCTATTATACAACGATGGTGATTTATATATTTTTCCACAAAATGTACACTGCACTTTACACCTTTTTTTTGTGTTGCTATTCATTGTTATTGAAATATTAATTTAATATTAAATCAATTTTTTAATAATTATATATATTATATGTCAATAAATAGTTGTCATGGTTCTATCGTAAATATACCAGATACGCGTTTAAATAATAAAAAAGATAAGGTGTCTTCTTCTCTTCATACACAACATAAAAAAATATTAAATATTATTCGTTCTAATGATGGTCAAGACCAAAGGCAAACAGTAAATAATAATTGTCCAAATAATAAACAAATAAGCAATGTTGGTGGACCAGGTGATCGTGTTAAATCTATACCACCAGCTTATTATTCAAAAAATATGTTAAAAAATAGACTTGTAGATAAAAAATCGGGTGTTGATGTAAAGCATAATAGTTATGAAAGGTATTTAGCAAGGAAAAAAGGGTATGTTTTCCAACAGCAGATATGCTAATAAATTTATATATACTATTATATAAATGGCCGATAAACATAAATTACATAATATTAATAATAAATTTGCTGATTCTTTAAAGAAATTAAGGGAAAGAAAAGCAAAATTACAAACTGAAATTGATGAATATACCAAAGAAAAAGATGTATTGGTATCATCCTTAAAAGATTTAAAAGGTAAATTAAAGGTAGTTATTGAATTACTTGTTACAAAAAGTAAAAATTTAAATGAAACAAATATCGCTATTGCTAATTCGGAGAAAATATATAATAATATATTGAATGCTTCTGAAAATTTATTGAAAATGATAATGAAAGAAGAAAAAAAAGATGGTGAAAAATAATTTGTATTTAATAATTATTATTAAATACAAAATAAAAATATTTAGAATTTAATGTTTATGGTATATAATGATTGATTCGTTATGGTATCTTTTAATAGGAGGAGGTTCCAGTATTGTATCAAGAACCTGTACATCTCCATTAGAGATTTATCGTTTACAAAAACAAAATCGTTTTATACCGGGAAGTAGTTTAAAACACATTTTAAAAAATGAAGGGATTTTGGGATTATGGAAAGGAAATGGAGTAAATTGTATGCGCGTATTCCCTCAATACGCTATAAATTATACATTATATAGAAATGTATTAAACCATATGACATATGAAAATAAGTTTCATAATATTTTTGCTTCTGGTTTTATAGCGGGTTCACTGTCTATGTTATGTATTTACCCATTAGAAACAAGTAGAACCTTTCTTTCTTTACAATCAAATAAAAATCAGTATAAGAATTTTTTAGATATAATTAAAAAGGTTCCTTTTAAAAATTTATATGGTGGTTCAATGATGAGCGTAATGGGGTTTGCTCCATGGAACGCGATTAGTTTAACTACTTTTAATATATATAAAAATTTACTATATAAGCATTATGAAGTTAAAAATCCTAATTTAATGAAATTTTTTTGTGGAGGATTTGCTGGAATGACTGCTATATCAATTACGTATCCAACCGATTTAATAAGACGTCGATTACAATTACAGCATTTTGGTTGTGATAGTGTTCCTGATTATAATGGAATAATTGATTGTGCTAAAAAAGTGGTTAAAAGCGAGGGATTAATTGGATTGTATAGAGGGTTACCAGCTGCTTATATGAAAACATTTCCTAGTTTAGCAATTCAATTATATATGATTGATACATTAAGTGATATACATAAACAATATGTTATAGATAATTAATCTATAATTAATGTATATATGAACCTAATTCGTAATGCTTTTGATAGCATTTCTAAATATATTTATAATAATCAAGAAGAAATAAATGATGATGATGATGATTATGGTGAAATTATTATTAATGATAATATTGAACCAGATGAAATAAATTTTAATGATTATTTACCTGTTTTTTTGTATTCTCACGCTGAATATCCCACTTTACCACACTTAGATGTAGGTAAATATCCTGGTACACGTTCTAGATTTGTACAACCAAATAAAAGGGGTAAAATTAAACAAACAAAAAAAAGGCAAGAATTATTTACAGAAGTTCCAGATAATGTTATTGTTGTTGATCCAATTATAAAAGGAAAATTATGTAATTCTACAAAATCAATCGATTATGGATTTGTTGATTTCATTCTTAAAAATGGAAACTCTTCGTTTTTAGAAAATAAATCATTTTTAAAAGCTTATAATAATTATAGTAAAAACTCATCACCAATAAAAAAGAAAAAAACAAAAAAAAGAACAAAAAGCAAAAAAAGGAAAAGCAAAACAAAAAAAGAAGACAAAAATAATGATTTGAAATTAATTAAAACTTTTTATAATAATAAAAAGGTTTATTTTTCTGGTAGTACAATAAATAACTTTTCAATTGTATTTGATGTTAATAAAAAAGGAGATGAATATAACATACCTTGGAAAATAAGATATAAAAACCCAATACGTGGAAAGGAACAAACAATACCAATAGATAGGAAATATAATCTTTATAGAGAATCAGATACAAATCCAAAAAGAATATTATTAGAAGATACAATAGAAATTATTATTGAAGAATTAAATAATGTTGCAGGTTTAAACCAATATAAAGATGGAAATGGTAACGTAAAATTTGTATTGTATTTAATAAGTTGTAGAGGTGGTGATACAAAAGAAACAGAAGATAAGCAGATATATGTAGGTCAAGAACAAGTAAAAAAAAATGGAAGATATTTTATTAATAAAACAACAACAAAGGGAGAAGAATTATTTGAAAGTTTTGTATATACTACACCATCACCATTAACATCTATTTCATCAGTGGATTCGATTGGAGGTGGCAAGAAAAAAACACGTAAAAAAAAGTATCGAAAAAAAAGTGTTAAAAAATGAGTTAAAAAATATTACAATTATATAATGAATAAAGTTTCATTATATAATAAAGAAATGTATGGTGAAGTTACTACACCGCCAATATTAATCAATGAATTATTTGATATGTTGGATAATGAAATTTTTAGTAGAAAAAATATAAAATGGTTGGATCCTTGTGCTGGTTCAGGTGTTTTCTTTAAAGAATTATTTAAAAATAGATTAACATCTCTCCCAAATTTAAAAAATAAACTTTTCTGGATAACAGAAATTAATCCCTCTCACACAAAAATACTTACAGAAAACTTTAATGATATGGTAACTATACGTAACACTGATTTCTTGGATTTTAATGAAACACAATTTGATATTATTGTAGCCAATCCACCCTTTCAAGTCAATGGAAGTATCAAAGTACCAACAAAAAAATCAGATAAATGTAAAGATGGAAAAGAAATGTGGAGTCATTTTGTAAAACATGCTATAAAACTGTTAAAAGATAATGGCATATTGCTTTTTATAACCCCTATTATATGGTTAAAAAGGGACCATAAAATGCATGATTTTATATTGAAATACAAAATAGAAGAAATGAAATGTTATGATGCAGGAAAAGCAAATAAATTATTTAAAGGAAATTGTCAAAGTCCAATAGTATTATTTAAATTAGTAAAAACACCAATAACAAATAAACTTCAAAATGTGAAAGTGGGAGAGATGATGTATAAATTTAATGTATGTGAATCCATTCCTATGAAATATTACAATGAATTAAATAATCTAAGAACCCTTGTAGAAAAGGTAGGAAGTTTAAAGGTGATAAAAACCAGTATGAGACCAGGGAGACCTAAACATTTAAAGGTTAGTAATGAAATAACCGGTGTATTTTTCTATAAAAATGTAAAAACGTGTATTATAAAAAAAAAGAATGACATCATCTCTCCCAAATTAGTGATAGAATATTCAAATATTCCTTGTGTGTTTAGTGGTAAACCAAAATTAATATTAGCTCACAAAATGTATGGTTATTGTTATTTTGATAAAAAAGGAGAATATGGTATTTCAAATAGAGACAATTATGTTATAGTAGATTATAGTGAAAAAGATATGGAAATCTTAAATAAATTTTTAAACCTTCCTTGTATTATAAAGTTATTTGATGCTACTAGATACCGAATGAGATACTTGGAACGATATATATTTGATTTTATTCCTAATATAACATCTCTCCCAGATTTCCCAAAAAACATAACAGATATCTCCATTAAAAACTATTTAAAATTATAAAAAATGTATTGATAAATGAGATATATTAATATAGTTGGAGTAACTTTTTTGTTTCTTCCAATCTTTTTAAAATATAAATCAAAAAGAGCTTTAATGGTTTTTATAAATGGAGTTATTTTTCATTCCAATGAAAATAATAAATATTTGAAATATTATGATATTATGTGTAATGCTTTGATGTGTTATTATACTTATAATAAAAGTAAAATGACTTTAAAATATATATTATTTTCATTGGCTAATTTCATGATAAATTCTTATATGGTAAATAATAAATTAATTTCGTTGGTAAATAGTGATTTTTACCATATTTTCTTTGTTCAATCACCATTAGCAGTTTGTTTAAATAAAGTAAAAAATCTCAAATAATTATTCATATAATACATCTAACATATTTGATTCATGTAAATTTCTATACGATTTACTTGGTTTGTATTTGTTATGATTAAATGTTTCTTTAATATTTATATCTTGAATTTCCATTTCTATTTTTGGGAGAGAAAGGATTCGATTTTCATGTATTTGAATAGTAGTATCTTGTATTAATTGTTCGGCTTCTGTTATAACGTTTTTTGTTTCTTTTTTTAAATAATCAAAATGTTCTTGTATTAATGATTTTGTAAATAAAAAACAATGGCATATATAATAAAATCCAAATAATCCAAAGCAACATCCTTCTAACATGTATAAAATAAGTATTATACTAATTATATTAAAAATATTTTTATATAAAATCAACTAATACATTTATCTTATATGAGAACAAGAAAATTATCGAATGATGGGTTACATTTATTTAATTTGTCAATAAATAAATATTCAGAAAAACGCTGTATTGATAGTGGTGTTAAATGTTATGGTAAAGTAAAACAACTTTTATATAGTTTATGGACAACAAATTATGATATAGAATTAGATATGACAAAAAAGGCAATGAGAAATTCATCTAAAACATTATATTCTTATTTAAAAAAAAACAATGATATGTTACCTTATTTAATTAATAATGCTGTGGTAAATATTATTATGTTAATTTTAACAAATGATAAAAAGTTATGTAATTATAATGAAATTAAGCTGAATTATGGATTTTATTGTAATTTAGCTTTAAAGGCAAAACAAGAAAAAGACCATCAAACATCATTATTAATATTATGTGCTTTACAACATCATTGTTTTCATACATTAAAAATTAAACAAAAATATAACAAACAACTAGATGAATTAGCAAATACATATGGAAGTGCTTTATCTTGTTATTCAAAACATATGAATGAGTTTTTAGTTGTGAATGATTTTGAATATTTGCCTTCAATAATGATAATGCAAATGCAGATGAATAAAACAAATGAGCAAGAAAAAGGATTAAAGTTTATTAAGAAAAAATCTCAACGATTAATAAATTTAAAAAAATCATTACAAGAAAAAATGGATGATTATTATAATCATTATAAAGAAAGTAAAGAATTAATAGATATTTATAAGTTAAATCCTTTACAACAATTTGATTTGTTATTATCATCAAAGGGGGAAAAAATAACATCAAAATTATTTGATTTGATTGGCAAAGTTAAAGTTTATACTAAAAAAACAATATCAATGAAAAAATTGAAAATGAAATAATATATTTAAGTGTTTTAAAAAATGAAACAAATAGGAGTAACTAGATTTACAGATGATACTTATAATGAAAATCAATTGTGGAAAAAAGTGAAACAATATAATGGTTGTATTTATGGTTTTGATCGTGAGATTTCATTAAGTAATTTTAATTATATGGATGAGATTTATACAATAGATATTAGATGTAGTCCTAATACTAAAAAATCACCACCACATATTTATGGAATAGGTAAAGTAAGATTTGTAACTAAATCAGAATGGCGTTCAAGAATATATAGTAATCAAGAATACAATCGATTTGTTTATAAAGGAAATATTTATAAAAAAAGGGAAGAGTTGATAATGGATGATGATAGTGAAGAAACGATAAAAATGTTGGAAAAGATGTTATGTACTGGACCGAAACATTTTAAACGAGGAGATGGATTAACTAAATTAACATATGAAAGAATAATGGCTTATAACCCTAATGCTAAACCAATACCTCAACGATGTTCTAAGTGTGGTGCTTTAAAAAAGGGTCATAAAAATTGTAAAAAAAAAGATTCAAAGGTGAAATTTATAAAAATAAAACGATGTAAAATATGTCATGATCCATTAAAACAAAATGGTGGATTGTCTCATATTTGTTTAGGTAGAAAAAAAAACATAGAATTTTTGGAAAAAGTGTTAAAATTATTAAAAAAACTTGATAAAAATATAATAGCAAAATAAATTATTAAATAAATATAACATATTTATATAATAACTATGAGTGATAATACCGATTTTGATGTTGATAATTATAGTATGAGTGATTTAATTCATATATTAAAATTGCAACAAAAAGCGCCATTAACAAAGGCAGATATTATAGAGGCAATTGAAAATATGGTAGAAGAATTTGAAGGACAAGAAAAATATATAAAGTTTTTTTTGAATGTTCAAAGTAAATTATTGGAAGAAAAGGATATATATACAGAATCGTTAGCAGTTTCACAATCAGAAAAAGATATAGAAACTATAAATGAAATGCATGAATTAATAAAAAAAGTTGCTCCTGATGCTATTATACAAACTCCTGCACAACTAAATGGTTCAAACAATAATAATATATCTGAAACCAACAGAATTATAAGTTTTGATAGTCAGTTTAGAGTTATGTTGGATAATGAAGGTGCTGCTGGCTGCAAGAAGTCCGATACAGCAGAAGAAAATTCCAATCAATTGACTGATGATGCTAGTGATTATGTATTAAATTTATCTCAACCTATAACCAATGTAACAAAAATAAAATTGGTAGATGTGTCTATCCCTATGAGTTGGTATGTATTTAGTGGTGATTATGGGACCAACTATGTGGATATTTTGATTAATGATACACATACATTATTAACAATACCAGAAGGGAATTATGATAGTTCTACTATTATAAATAAAATGAATACAAAGGCAACTAGTGCTAATTTGTCTATTGTTTTTTCATACAACTCAATTAATGGAAAAATATCAGTAGTAAATAATACTGGTAATACTATACAAATTAATTGGTATTATCCTATAAATACGGGTTCATGTGGGTATGCTCAAGGACAGAAAATGGATTATAATTTGGGGTGGTTATTAGGATTTAGAGAAAAAAGTAATTTGCTTTCAAATGGAGTTACATTAACCGCTTCTAGTATATTGAATGTAAAAGGATTTGATTATTTGTTTATCTCATTAGATGATTTTGCTAATAACAAACCAAATCCAGATTTAATTACAAATGTAAAGCAAAAAGATAGGTATAAATTACCTTCTTATTACAATAGACATACTATGGATAAAGATTGTAATGGAGCCACATTCCCTACTAACTGTTTGCCTGAAAAATCAGGTTGTGGTATGGTTCCTCATGATCCAGATAATAGAAGTAATTTATCCCAAGCACAACAGTTCACGATAGAACAAATAAAAGCAACAATGATTGGTGGAATAGATGTAGATAGATATGGAGCACCTAGCGCGGCAGATTTATTAGCAAAATTAGTAGTTGATTTTAAATTTAATGAAAAGGTAATGTTAAGTGATTTAAATATTATAGGAGAAAGGGTATATTTTGCACCAGTAACATTCAGAAAATTTAAAGTTAAACTATTATCTAAGTTTGGCCATGTTATTAATTTAAATGAGAGAAATTGGTCATTTACAATTCAAACAACAGAAAATTATTAAACAATTCTACAACAACTATATCTTAATTGTTTTGGTGTATCTAATTCGATAGTGCATTTTTTAATTCCCTTAATTTTGACATTTTTATCTTTTGTTTCTTGGTATATATATTTTGTAAATTCTTTAAAACATTCATTTACATTACAACCGGATTTTGCGCTTACCCCATAAAACATAATATTATTATCATTACAATAATCTGTGATTAAACTAAAATTTGCTTTTTCATGAAAAGAATCTATTTTATTAAGAAGAACCATAAAAAATACATTGGGGTTATTAGAAGATTGTTTTTTATAATATTCTTCTCTCCAATATTTTATGTTGTCTAATTGTTTTTTTGTATAATCATCAATAACAATAATTACACCTATTGTGTCTTTAAAATAAGATTTTATAATGGAACGAAATGCTTCTTGACCTGCTGTATCCCAAAGTTGCATTTTAACAAATGTTTTATCTATACATATAGTTTTACAAGAAAAATCAACGCCTATTGTAGTGTTATAATTATCATTATAATCATTAAAAACATATTGTCTTGTTAATGATGTTTTACCTACACCGGCTTCTCCTATCACAACATATTTATAAATATAATCAAAATAAGGAATGGTTTTGTTATCAGTCATATAAATTAGTATGATATAAAACTTTTATATTTTCTTAAACTAAAATATAAATAGTTTAAATATTTATAACGTATTTTATATATCAATGGAATTAATGACTTCAAATATAAAAGAAAAAGCGGATATGATACTTGAGCCTTTACAAGTAATGATTGAATTAAGTATGTTGGCTTATTGTGAGATTGGAACAAAATTAAGTGTAGACAGTAACTTATTAAGATTACATCCTCCTTCTTATACACAAGGTATAGTTAGATGGTGGAAAAATGATAAAAAGCAAGATATACATTATTTATTTCACGCAATAAGAAGATATTATATATGGTATAAAACACAAGACCATAAAATATTTAATTTTATATTGGAAAAAGCGATTATAGGTTTAAATAAACTAATAGAAACTTATAAAAAATGTGATGAGCGTTCTATATTACAAACCCTTTCATTATATAAAAATGTGTTGGATTTGGATAATTCGGATTTGTTTAAAGATAAATCGGCGGAGGCAATAAACATGGATAAGGTGTTTAAAAATATAATAGATATTTATGATGATAAAATGATAAGGGTGGTATACAATACATTATTATTGATGGAAGAAAGTAAAACTTCTCAACAAACATTGGATTATTATTTGATTGCGTTAAAGCATTTTATGATACCAATCAATGAAAAAATAAGAAATTGGATACAGGAAAATCTAGTAGTATAATTTAATATGATATAAATATATAATGGGTGTAAAATCGAGAACGAAAAAACCTTCAAAAAGTAAAAGTAATATTAGGAGGAAAAGTACAAGTAAAAGTAAAAGTAAAAGAGGGAAAAGTACAAGTAAAAGTACAAGTAAAAGAGGGAAAAGTAAAAGAGGGAAAAGTAAAAGTAAAAAAACTAATACATCGAAAAATCCACAGGAAGCCTTTTTTAAAAAATATTGCGATGGCGCTTTTCAATCTAAATTATTAGAGGGAATGAATGTATTAATTAGTGATATGAATAAAGGGACAAAAAGTGAAAAAGAATTTGTTAAAAAATTAAAACAAACACTACCAAATATTTCTTTTTTAACTTTTGAAAATAATAAAATAAAATTACAAAAAGAAAAGGATCAAAAGGGAGGTGCTCCTAATGATGAAGAAAAAATTTGTAAAAATACTGGACAAATTGTTACCTCAATGCCTCCTTCTAATGAAACAAATCCTTTAAGTATTTTACAACAACAAATGAACGAATTGTCAACTGAATTAACATCTTATCGTTTAAGACCAGATGCTGTTCAAAGTGAAGTAATAGCAAGACAGAACCAACTAACAAATATGGCTATGGCGATTGAAGCGGTTCGACAAAGACAACAGGCAATAGATATTGTACGCGGAAGAGAAAACTGGAATAGAACAGGTGATATTTGTAATAGTTTATTATCTCTAACTTTTACAGGATTGGCTGGTTATTTATCTTATTTAGTAGTAACATTATTTGAAGGTGCAGCTACTTTTATAACTACCGGTGTAACTGGAATATTTATGCTATTTTGTATAAGTATATTTCAAATTTTTATTTCTCTTATAAATGGTGTAGGAACTCGTATTCCTGGTTGGATGGGTGGAGGGGATATTGTAACTACGAACGGTCGTGACTTAGCATATAATATTACATCTACTATAAGCAGAGGAATTACTGAAACACCAGAATTGAATGATTCATTATTGAGATTACAAGAATTAGGATATACAACAAAAATGATTGCATTTATGATTCTTTTTGTAATGTTTATGATAATTACGCATATTATTAGGATATTTATGACTGCAAGACGGTTTAGTATTGGATGGACAGGAGTATCTGTAGGAGATGGTAGACAACAATTACAAAATATATCAACATCAGTTCAAGCTCCACAATTAGGAAATCGCAACATACAAGATCAACAATCTAACACAAATTTACAATTGACTAATAATGAACCGGATATTAATGGTGGTTATAAAAAGAAAAAGAAAACCAAAGCAAACAAATCTAAAAAGAAAAGTAAAAAAACAAAAAAAGCTAGAAAAAAACGTCGATAAATATAATATAAAAAATACTATATTTATTTCTTGTAAAAAAGTCTCCAAAAAAAGTCTCCAAAAAAAGGCACCATTAGAACAGGTACTGATTTTCCTAAGGGTGCCTTTTTTTGGAGACTTTTTTACAAAATAGTGCCTTTTTTACAGAATTTCAATATTTTCCATCATTCCATTCATTTGCTAATTTAAGACCATTCATCATAATAAAACGTTTGATGTATTAAAAAGTATGGTCTCTTGTAAAAAAGTCTCCAAAAAAAGTCTCCAAAAAAAGGCACCCTTAGAACACTTTTTTTACTAAAAGTTTTTTGAGATTTGAGAAAATCCTGAACGAGAAATTCTGAAAATGCAGAAAAAGTTTTGACAAAAAAGTGTTCTAAGGGTGCCTTTTTTTGGAGACTTTTTTACAAAATTCAATAATATATTATTATTTTATTTATTCAACTCATAAATGGTTTCAAATAATTAATGTTATTTATTATTTGAAAAATGAAAAATCGAAAAAAAAGCCTTATTTTGTAAAAAAGTCTCCAAAAAAAGGCACCATTAGAACAATAATAAAAAAAAACTTAGAGATTTTTTCTTTTTTTAATATAAATGACAAGAAAAAAAAGCAAAAACTACTCTAAAACTACTCAAAAATCGGCATTTTCCAACAATGCCTTTTACTGCAATTGCTGTGACTATTTATCGTCTAATAATTCGAATTATAAAAAGCACCTTCGCACCAACAAACATTTAGAAAACTACTCTAATTTTTCAAAAACGAGCAAATCTCTCGTCTCAGTAAAAAACAAATTTTTTTGTAAACATTGTGACTATTCTACGTCACGTAAGTCTAACTGGTGTAGACACATTAACAGCATAAAACACATGAAACAAACGAGCAAAAACGAGCAAAAAACGAGCAAACAAGACGACGCCTTACCATCAATGGAAGATTATAATAACCTTTTAGACGAGATTGAGACGTTAAAAACAGAAAAAATCTCAAAAAACCCAAAAAAATCACAAAAAAAGCAAGATAATTTTGATATGGAAATGTTAAAAAGTCAAATAAATAAAATTATTGAAAGTCAAAATGAAATAAAGAATTCAAAAATAGGGAATACGACAATTAATAATTATAATAATAATAATATATCGATAAATTTATTTTTGGATAATTATTGTTCGAATGCTAAGAGTGTTCAGGAATTTTTAAAAAACGTTACTTTTGAATTAACGGATATTATTAGTAATAATTTATTAATAGAGGATTATTTATCAAAGAAGTTGATTAAAAATTTACAAGATATGCCTATAACGGAGAGACCGATACATTGTACGGATAATAAAAAAAAGAATTTTATGGTGAAAGATGAAACAAGTGGTTGGGTCCAAGATAATGGTATGGATTCAAGTGGATCATTATATAATAAAGTAAATCATTTACAAGACAAAGCATATATAGAGTTTTTTAATGAATATGATAAGGCAAATCCATTACCACATGATACAGAAAAAGAAAGAATCAAATGTCAGATATCTAGTGATATGATAACAAGTAAACATAAAAATAACAAAAATGCTATTATAAATATAGCAAATACGATGTCTATAACGGAAGCGATGGATGGTTCATTATTAAATAATAAAATAAATGATTAATATAATGGGGACAGTTATGAGTATAATTTCATCATATAATTATAATAAAAAAGGTGAGGAATATATATATAATAATAATAGTTATGATAATATATATATGGGAAATGTTTTAAGTAAAATGAGGGAAACGATGGAACAATCATTAATGAAAATTAAGAAAAAGTTAGGAAGAGATACTAGAGCAGAACAAATTTATAAAGAAATAAATCAAGAAGATGTTTCTATTGAGATGAGAAAAAGTCAGATATTTGTTTAGGTATGTAATAACTTAAAAAAATATCAATAAAAATAGTATAATGAAGTTACACAAAACATCTATTTGTACAAAAGTTATGTCTTTTATAGGCATTTTTTTATTACTTTCTCCTTTACAAGTTACAAGCGCTAGACCTTATAATACAAAAAGTAATCGTTATATCCGACAAAATACCAAACCAGTTTATACGCAAAAACAGATTAATAATGCGTGGATTAAAGTGCCATGGAGTCATGGAGGTCATTATTGGCATAATACATTAACGCGAGATGATCAAGATAATACACCATCATGTTATTTAAATAATTAGGTATTTAACCAATTTAATAAAAGAATATCATCATAAGCAATAAAACAAATTAAACAATAATATATTATACCATATATATTTATTTGATGTATGTAATTATAAAGATAAATAAAATGTATAGACCAATTTATAAAACATGTTAATAAATAAGTTTGTTTCGCTTTTTCTTTGCTTTTTTTTTGCTCTTCTTGTGATAATAAAAATCTCATACCAAGACAATAATTAACATTATATGAGTAACAAGATAAAACACAATATAAGGCTAATAATTTTGATATAGCATTTGCTTTATTCCAATTGAGTGTTGTGTTGATAATACACAAAATAGTTGTAATCGAATGATGAATAATAGTGGATTTGGATAAAGGCATATTTTTGATTAAAGCAATGGTATCACCAGAAACATATAAAGCACCAATAAAATGCATATAATTACTATGGTCACCAATATTAAATAATACAAGAATATTAAATGGTATTGTAGAAATGGAAATATATTTTAAAATGTTA
>Ga0209047_1000278_pt1 | contig 50247 bp, 51 predicted proteins | sample SaaInlV_165m_DNA_3_FD_184681 | JGI IMG/M metagenome (GOLD analysis project Ga0209047, IMG submission 184681) | Marine microbial communities from expanding oxygen minimum zones in the Saanich Inlet - Saanich Inlet SI037_S3LV_120m_DNA (SPAdes)... | ecosystem: Environmental > Aquatic > Marine >...
GAAAATAGTTTTCTCTGACGCCTCCAAGGCATCGATCAATTCACTTATTCGAGGTTTATGGCTTAGCGGCATTAATTAGAGATAGGCGCCTGCGTCCAGGCGGTCGAGTATGGCGAGCACTTCCTCGGAACGACCATCATTGATCAAATCGATAGCGCGGGCGCCGTCCAATTGCGGATGCCGGGCATAAAGCCACATGCGGATTTCTCTGGAACTATAATATTCCCGTAACCGTCCAACCATATAATGAAGGTCTGAGATCATGAGTTGGGTGCTGGGATGCGGGCTTGCTCGCCCGGTGGACCAACGCGACACAGTGGCAGTGGACACATCGACAATATTGGCGATATCGACGCCCTTCAGGCCGCCATCTTCGCGCAAATCATCCAAATACCTTGATACCATATCTTGCATAACTATTGATTCGATTTTACCGAAAAAATGCGCCGGGCAGGCAATATTGGCACCTGACCTGATCCCATATATAAATGTTTTCGTTTCAAATTATAAATATTTGTAACGAATAGGTCAATATGTGCTGTAATTTTGTTATGTTTCGCCGCGCACATTTGGTCGCGAGAGAATACTATCTAATATTTTTGAGTTAACAGGGCCGGTAGCATTGACACCGCAAAATCTCAGACTAAATGTATAATTACTGCTTTCATTTCAATAAAGTAGAGCAATTCGCCCGGTGCATGACTAAGGCGGTTTTTGGCCCTTGATCATGGCCGGGTTGGGCAACCAGTGCGAATTTGGGGCCAAAAAAACCGTAAGGTAGCGATAGGAAGCGTAAGGAATAGTAATGATCCGGTATGGTCGTTTTTTCGGAAATATGTCGCACGGACTTTTGCAAAACGTGCATGGGTGTGAAGGCCCTGGTGCCCGCCCGAAGGGACGCGCGCATGCCGGCGATGCCATCCCACGCGCGCGTCTTGCTCTGTCTTGTCGGTTTGGCACGGTCTTCCTATACTCCGCCGCCATTTTAAGGAGAGGCACGAATGCCCGCATTGCCCAAATATGACTATGACATGATCACCATCGGCGCCGGTTCCGGCGGCGTGCGCGCATCGCGCCTGGCCGGCGGCTATGGCGCCCGCTCCGCCGTTATCGAGGCCGACCGGGTGGGCGGCACTTGCGTGTTGCGCGGCTGCATCCCGAAGAAGCTACTGATATATGGCGCCCACTACGCCGATCATTTCGAGGACGCGGCCAATTACGGTTGGCAAATTGACGGCGTTAGCCACGATTGGCGCACCCTGATCGACAACAAAAACACCGAGCTGGACCGGCTCAACGGCATCTATTTGCGCATCCTCCGCGACAACAATGTGGACCTGCACGAAGGCAAGGGCATCCTGGTCGATCCGCATACGGTGGAGGTGAACGGCAAGCGCATCACGTCGGAGAATATTCTGGTCGCCGTCGGCGGCTGGCCGTCGACGCCCGATATTCCCGGCATCGAGCATGTGATCTCTTCCAACGAAGCGCTGGAATTGCCGGAAAGGCCAAAGCGCATGGTCATTGTTGGCGGCGGCTATATCGCCGTTGAATTCGCCGGCGTCTTTGCCGGCCTCGGCACCGAAGTTACCGAAATCGTGCGCGCCGATACGGTGCTGCGCGGCTTCGACGAAGATATCCGGGTGTCCCTTGATGAAGAGCTTGCCAATCGGGGCATCAAGCTGATGAGCGAGACGGTGGTCGAGTCCATCGAGAAACAGGGCGCCGTTTACTCCATGCGCCTTCGCGGCGGCGATATGATCGAGACCGATTGCATCATGTACGCCACCGGGCGCACGCCCAACACCAACGGACTTGGCCTCGAAGAAGCCGGCGTCGCCTTAAAAGAGGACGGCGCCATCATCGTCGATGATTGGAACAGGACCAGCGCCTCCAACATTTACGCCGTCGGCGATGTAACCGACCGGGTGCAACTGACCCCGGTCGCCATCCAGGAAGGGCGCGCCGTATCTGAGGCCCTGTTCAACAACAACCCGACCACCGTGGACTACGCCAACATCGCGACGGCGGTCTTCTCGACGCCGCCGGTGGGCACCGTTGGGCTGACCGAAGCCCAGGCCCGGGAGCAGGGTTTTGCCGTCGATATCTACGATTCCCGGTTCCGCCCACTGGTGCACACCCTGTCCCACCGGGAAGAACGCACCTACATAAAATTGGTGGTCGATGCGGCCTCAGACCGGGTGCTCGGCGCCCACATGATGGGCATGGACGCCCCCGAAGTGATCCAAGGTGTCGCCATCGCCCTTAAATGCAACGCCACCAAGGCGCAGTTTGATGCCACCATGGGGATCCATCCATCGGCGGCGGAAGAGTTCGTCACCATGAGCACCAAACGCACCGAACCGGACGCGGCCAAAGCCGCCCAATAGGAAACATCATGCCCAATTTAAATCTCTCCCTGGCCACCTGCGATTACGATCATGTGCGCGATCTGATGAGCGGCGTGGTGCGCGCCGAAGGCATCGACATCACGCCGATGATCTTTGATGAGCCCCATTACATCTTCCACCGGGCCACCAATTTCGGTGACTTCGATGTGTCCGAAATGTCCTTCGGCCGCTACGTCTCGCTGGTATCGAGGCGCAAAAACGAAATGACGGCGATCCCTATCTTCCCGTCCCGCATGGCCCGCCAGAGCGCCTTTTTCGTGCCCAAGGGCAGCCGCGTCAAAAAGCCGGAAGATTTAAAGGGCGCCACCGTCGGCATCCCGGAGTGGACGCAGACGGCGACCATCTATGCCCGCGGCTGGCTGCAAAACACCGTCGGCGTCGATTTGCGCTCCATCAAATGGTTACAGACCGGCGTCGATATGCCTGGCCGCCCGGAACCGCAGCCGCCGAAATTGCCCAAGGGCGTGAAGGTCAAAGCGGTGACCGACAAGTCCCTCAGCGATCTGTTGCTGGACGGCTCGGTCGATGCGGTGCTGTCGGCCTTGCCGCCGAAGCCGGTGCGCGACGGCGATCCAAGGGTCAGCCGCCTGATCAAGAACTCAACGAAAGTCGAAGTGGATTATTATAAAGACACCGGCATATTCCCGATCATGCATGTGATCGTCATCAAGAACAGCGTGCTAGAGGCGCATCCCTGGGTGGCGGCCAATCTTTATAGCGCCTTCGACGAAGCCAAAAACCGGGGCGTCGAGCGCGCGCTTAAAGGCAGCCACGCCATCTATCCGATCCCCTGGGGCGTCGATGCGGCCCGCGAAGCGCAAAATTTGTTCGGCGATGATATCTGGCCATACGGGATCGAACCCAACCGGGCGACCCTGGAAGCCTTCGTTCACTTCTCCCACCAACAGGGCGTCGCCTACCGTAAGCTCAAACCCGAAGACTTGTTCGCCAAGCAGACCTTGGAAGTGATCAAGACGTGAAACCGGCATTTACACTGGAAATCAGCGCCGCCAAAGCGTATAGACTGCGCCCTTCTGATACGTATACCTGGGACCAGTAACCATGAGCACGAAATGGGCGCCCGATAGTTGGCGCGCAAAACCGATATTGCAGGTGCCGGACTATCCGGACCAAGCCGCCCTCGAAGCCGCCGAGGCGGAGCTTGCCAATTATCCGCCGCTGGTCTTCGCCGGCGAGGCGCGCAGCCTGAAAAGGCATCTGGCCAAGGTGGCGGCGGGGGAAGCGTTCTTGCTGCAAGGCGGCGATTGCGCCGAAAGCTTCCGCGAATTTCATCCCGACAATATCCGCGACACCTTCCGCGTATTGTTGCAGATGGCGGTGGTGCTGACCTTTGGCGCCGCCTTGCCGGTAGTCAAATTGGGCCGCCTGGCCGGTCAGTTCGCAAAGCCGCGCTCAGGCGCGACGGAAACCATCGATGGGATCGAGTTGCCGTCCTACCGGGGCGACATCATCAATTCCATCGATTTCGACGAAGCCCGGCGCCAGCCCGATCCTCAGCGTATGATCCGCGCCTATAACCAGTCGGCGTCGACCCTCAATCTGATCCGCGCTTTTGCCCAAGGTGGCTTTGCCGATCTGCAACGGGTGCATCAGTGGAATATGGGCTTCGTTGCCGATTCAGAGCTTGGTGAGCGCTACCGGGATCTGGCCGACCGGCTGAACGAGACTTTGGAATTCATGGCCGCCTGCGGGCTCAATTCCGATACCACGCCGCAGATCCGCGAGACCGAATTTTTCACCTCCCACGAGGCATTGCTGCTGCCCTACGAGCAGGCCATGACCCGCGTCGATAGCCTCACCGGCGATTGGTACGACACGTCGGCGCATCTATTATGGGCCGGCGACCGCACCCGCCAGCTAGACAACGCCCATCTGGAATATTTGCGCGGCATCGCCAATCCCATCGCCTCCAAGGTGGGCCCGACCACCGAGGCCGACGACCTGATCCGCCTGATCGATATTTTAAACCCGGACAACGAGCCGGGCCGGCTGACCTTGATCAGCCGCATGGGCGCCGGCAATGTGGAGGCGCACCTGGCCGGTCTACTGCGCCGGGTCAAGGACGAGGGGCGCACCGTTGTCTGGTCGTGCGATCCCATGCACGGCAATACGGTCAAAAGCGGCAACGGCTACAAGACGCGGCCCTTCGATTTGATCCTGGCCGAGGTTGATGAGTTTTTTCAAGTTGTGCGCGCCGAGGGCGTGCATCCGGGCGGTGTGCATTTCGAGCTGACCGGTCAAGACGTCACCGAATGCGTCGGCGGCGCCCAAGCGATTACCGAGGCCGATCTTTCCAGCCGCTATCACACCCATTGCGACCCCCGGCTGAATGCGCGCCAGGCGTTGGAGCTGGCCTTCGTCGTCGCCGACCGCTTGAAAGAAGAGCGGTCAAACGGCCACGGCAATAGCGCCAAGAGCCCGATTGCGGGCGTGATTTGACGGCGGCCCCGTTCATCTATCGGACAACCGTCCGGTTTTCGCATACGGACCCGTCGGCGACGGTTTATTTTCCGCGCTTCTTCGAGTTTGTACAGGCCGCCGCCGAAGATTGGTTTACCATCGGGCTCGGCATTCCGTTCGCCGATATGATCCGCGAGCGCGGCATGGGCCAGCCGACAGCGCATCTGGAATGCGATTTTACGGCGCCGTCGTTTCTCGGTGATGTACTCGATATCGCGGTCTATCTGGTCAAGATCGGGCGCTCGTCCTTCGAATTGAAATTTGTCGGCGAGGCGGGCGGCGAGCCGCGCTTCACGGCGCGTTCGGTGCAGGTCATGGTGTCGTTCGAAGACGGCAAGCCGATCCCATTGCCGGGGGATATCCACGCCGCCATGGAGGCCTATCGGGACGCAGTTGACGCTCCGGCCTAGCCACGGCCATAATTGACGCAATACGAAATTCAAGGAGGCTCCCATGCCTGACGGAACCAAAACCGACGGACCCAGAATTTCCTACATCGACCCTGAAGGCGTTGACGATGATATGAAGGCCGAGTTCGCGCGTTGCGCCCAGTTCGGCACGCCCCGCCCGGAAAGCCAGGCAGTGCGCGCCCACGTGCCCGCCGTGTTCTGGTCGTTCGCCAATACCTGGCGCACGGTGTTCCACGAAGGCATTTGCGAACATGCCATCAAAGAGCTGTGCCGCATCTATGTGTCCCATTCGGTCAAGTGCGAGTTCTGCGGCAACCAGCGTTCCATCAAGGGCAAGAGCGACGGGTTGATCGAAGACGATTATATGGATTTGCTGAATTTCGAAAAATCGAAACGCTACGACGACCGCCAGAAGGCGGCGTTACGCTGGACCGAAGCCATCGTCTGGGATCTGGAAGCGGGCGATCATTTGTGGGCCGAGCTGCACAAATATTATTCGGAAGACGAGCTGACCGAGCTCGGCTATTTCGTCGCCATCACCATGGGCCAGCAGCGCTGGCTGAGAACCATGAATGTGGATCACCACAAAATTCTGGCTGGCGGAGACGCCTCCATGGCGCCCGGCTTCGAGACGCCGGAAGCGGCGGCAAAATCGAAAGCCGATCCCGACTATTGGGCGCGCAAGACGCCGCCCCGGGCAGCGGAGTAGCTGGCTACCACGCCCCTGTATTCTCCATCGAAATCCAGGGCTCGGCCGGTTCCAGCGCGTCGCCTTTCTGCAACAGCTCGACCGAAATGTTTTCTGGCGAGCGGATGAAGGCCATCTTGCCCTCGCGGGGCGGCCGGTTGATGGTGACGCCAGCATCCATCAGCGCCTGACAGGTGGCATGGATGTCGTCCACCTCGTAAGCCACATGGCCGAAATTGCGGCCCTCGGAATATTCCTCCGGGTCCCAGTTGTAGGTCAGTTCAAGCTGGGAATCGGGGTTCTCCTCGGCGCCCAGGAAGATCAAGGTGAAGCGCGCCGCCTCGACCTCGCGCCGGCGCATTTCTTTAAGGCCCAGCTTGTTGCACCAAAAGTCGAGGCTTTCCGCCTCATCGTTGATACGGATCATGGTATGCAGAAATTTCACGAGAGTCTCCTTAAGGTGGGCATCAATTTAAGACAAATTCAGGCCGGCGTCGGTGAGCTTGACCAGGATCAGATCAAGCGCAACGCAAGGGTTACGGCCGTGGCGTTTTTCCAGCTCGGTGCGGGTTTCGGTACTGGCGAGCCCGGATTTCAGATGCGAAAACATGACGCCGGCCAGATTGGCAAAGCCGCCCGCGCTCAGCTCCCAATCGTCGGACGCATCCAGGTTGCCGTTGATCAGCGGCAGGTACCAATCGCAGCGTTTTTCCCAATCTTCGAAATAGGGCGCGAAGGCGACCAGCGCATCCAGGCAGCAATCCTTGGCCTCGCGGTCGTCATACAACATCTGCCAGTTGAAGGATTGCTCTTGGCCCCGGGTCAGGCGGGCGACGATCTTGCGGCAGCGTTCCTGAAATTCCTCGACCATGTCCTTGCCGACCATCATATCCATCGACAGGAAAAAGCCGGGCAGCACGCGCCGGGTCACCGCATCGGCGCCATCGGCCTCGGCGCGCGCAGCATCAAACAACTCTTCGAAGGTGTTGACGATCAGCCGGTCGAACGGATAGGCGCGGGCATGGTCGAAGACGGCGCGCTCACGGGCGCGGGCGACCTGTTCGAAGGATTGCTGAAACACCTTTTCCAGTTGGCCGCGCTTGCGGTCGAACTCTTCCGCCAACTGCGAAATATCGCTCACCGTCAGATAGCCGCCATGGCGCTGAGCTTCCAGTTTCAAACGGTCGGTGAACGTGCTGACCACGGTCTGCGCCAAGGCCTGGGAGAGCGCGTTGATGGAATATTGGGGCGCGTCCTGAGGCTTTGGCGCCGCATCGACCGGTTTCGCCCGGGCGCCGCCATCACCGGCAACCACGAGGCCGATTTGCCCAGCGGCGCCGGACGAATTTGTGTCTCCATCGTCCATGCCCTTAATTTACCCCAATCGGCAACCCAATATCCATATGGGACTACCCATAGTTTGATTTTCCGTCCAGTCAAGCCGCGTCCAGCGGCGTTGACAGGCTGGCGGGCCTCGCCTAATCCTTATTGGCTTGGCCACACCGCACGGCGGGCCGCCCCAAACCCATGAATGCATCCCAATTCCGGATCGAGACATGATCGAAACCAGCCCCGAACGCCTTATTATCGCGCTCGCTCAGATTAACCCAACCGTCGGCGATGTCGATGGCAATGTGCAGCGTATCCGCAGCGCCCGCGCCGAAGCGGCTAAAGGCGGCGCCGATCTGGTGGTGACCGGTGAATTGGCGGTCTCGGGCTATCCGCCCGAAGACTTGGTGCTGAAGCCGGCTTTCCTGGACCGCATCGAAGCCGAAGTCACCAAGCTGGCGGGGGAAACGGTTGACGGCGGGCCGGCCATCTTGCTGGGCGCACCGTGGCGGGATGGCGGCACGCTCTATAATGCGGCGCTGTTGCTCGACGGCGGTCGTATCGTCACCATCCGCACGAAGCATCATCTACCAACCTACGGCGTCTTTGACGAAGACAGGGTGTTCACCGCCGGCCCGGCACCGGGCCCGATCCCGTTTCGCGGCGCCCGTCTCGGCGTCATGGTCTGCGAAGACATGTGGGAGCCCGATGTCGCCGAATGTTTGCAGGAATCGGGCGCCGATGTATTGCTCGTCATCAACGGCTCGCCCTTCGAAACCGACAAACCCGACCAGCGCATGAACCTGGCAGTGGCGCGGGTGAGCGAAACCGGATTGCCGCTGGCCTATGTGAATTTGGTGGGCGGCCAGGACGAGCTGGTTTTCGACGGCTGCTCCTTCGTGCTCGGCGCCGACCGCTCACTGTGCGTCCAGGCGAAGGCGTTCGAAAGCTCGGTCACCCTGACCGAATGGTCCTCCGCCAGCGATGGCTGGACTTGCGCCGCCGGGCAGATCACACCGGCGACGGGCGATGAGGAGCTTCGCTCGATCTACAGCGCCATGGTGTTAGGATTGCGCGATTATGTGGGCAAGAACGGCTTTCCCGGCGTCATCCTGGGTCTTTCCGGCGGCATAGATTCGGCCCTTTCAGCCGCCGCCGCCGTCGATGCGCTGGGCCCGGACGCGGTCCATTGCGTCATGATGCCGTCGCCTTATACCTCCGACGACAGTCTGGAAGATGCCGCCGAATGCGCCGGCCTGATGGGGCTGAAATACGACACCATCGGCATCGAGGATGCCATGAGCGCCTTTGACAGAATGCTCACCGGCGTCTTCGAAGGCACCCAGGCGGACACCACGGAAGAAAACATCCAGGCGCGTCTGCGCGGCATGATCGTCATGGCGATTTCCAACAAGTTCGGCTACATGCCACTGACCACCGGCAACAAGTCGGAAATGTCGGTGGGCTATGCGACCCTTTATGGGGATATGTGCGGCGGCTATTCGGTGTTGAAGGATATTTACAAGACCGCCGTTTTCGCCCTGTCGCGCTGGCGCAACGACAACCTGCCGGACGGCGCCCTCGGCCCTACCGGCATGGTGATCCCGGAACGCATCATCACCAAAAAGCCGTCCGCAGAATTGAAGCCCGACCAGTTCGACGAGGACAGCCTGCCCGCCTATGACGAGCTGGACGATATTTTGAAGAGCCTGATTGAGGGCGAGCAGGCAATCGACGATATCGTCGCACGCGGTCATGATCTGGAAACCGTGCGCCGGGTCTGGAAGATGCTCGACCGGGCCGAATACAAACGCCGCCAGGCGCCGCCGGGGGTCAAGATCACGTCCCGCGCCTTCGGCCGCGACCGCCGCTACCCGATCACCAACGGCTTTACGAACCTGGTGTAGGGAATGTGGGTATGACCATCCGGCTGCATAACACGCTAGCCCGCGCCAAGGCGGAATTCGCGCCGCTGGATGCGAAAAATGTGCGCATGTATGTGTGTGGGCCCACCGTCTATGACGTTGCCCATATCGGCAATGCGCGCCCGGTGATCGTGTTCGATGTGCTGTACCGGTTGCTCCGCCATGTCTATGGGGAAGGCGCCGTCACGTATGTGCGCAATATCACCGATGTGGACGACAAGATCATCCATGCGTCGGAAGAAGCCGGCGAGGCTATCGGCGATATCACCCGGCGCACCACCGACCAGTTCCACGCCGACATGGCGGCCTTGGGCGCGCTTGAGCCGGATGAGGAGCCCCGCGCCACCGGCCATATTCCGGAAATGCTGGAATTGATCCAGGCGCTTCTGGACAAGGAACATGCCTACGCGGCCGACGGTCATGTCCTGTTCGATGTTACCTCGATGGCCGATTACGGTCGCCTGTCGGGCCACAACCGGGACGAATTGATCGCCGGCGCCCGCGTCGAGGTGGCGCCTTACAAAAAAGACCCGGCGGATTTCGTTTTGTGGAAGCCATCCTCGGATGACCAGCCGGGCTGGGAAAGCCCTTGGGGTTTTGGGCGGCCGGGCTGGCATCTGGAATGTTCAGCCATGTCATCCAAATATCTTGGGCGCAGCTTCGATATCCATGGCGGCGGCCAGGATCTGATCTTCCCCCACCACGAAAACGAGATCGCCCAAAGCCGTTGCGCCTACCCGGACGAAAGCTTCGCCAAGGTGTGGATGCATAACGGCTATCTCATGGTCGAAGGTGAGAAGATGTCCAAAAGCCTCGGCAACTTCATCACCGTGCAGGATTTGCTGCAAGACCATCACGGCGAAACCATCCGCCTGGCCATGCTCAAGACCCACTACCGCCAGCCGATCAATTGGACGGCGGAGGGGTTGAAACAGGCCAAGGCGGAATTGGATGGGTTGTACCGATCGCTGCAAACGAGCGACGGCCAAGATGCGCGGCCATCGGCGGCGCTGCTCGATGCCTTGGGGGATGATCTCAATACGCCACTGGCCCTGGCAACGCTGCACGAAGCTTCCGGCGCGGAATTGCGGGCCGGAGCTTCGCTCTTCGGGCTTTTGCAATGCGATCCCGATGACTGGTTCAAATGGCAGCCGGAATCCACCGATGATGGTGCGTCCGATGCCGATATCCATGCCCGCATCGAGGCCCGCAACGCCGCCCGCGCGAATAAGGATTTCGCCGAGGCGGACCGTATCCGCGATGAATTGGTGGTGGCCGGCATCGTCCTCGAAGACGGCCCCGGCGGCACCACTTGGCGGCGCGGGTAGGTATTTGCATTCTGTGTATACACTGTTTACAATAAATACAGAAACCTTTGAAGGCCTGCCCGATGACGAATTCCACCAGTCTTTCTTTTCGCGTCTCTCCGGAAAAAGTGGAGGAGCTGGACCATCTAGCCAAAAGTATGGACCGTAAACGCTCCTGGCTGCTAGAGCGTGCTCTCGATGCGTATTTGGCAGAGCAGGCACGGCAATTGGCTGACATTGAGGCCGGATTGGCTGATCTCGATGCCGGTCGAACGATAAGCCATGACAAGGTTGCTGCCTGGCTCAAAAGCTGGGGCACGGACAACGAACTTGATCCCCCACGATGATCATCCGTTGGTCGGAAACGGCCATTGCAAATCTTGAACAGCTTCGCGATTACATCGCTGACAGGAATTTGGAGGCGGCACAGGCGTCCGCCCAACGAATTATTGCCGCCGTTGCCGCGCTGGAGCGATTTCCAAATATGGGCCGGATCGGTCGCGCGCCGGACACGCGCGAACTTATCGTACCTGGTTCGCCATTCATCATTCCCTATCGGGTGACAGATGATCGGGTGGTTGTTCTTGCCGTAATCCGCGCCGAGCAAAATTGGCCGCCCGGCTAGCACGGCGCCACTTGGCGGCGGGGGCAAAGGGCGCTACGGTCCTCAGAAACGCAAAGGAGTTCCACCATGCATTATGAACCCAACACCACTGATCACGGCTTGCCCCACGATCCGTTCAAGTCCTGCGTCGTGCCCCGGCCGATTGGCTGGATTTCCACCCTGTCGGTAGACGGCGCCGCCAATCTGGCGCCTTTCAGCCAGTTCCAAAACCTTGGCTTCAATCCGCCTTATGTCATGTTTTCGGCCAACGAAGGCGACGGCCCGGCGGGACGCGGCGGGCGCAAAGACACGGTGAACAATGCCGAAAAAACCGGCGAGTTTGTCTGGAACATGGCGATTTATGATTTGCGCGAAGCGGTGAATATTTCGGCTGGGGATTTTCCGCCCGATGTGGATGAATTCGCCGAGGCCGGGGTGACCAAGGCGGCATCGGTCCTCGTCAAACCACCCAGGGTCGCTGAATCGCCCGTCCAGTTCGAATGCGAATATTATTCCACCTTGCGTCTGCCCGGTCTTGGCGATGGCGGCGCCGGCGCCGCTGATATTGTCATCGGCCGGGTGAAGATGATCCACGTGGCCGACGATGCCCTGGACGCCGACGGCAAGCTGGATATTCCGCGCCTGAAGCCGTTGGCGCGGCTCGGATATTACGACTACACCATGGTCGAAACGGTGTTCCAGATGCTCATCCCCGGCGCCGGGGAGAAAATGATGAAGGGGCTCGAAGGCCAGACGGCGGGGCCCAAGAAAGCGGCGGAATAGACAAGCTAACTGGGCGACGCCGCCGTCAGCCACCAGAAGCGGTGTGGAATGGCGAGTAGCTCGCCGGCAAAGCCGGCCCGGTGGCGTCATAGTCATCTGCGGCTTGACCGAAATCCGCATTGTCCATGACGCTCATTCCGATGGCTTAGGTTTTGGGCGCAGGTGCCTGGGTATGGGCTTCGGCTTCCATGGCCGGGCCCCGGCGCCAAATTTTGGGGCCCACCACCACGATCATCACGATCGCAGCGAGGGCACCGGCGGCGACCGCGCTCGGCAGGCTGGTAATTTCGGCCAGCCAGCCGACCACGAACGATCCCACCGCCTGGGCGCTGGGCGCTAGCGACAGATAGACGGCGATGACACGCCCTCGAAATTCTGGCTCGACGGTGGATTGCACCAGAGTTTGGGCGCAGATTGCGCAGGTCACTATGGCCGCGCCGGCAAACACTATGGCGCCGACGGAACCCCAAAAATTGCCGGCGAGGGCGAACACCAGTACAGAAGCCGCCGCCACTGCCGCCGAGACAACGAACAGGCGCGCCATGCCATCGATGCGCCCGCGCACCGCCATCACGATGGATAAGACCAGCGCGCCGCCGCCGGATGCGGACAAAAGAATGCCGAGCCCCTCCGAGCCCCGCTGAAAGACAACCTCGGCAAATCCGGGCAACAGGTCCGTATAGGCGCGCGTCAGAAACGAGATGACGATCCACGATACCATCACCGTCCGAATGGTCTGGTGGCGCCCGATATAGCGGAAACCCCCAAGCAAGTCATCATAGAGGTGGCCGATGCTAACCCCGGTGGATGGTTTGTCGCGGGCTCGGATGCGGACCAGCGATATCATGAACCACAATGAGCCCGCCGAATAGGCGAGGAAGCCAACACCGGGCCCACCAAACTCGCCGAACTGGAACTTGCCCCAGGCCAGCAGCGCGGCGCCGATGGCCGGGCCGGTGAAGGCGGCTGTGTTGAAGGTCGTGGAATTGAGGGCGATGGCCGCCGACATTTGCTCGCGCCCCACCAATATCTGGATCAGCACCTGGCGCGCCGGGAAATCAAAGGCGTGGCCGACGCCAAGAACGGCGACCAGGGCGGCCAGAATATACGGGTTCATCAGCCCCAGAAACGACAGCACCGCCATGGCAAAGGAGATCGAAATGGCAACCCAAATGGTTACGATGGCGGTGCGCCGGTGCCCAACCCTATCGGCGATAGCGCCGGCCAGCGGGCCGACAAAAATCAGCGGCACAAAATAAATGACAGAGATGAAACCCAGCCAAGCCGGCGAATGGGTCAACTGAAATATCAGCACTCCCGACGATATGCGCCAGATCCAGACGCCTTGCACGCTGATCGCCTGACCAAGCCAATAGATCCGGTAATCACGGATCGCAAGGGCCGTGCCGATACCGCCGAAATGGGACGCGAGGCGGCTGGGCTCGTTCATGGCCCAACTACTCCTGGGCCACTGAGCGCGCCCTATAGACGCGCCGCCCGGTGATGATCATCAGCGCCGTGGACAGGGCGGCCGCCGCCATCAGCGCGCCTTGAAAACCGATACCCTCGGCCAGCCAGCCGATGCCAAAAGCGCCGAGCGCCGGGCCACCCATATTGGTGGCCAGGCTAATGGCGACGACCCGGCCCCGAAAGGCGGCATCGATGCTTTGCTGTACCAAGGTTGATGCGGCAATGCCCGCCGCCGTGGTGAAGCCGCCGGCGAAAAATACGGCGACGAGGGCAATCCACAGGACATCGGTGGCGGCAAAGGCGGCCAGGGAGAGGGCCGATATCAGTTGCGTCCAGACCAGGATCGGCATCAGCCAGCGCTCGCGCCCGGCCATCAGCATGACCACCGAAACAACCAGCGCGCCGGCGCCGGATGTGGCCAACAGGTTCGCCATTCCCTGCTCACCGGCTTCGAAAACCACCGATGCGACGCCGGGCATCAACTCGATATAAGGGCGGATTAACAATCCGAGGATCATATGGAACCCGATAACCCAGGGGATCAGCGGATGGCGTAAGGTATAGGTGATGCCGGAGATCACATCGGGCATCAGCCCGTGCAGATAAAAGCGGCCCCTGGGGGCATCGCCCTCGCCCCGGATGCGCAGCAGCATGATCAGCATCCAGATGAAGGTGGAAGTGGCGGCGGTGAAGGTGAGCGCGGCGCCGCCGGCGACCAGCAAAAACCCGGCGATCATTGGGCCGGTGATGAAGGCGGCGTTGAAGGTGGCCCAGTTGAGGGACATGCCCTCGGTCAGGTAGCGGCGCCCGATCAGCACCGGGACCAGCGATTGGCGGGCCGGCGATTCGAACGCGGTGAAAATCGATTGCACGATTACTAGGGCGAACAGAAGCTTGGGCGTCATGGCCCCTGACCAGGTCAACGCCGCCGTCGCCGCCATGATCGGAAACCCGAAAAGAATGGCGATGATGGCGGTGCGCCGGTGCCCGGCCCTATCGCAGATGGCGCCAGCGATTGGGCTGAGGATCAGGAACGGCGCCGCCAGGGCAAAACCGACGGCGCCCAGCCAGGCCGGCGAATGGGTCAAATCGAACATCAACCAGCCTGCGGCGATCCGGTACAGCCACCAGCCCTGCACGTGCAGAACCTGACCGGTCCAGTAAGTGCGGTAGTTGCTGTTGGAAAGGGCGCGCCCGAAGCCACCGAAATATTTATCGAAGGGCCGGGCGGCTGGCAATGGATCGGACATGCCCAGACCCTATGCCGGGTGGAATTGGATGGCAAACGACTGGCCAAGGAACCGGGCCTGCGTTTAAAATGCTGACCGGTTTGAGCCGATAATCCGGAGAATGAACGTGGCCGACACTGTAACCAGGGCGCTACAAGTTTTGAACGAGGCTTTGGCGTTAGATGCGGAAGCCATCACCCGGCTGGTCAATCTCCGCGTTGAATGCAATCCGGGTCTGGCCGCCCATCAGACCATCCAGGTTGGCGCCTATGACGGCATTGCCAAAATTGGCGTTTTGGGGCTGATCAATGGCGTTGTCGGCGATTCGCCAACCGGCGTGATCGGTGCCAAGGGCCGCATCGACAACAATACCGGAGCGTTCACTGAAGTGCGCGCCTTTGTCGATCTGCGCATCGAAAAGGTCGATGTGATCGCCTGATCAATCACCAAGAAGCGTGTCGATTTCGGTCTGGTCCATGGTCGTTTCCGCGCCGTTTATGATCGCCGATGCGATTTCCAAGAGCCGTTGGATATTTTGCGAGGACGAGGTGGCGACGTGGCGCAACTCCTCGTCGCTGCCATTGGCGATGAGGCCGTCCATACGCTGGATAACGGTTTCAATGAGCTGCGATACCTGGCCGATGGTTTGCTCAAAGGGCGTCAGGAACCGTTCGGGCACATGCTCATAAGCTTCAATGGCCAGGTCCTTGTCCGAAAAGGCGCTGTTTTGAAAATGCTCGGTATAGGATATGGGCTGCCAGTCCTTGGCGTCGTCCATCAGGTCCCGGAAATCGGGCACCATGCCCAAGGTCATGACGATCTCGTTGAAATGATTGAGATAATCGGTCGCCAGCAGGGTTTGTTGGTTGATATTGGTGCCCGGAAGGCGCGCCCGGATAACAGCCAATTCGGGATCATTGTCTAAATTTTTGGCATCCGATTTTATCATCGCGCTATTTCATTGAATTGGGTTGACGGTGTTGGAAATGCCAGCCGGCGGACCTTATCGCCTGTGCCCGGGAAGTAAAAGGAAAAGAAGCTACCTTGCAAACCGGCGCGCACAAAAAAATTACTGCAATAAAACTTGAGAATTTCGCGGACAATTCCTAGTTAATAAATAACCGGATCATTTTTATGGAAAATAGATCAACATTGGGATCAATTGTATATTTCTAATCTCGCAATGGATAGAAATTCGCCGCCGCCGCGCGGTGACGCAATTTTTGGAGTATGAGCATGACAGATACAGTAGCAGTAACAGGTACTGAACGATTTTTTCAGCCGGATGAGATTATTGTCAGCAAGACGGATCTAAAAGGCGCAATAACATATGCAAATCGGTTATTTTTGAGCCTGGCCGACTACACGGAACAAGAGGTGCTTGATGCACCCCATAGTATCGTCCGTCATCCAGAAATGCCGCGGTGCATATTCAAATTACTATGGGGAACGATCCAAAGCGGCAACGAGATTTTCGCCTATGTGATGAACCGGTCCAAAAACGGAGATCACTACTGGGTGCTGGCCCATGTGACGCCGAGCTACGACGCCTCTGGGGCGATGACTGGATTTCATTCTAACCGCCGGGTACCCGATCGGGATATCCTAAACGAGACGATCATCCCGCTTTACCAAAATTTGCTTCAGGTGGAAAAAAGCAATCCCAACCGTAAAGACGGAATGGAAGCGTCGTTTCAGAAATTGGCGCAGACGCTCGAAGATATGCAATTGAGTTATGAAGAATTTATTTTCTCGCTCGGCAAACCTCAAAATACGCAAAGCGCGACGGCCGCCTAACTACGGCCATTGACAAAGGAGACCTGTAAATGAACCAGACCGATCAAAATGCACAAGAATTGCCTGATGCGAATAGCGCAGTGAGCGCCGGCGCTGGCATCAGCGAAACTCTTGCCGTATGCCAAGCCGTCGCCGGTGGCGATTTCGAAGCCCGCATTACCAACATTACCGATGACGGCGAGCTTGGTGAACTTATGCACGCGATCAACGATATGGTCGACCGAAGCGACGCTTATTTGCGCGAATCCATGGCCAGCCTCAAGGCAGTCAGTGAAAATAGATTTTACCGCCGTATCGCCGATAAAGGCATGGTCGGATCGTTCGCCGATGCCGCCAATACCATCAACGCCGCCACCGAGATGATGGATGGGCGAATTAAGAAATTCGGCACCGTTATCAATTCGTTCGAATCCGAGATGAAATCGGTGGTCGAATCGGTTAGTTCCGCTTCAACGGAGCTGCAATCGACAGCCGAATCCATGGGCAGCACCGCGGATGCCACTTCGGAACGTGCAACCGCCGTTGCGGCGGCCTCGGAAGAGGCATCCAACAATGTTCAGACGGTCGCTGCCGGCGCCGAAGAATTGTCTAGTTCCATTTCCGAAATCAACCGCCAGGTGGCGCAATCAACGACCATAACCACCGAAGCGGTCGAGGATGCAAGAAACGCCAACCAAATGGTTCAAAGTTCGGCGGAGGCGGCTCAGAAAATTGGCGATGTGGTCAAGTTGATCACGGATATTGCTGGCCAGACCAACCTATTGGCCCTCAACGCGACAATCGAGGCGGCGCGCGCCGGCGATGCCGGAAAAGGTTTTGCGGTGGTCGCGTCCGAAGTGAAAAATCTTGCCAATCAGACGGCCAATGCGACCGAGGAAATTTCCCAACAGGTGGCCGCGATCCAAGAAGTTACCAGCGATTCCGCGGAGGCCATCGAAACCATCAGCACAACGATAAACAACGTCAATGAGATCATGGGTAATATTGCCGCCGCCGTTGAGCAACAAGGCGCGGCAACCCAAGAAATCGCCCGCAACGTGGAGGAAGCGGCCACCGGGACTTCCGACGTGTCCACCAATATCCAAGGAGTCATGACGGCTTCCGATGAGACGCAACAAGCCGCGGCACAGGTCAAGGAAGCCTCGACCGAGCTTTCGCGGCACGCCGAAATGTTAACCGGCGAGGTCAGTCAATTCATATCTGAAGCCAACAAATTGATTTGATTTCACGCGCTCCTTGCCGGCCGCCATGGGTCCTGCAAGGCCCATCAAACCGATGATCGCGGCGATCGTTGTGAACCTCTTGTTATTGCATGGATAATTGTGCATCCTCCGGCGCTTTTTAGGGCAAATCGGCGGAACTGCAATGAGTAGGCGGATATATCTTTTTGACAGCACCCTTCGCGACGGCGCCCAGACCCAAGGGGTCGACTTCTCCGTCCGCGATAAAGCTGCCCTTGCGCGCGATCTCGATGACCTCGGCATCGACTATATCGAGGGCGGCATGCCGGGCGCAAATCCAACCGACGACGCCTTTTTTGGCGAGCCGCCGCAACTGAATAATGCGCGCCTGACCGCCTTTGGCATGACCCGGCGCGCCGGACGCTCGCTGGATAACGATCCAGCGCTGCGCGCGCTTTTGGACGCCAAGACACCGGTCGTATGCGTGGTAGGAAAAACATGGGATTTTCATGTGGATGTCGCGCTCGGCATCGAACGCGATGAAAACGTGGCGATGATAGGCGAATCCATTAGCCACCTGAACAACCATGTCGAAGAGGTTGCGTTCGACGCCGAACATTTTTTCGACGGCTATAAGGCGAACCCGAAATTTGCCATCGAATGTTTGCAAGCTGCATTGGACGGCGGCGCCCGCTGGATTGTCTTGTGCGATACAAACGGCGGCACCCTGCCCGATGAGATCGAAACAATTGTCACCGAAGTGATCGGTCATATTCCCGGCGAAAAACTAGGCATTCACTGCCATGACGATACCGGCAACGCCATCGCCAACAGCCTGGCCGCGGTGCGCGCCGGGGTCTGCCAGGTGCAAGGCACCCTAAACGGATTGGGCGAGCGTTGCGGCAACGCCAATCTGATTTCGCTGTTGCCCACATTAATGCTGAAAATGGGACTGGAAACGGGCGTCTCCAAGGACAGCCTGACCAGGCTGAGCCAGGTATCGCGCGCCCTCGACGAGCGCCTCAATCGCCAGCCCGACCGGGGTGCGCCCTATGTGGGCGAATCAGCCTTTGCCCACAAAGGAGGCCTGCACGTCTCGGCGGTGGAAAAAGATCCGCGCAGCTACGAACACGTAGAGCCCGATCTGGTCGGCAACCATCGCCGGATTGTGGTGTCGGATCAATCGGGCCGCTCCAACATTCTGGCCATGTTCCGCGACGTCGGCATCGAAATCGCCGCCGACGATCCGAAAGTAGCGGGGCTGGTGGAAGAGGTGAAAAAGCGGGAATTCGACGGCTACGCCTATGACGGCGCCGAAGCCAGCTTTGAATTGCTCGCCCGGCGTGCCCTGGAAACTGTGCCCGAATATTTTCGCCTCAACAGTTTCCGCGTTATCGACGAGCGCCGCTGGAACGCCAAGGGCGAGTTGATCACCCTTTCCGAAGCCACCATTAAGGCGGTCATGGGCGGCGAGCAATATATGATCGTCGGCGAAGGCAACGGGCCGGTCGATGCCCTCGACAGCGCCCTCCGCCAGGTCTTGCTGCCGGTCTATCCGCAACTGGCCGATGTGCGCTTGGTGGATTACAAGGTGCGCATCTTGACCCCGTCGGAAGCCACCGGCGCGATCACAAGGGTGATGATAGAAAGCGCCGATGCATCGGGCAAGAATTGGTCCACGGTCGGCGTTTCCACCAATATAATCGATGCATCTTACAATGCGCTGCGCGACGCCATTGTCTACAAGCTCTATAAAGAAGGCGTCGAAGCCGTTTCCTCCCGGGACGCCAAAGCGGCCGGCTAGCCGGTACCTGCGGCCGATATCCAATGGCGGGAACTGACCATAGACAATTTGATCCGGAGCAGCCCGATGGCGCCCGCACGGGCGGCCCGGCGATCATTCTGGTTGATCCCCAATTGGGCGAAAATATCGGCATGGTGGCCAGGGCGATGCTCAATTGCGGGCTGACCGATCTGCGCCTGGTGCGCCCCCGCGACGGCTGGCCGAACGAACGCGCGGTGGCCACCGCGTCGGGCGCCGACGTGGTCCTGGAAGCAGCGCAATTGTTCGACACTACCGAAGAATCCATTCATGATTTGAGCTTGGTGTTTGCCGCCAGCGCCCGTGACCGGGACATGATCAAGCAAAGCCACACCCCGGAACAGGCGGCCAAGGCGTTTCTGGGCGAGCCCAATTCCGGCGTGCTGTTCGGCGGCGAAGCGTGGGGCCTCAACAACGACGATATCGCGCTCGCCGAGCATGTAATTTACGTGCCCCTGAATCCCGGCTTTTCCTCGCTCAACCTCTCGCAGGCTGTGCTACTGGTCGCCTATGAATGGCACAAGACAGGCTGGGACGCCGGCTCGCCGGAACTGCGCATGGCCGGCACCCGCCAGGCCAACAAGAAAGAACTGATCGCCTTGTTCGAGCATCTGGAAGGCGCGCTTGATGCCTCCGGATTTATGCATATCCGCGAAAAGCGGAGCATCATGGTGCGCAATTTGCGCAATATGCTTGGCCGGGCGGAGCTGACCGAAAAAGAAGTGCGCATCCTGCGCGGCGTGGTCGCCAGCCTGGCCGCGCACAAACCGGACGACAAAAACTAACGCGCCGCCTGTTTCTTGGATTCGGCAACCGCCATCTTATCAACCCGCTCATTTTCCGGATGTCCGGCATGGGCTTTGACCCAGCGCCACTCGACCCGGTGCCCCGATGCCAGCGTGTCCAATTCGCGCCACTGATCGTGGTTGGGCCGCAAGCCGCCGCCTTTGACTTTGAAACCCTTGGCTTTCCATCCCGCCAGCCATAGCGACATGCCCTTTTGCACATATTGGCTGTCGGTGAAAACAATCACCTCGGACGGTTTTTTAAGCGCCTTCAGGCCCTGAATGACGGCTTCCAGCTCCATCCGATTGTTGGTGGTATCCGGCGCGCCGCCGGACAATTCGCACTCGGTGCCGCGCCAGCGCAAAATAGTGCCCCAGCCGCCGGGACCGGGATTGCCCGAGCAGGCGCCGTCGGTATAAATCTCGACAATGTGATCATCATTAGCCATACAGGCTTCTATCCGAAATGGCGCATAAGGCGCAACCTGCGGCGGGATTAGGGAAATCCGCCGTCACGGGTTGTCGTTTGTACCTATTGTTCGATTCCTCAAATCCGTTTAAATCTGGATTGATGCTCACGCTTAGAAAATCCAGAAACCGCCGCGCTGCAATCGGCGTTGCGGTGCTGCCGGGAATATTCGCGGCTGTATTGCTGTGGACGGCTGCGCCGGCACTGGCGGCGCGCGGCGATATTCCGGATGTCCGCGAAAACCTGTTCGGTAACCAGAATGAATTGATCCGCCGCGCCCAGGATTCGCTGCAACGCATGCGCATCTACCGGGGCCCGATCGATGGCCGGAAATCGAAACGGCTGACCGATGCAATCAAAATATACCAACGCTCCATCGGCCGCGAAGCCACCGGCGAGATCACCAAGGACCTGGTCGATAACATGGGCACCCAGAACAAGGTGGGCTCCATGCTCGGGCGTCTGCAGGATGTGCGCAAAGCCAAGATCGACGCCGCCCGCAAGGCCCTTTTAGGCGGCGACGCCACCAAGGGATTCATCGACGAAAAGGCTAAGCGCGAGGTTGCCGATCCAACCCGCGACGCGTCAGCCTGTTTTCAGGACCCGAGCGAAAGATGCCTGCTCCACGAAGCCGTCGAAAGCGCCAAGAGCGTCTTCAAGTTGGAATTGCGCGACTGGGCCTATGGCGAGATATTGGTCACCCAGGCCAAGGCCGGATTGCTGGCCGAAGCGGTATCGACCGTGCGCCGCATCGGCGATGCAAGGCTGATCATTGTCGCCCTTCGCGATATCGCCCGGGCGCAGGCCCGCGCAGGCCGCATCGAAGAATCCCTGGAAACCACGAAAATTATACCGACCGTATTCAAGCGCCTGGAAGCGCTGATCTCGGTTGCCGAAATTCAACAGGAAAAGAACGACAATGAGGGCGCCCGCAAGACAGCGCGCCAGGCCATTCAAATTGCCGCCGGGCTGGAGAGACCCTTGCAGCAGGTGACGGTTCTCACCCAGATGGCGGTGATCTTGGCGCGCGCCGGCGACGTCACCGGCTCCAACGCCGCCATCGGCAGCGCCGAGCAGATAATCAAGGGTGAAGATGGCGCCCCGGCCATGGGCGAGATTGAGCGCGGCGCCGCGCAACGGCATCTGGCCTCCGCCTATGCACAGATCGGTAGCCCCGATCAGGCCCTGCAGCTTTTGGAAAATGTGTCTGGTGATTATGACCGTGTGGCGGTCTTGATGAGCGTGGCGCGCGCGCAAGCCAACTCAGGCGAGACCGATGCCGCCCTGGATACCGCCGGGCGCATCGATACGGACCGCTATCAGGCGGTGATGATCGGCAAGATCGCTGCCGAGATCGCGCGCCAAGGCGAGACCGACAAGGCCTTCGCCTTGATCCGCTACGCCCTGTCGAAGACCGAGAATATCGATCTGCCTTACGCCAAATCCTACGCCACCGGTCAGATCGTGCTCTCCTTGATCGATATTAACGAGAAGCTGAAAGACGGCGCCTTCAAACGCACCATCGAAACCGCCGAGCGGATCGAAAACGACCGGCTGCGCGCTTATGCCCTTTGGTCCATAGCGCGCGCCCAATCCCGCCAGGGCTTTGAAGCCGATTCCCGCGACACCGCCGCCCTCGCCCGGCGCGCCACCGATAAAATCGGCTCGTCCCTAAGCCGCGTCTGGATGCTCAGCGACATCGCCGCCGAAACCATGCGCGCCGGCAACAAGAAACAGGCGCGGCGCAGCTTCGATCACGCTCTCTCCATCGCCAAGACTATCGACAACGGATGGGGCCGCGCGCGGGCGCTGGCGCGATTGGCCTCTGCCCTGCACGAAATCCAGTAAATTCCCCGCTTTCACCGAATTGGCAACGCCGTCTGCCCGGACGCGCCCTTGCCGCTTGGGGCGCCCTGATTTATTGTCGGCGCCCGCAAAAGAGAATCCGATGAGGAACGGAAAATGCGCCGCAAATTGACAATGGTACCATATAAAACGCCCGCCTTGCTGGCGCTTTGCGCGGCGGCGCTGTCGGCATGCGCCGCCGTCGATGCGGTTAATCCGTTCACCGATGCCGTGGTTGTGCCCGCTTGCCCCGAGGTCGGACTGCTCAAAGATGCAGATCATATGACCATGTTCGGCGACGGGCCGGGCCGCGATATTTCCGATGTGGTGTTCGAGAGCGAGATCAAAGGCTTCAAGGGCGAATGCGAATATGTGGGCGGCGCGCCCGACTACACCGAGGTGGTCCTGAATTTGCGCGTCAGCTTCGATCTGATCCTTGGCCCCGCCGCCCGCGGGCGCGATTACAAATTCGGCTATTTCGTCGCCATTCCCAGCTCCTTTCCGAGGAAGGACGGTAAGTCCAGTTTTTCGGCGATGGTGAACTTTCCACCCCGGCGCAACCGGGTGACCTTTACCGATGATCCCCTGGAAATTACCATCCCCTTGAGCGAAAGTCGCCGGGGTCCGGATACCAAGGTAGTCATCTCCTTTGCCCTGTCGCGGGATCAGTTGAATTTCAACCGGAGCAATTCCAAGACACGCCTCCGGAAGTGACCGGTAATGTCCGAAGCGCTGCAACGCACCCCGCTTTATGACCTGCACCTGGAACTGGGCGCCAAGATGGTGCCGTTTTCGGGCTATGAAATGCCGGTGCAATATGAAACCGGCATTCTGGCCGAACACCAATACGCCCGCGAAGGCGCCGTCCTGTTTGATGTCAGCCATATGGGCCAGGCCGAATTGCACGGCGCCGATGCGGCCGCCCGGTTTGAGACTTTGGTTCCGGGCGATATCACCGGACTGGGCCAGGGCCGCATCCGCTATACCCAACTGACCAACGATGCGGGCGGCATCATCGATGATCTGATGGTCACCCGGCGCGGCGATCAATTGTTCTTGGTGGTCAATGCCGGACAGAAGGAAATCGATTACCGCCATATTGGGTCGAGTTTGGGAGAGAATGTCCATTTGACAACCCTGGACACACGCGCCTTGATCGCCCTGCAGGGACCGATGGCCGCCGATGTGCTCGGCGCCCTGTGCGTGCAAGCGAAGGCGATGGCGTTCATGACCATGATCGATGCGGAGCTTGGCGGCGCCGACTGTTTTATATCCCGCTCCGGCTATACCGGCGAAGACGGCTTCGAAATCTCGGTGCCGGCGGATGAAGCCGCCAGCATCGCCAGGTTGCTTCTGGGCGCGGACCGGGTTCGCCCGGCCGGCCTCGGGGCCCGGGATTCGCTTCGCCTGGAAGCCGGACTTTGCCTCTATGGCCACGATATCGACGAAGCCACCTCGCCGGTGGAAGCCGGCCTCGCCTGGTCCATATCTAAGCGCCGGCGCGAAGAAGGCGGATTTCCGGGCGCCGGTGTTATCATGGATCAATTGCAGAATGGCGCGCCTCGAAAACGGGTGGGGCTTCGCCTGGCAGGCCGCGCCCCGGCCCGCGAAGGCGCCGTCATTGTCGATCAAGATGACCAACAAATTGGTGCCGTGACCTCCGGCGGCTTCGGCCCGGCGGCCGGGGTGGCCATCGCCATGGGCTATGTGAACCCGGACCACGTGGGCCTCGGAGAACAATTGGGGTTGATTGTTCGCGGCAAGCGTTTAGAAGCTGAAGTGGTTAAAATGCCTTTTGTTGCGCATCGCTATTTCAAAAATTGATGGGTTGGAATGTCAAATGGCTGAGATCAAATATACCGAAGAACACGAATGGATCATCGTCGAAGGCGATGTCGCCCAGATCGGCATCACCGTCTATGCCCAGGAACAATTGGGCGATGTGGTGTTTGTCGAACTGCCCGCCGTCGGCGCCGAGTTTACCAAGGACGATCAGGCGTCGGTGGTCGAATCGGTGAAAGCCGCGGCCGAGGTTTACGCCCCGTTCGACGGCGAGGTTGTTGAAGTTAATGACGCCCTCGAAGGTGATCCCGGACTGGTCAATACCGAGCCCGAGGGCGATGGCTGGTTTTTCAAACTTAAAGTGGCTGATCCAAGCCAGCTCGAAGACCTTTTGAGCGCCGAGGCCTATAAAGAATTCGTGGCGGGCCTGGGATAAGGAGATGCGGTATCTGCCGCTGAGCGAAGATGACCGCCGGCACATGCTGGCAGCCATCGGCGCGGACGGCATTGATGCCCTGTTTAAGGACGTGCCGGCATCGGCGTTGCTGGAAGACCAAATCGATCTGCCGCCCCACGCCGGAGAGATGCAGGTGGAAGCGGCCATCGAAGCGTTGGCGGCAAAAAATACCGGCGCAGCATCGGCGCCGTTTTTCATCGGCGCCGGCGCCTATCACCATCATATACCCGCCGCTGTCGATCATCTGGTGCAGCGCTCGGAGTTCCTCACCTCCTACACGCCCTATCAGCCGGAAGTCTCCCAAGGTACCCTACAGGCCTTATTCGAGTTCCAGACCCAGGTGGCGATGATCACCGCCATGGATGTGGCCAACGCGTCCCTCTATGACGGCGCCACCGCGTGCGCCGAAGCCGCCATGATGGCTTGCCGGGTGACGCGCCGCTCGAAAGTCATCCTGTCTGGAGGTTTGCATCCCCACTACCGGGACGTGACCCTGACCAACGCCCGCTTCCTCGGGCTGGAGATGGTGACGTCGGAGCCAGATGTGGACGGCACCGAAGAGCTGGCCGGGCGCATCGATGGTGGCACCGCCTGCGTGATTGTCCAGAACCCCAATTTCTTCGGCAATGTCAAAGACCTGGGCGCCCTGGCCGACGCCTGCCACGACGCCGGCGCGCTTCTGGTGGTGGTGGTGTCCGAGATTCTGTCCTTGGGCGCTCTTCGCCCGCCCGGCGAAATGGGCGCCGATATCGTCGCCGCCGAGGGTCAGTCTCTCGGCAACGCCATGAATTTCGGCGGCCCACATGTGGGCCTGTTCGCCGTCAACGAGCGCTTCATCCGCCAGATGCCGGGCCGCCTTGCGGGCCAGGCAGAAGACGTGGATGGCCGCCGGGGATGGGTGCTGACCCTTTCCACGCGCGAGCAGCATATCCGCCGGGAAAAGGCGACCAGCAATATCTGCACCAATTCCGGGCTCTGCGCCTTGGCCTTTTCGATCCATTTATCCCTGTTGGGCGATGCGGGGTTTCGCGGGCTGGCGCGGCTGAACCACGGACGCGCCGTGACCCTGGCCGATACGTTGGCCGAGGTTCCCGGCGCCGAGATCGTCAACCAGAGCTTTTTCAACGAATTCACCCTGCGCCTTGCCAAACCGGCGGCGGGCGTCGTGGACGCGCTGGGCAATGATGGCATCTTGGCTGGCGTGCCGGTGTCCCGGCTTTATCCGAGGCGGGATGATCTCGATGATTTGTTGCTGGTGGCGGCCACCGAATGCGTCAGCGATGACGACATCGGGCGCCTGGCCAAGGCATTGGAAGGCGCCCTCTAATGGCAACCGAGACCTTTACCGGCCACCGGGGCCTGGACATGGACGAGCCCCTGATATTCGAACAGGGCGCCGCCGGGATGAGCGGCGTCGACCTGCCGGGCGCTGGCGAATTTGAAGACCGACTGGGCGACGCTGGGCGGGAATCCGAAACCGGCCTGCCAGGTCTGTCGGAGCCGCAGGTGGTGCGCCATTACCTACGCCTCAGCCGCAACAATTACGCCATCGATGCTGGCATGTATCCGCTTGGCTCCTGCACCATGAAGCACAACCCCCGGCTCAACGAAAAGCTGGCGCGGCTGGCCGGCCTCGCCGATCTGCATCCCTTGCAGCCCTTAAGCACGGTGCAAGGCGCGCTGGCGCTGATCGATCAATGCGCCGACTGGCTGAAAACCCTCACCGGCATGGACGCCATTGCCATGTCGCCGGCGGCGGGCGCCCATGGCGAGCTATGCGGTCTGATGACCATCCGCGCCGCTTTGGAGGCGGGCGGCGATGGCCGGGCTATCGTGCTGGTACCGGAATCGGCGCACGGCACCAACCCGGCCAGCGCCCATATGTGCGGCTATAAGGTCGAGACAATACCCACCAACGGGCGCGGCCGCGTCGACTTCGGTGCGTTCAATGAACGGCTTGGGCCGGACGTGGCGGCAATCATGATCACCAACCCCAACACCTGCGGCCTGTTCGAGGACGAGATCATTGAAATCGCCGACGCTGCCCACGCCGCCGGCGCCTACGTCTATTGCGACGGCGCCAATTTCAACGCCATTGTCGGGCGCGTGCGGCCCGGCGATCTGGGCATCGACGCCATGCATCTCAATTTGCACAAAACTTTTTCGGCGCCCCATGGCGGCGGCGGGCCGGGCTCGGGCCCGGTGGTGTTGTCGGGCGCCCTGGCGCCCTTCGCGCCGGTGCCCTATGTGGTTTCTGCGGATGACGGATACGCGTTGGTGGAGAGCGCCGAAGCCTCGGACGCCAGCCCGTACGGGCGCATGAAGGGCTTCCACGGCCAGTTCGGCGTTTTCGTCCGCACCCTTAGCTATATGATGAGCATGGGCGCCGATGGCCTCGCCCAGGCCGCAAGTGACGCGGTGCTCAGCGCCAACTATATCCTGGCCGGGCTGTCGGACGATCTGACGCTGTCCTACGAAGGCCCCTGCATGCACGAGGTTCTGTTCGACGACCGCTTCCTGGCGGAAACCGAAGTGACCACCCTCGATTTCGCCAAAGCCATGATCGACGAGGGCGTGCATCCGATGACCATGTATTTTCCGCTGGTGGTGCACGGCGCGCTTTTGATGGAGCCCACCGAAACCGAAAGCCTGGCATCCCTCGATCAATATATCGGCATGGTGAAGTCGCTTGCCCGGCGCGCAAAACAAGGCGAAGTGGCGGCGTTCAAGGAAGCGCCGCGATTGGCGCCGCGCCGCCGCCTGGACGAGACCACAGCGGCGCGCAACCCGGTGCTGCGCTGGTTGCCAGGCGATAAAGCGGCGGCGGAGTAACGCGCCTTAAAGAAAGTTTTCGTCGTCGTTGCCGAACAGGCTGGCGACGTAGGACACTTCCGTGCGCAGGCCCTGGCGGGCGATGATTTTTTCCTGTGCGCCGGGCGGCAGATCGGTGAACGATATGACGCCCTTGTCCATCAAGATAGTGATCAAATCCTCGATAACCCGGGCCAGCGCCAGATCGGCGCGCAGCCATTCGTCGGCATCGATGATCGCGTTCGCATCGATGCCCAGATATACCAACAGCTCTGGATGGCCGTGCGGCAGCTCTTCGGTCGCCTCGCCCTCCGCATGGGCGAAAACCGCATCGATGACGCCGTCTGCGTCGCGTCTGACAAAGGGCATGGCCTGTGCTCCGAGCTGGTAGAAGACCAGCATAATTGAAAAGGTTGGTTTGCGCCAACCAGTTGTACTATTTTCCCTCGCGCAGCCAGGCAAACATGATGCCGCCCGCCGCCAGCAGCAGGAACAAAAGCGCCGGCAATAGCGGGATTTGGCGGACGCCGGTAACCACGTAGGAGCCGTTGCGGACCAGCCCGAACCAGCCGCGCCCGGCCCCGCCCCGGCCCGGCTTGGTGCGCCGGATACCGGGCAGGCCGTCGCTGATCCAGGCGATACCGCCGCCATTGGCCTTGACCACCGATGCCAGCAATTGGGGCGTGGCACGCAAATCCGACAGTTCCGGCGGATTGAGTTGGCCCACCGCCGCCATGGTGTGGCGGCGCCCGTCGGCGATGCGGTAGAGCCCGGTTTCCTTGGCGGTGATAGTGGTTTTGGCGCCGCCCCGGTTGTCCGGCGTCAGGGTCACGGTTTCGGTGGCGCCCGATGGCGCAGTGACCGTCACCGGCGGAATATCGGGGTCCAGACTGCGCCGTTCGATGGTCAGTTGCCTGGCATCAACGGTGGCGCGCAAATCCTCTTCCTCCAGGTCCGGCTCCTTCATCAGCCAATGGGCCAGACGGCGCATCAACTCGGCGTGCGGGCCGCCGCCGTCATGGCCACGCGCCCAAAGCCAGACATGATCGGACAGGAACTGGGCGACCCGGCCCTTGCCGAAACGATCGAGGATCAGCAACGGCTTGCCGTCGGCGCCGGAAAGAACGGTATTGCCGCGCAACGCCCTGGCATCCACCTGGCGGAACCAGCGGCCCCATTCGGGGGTTTTGCCATCCTTGGTTTGCAGGCTGGAAGTAACCGGATGGCGGCGGCCCTTGTCGGTCAGTTGGGCGCGGAACGGCGTCTGAATCACCGGGCCCGACGGCTCGCCAGGCATGATGCGCCCGAGCGGCGTATGGAACATGGATCGCACCCCGGCGAAATCGGGCCCGACGGCGGCCAGCACGGCGCCGCCCTTGTCCACATAGCGGGCGATATTCTGGAAATAGTTGGGCGGCAGCACAAAGCGCACCACATAGCGGTCAAAGACGATCAGATCGAACTCGTGCAGCTTGACCTCGAACAATTCGCGGATCGGGAAGGAGATCAGCGCCAATTCGTTGAGCGGCGTGAAGTCGTTTTTTTCCGGCGGACGCAAAATGGTGAAATGCACCAGATCCACCGACGGATCGGATTTCAAGAGATTGCGCCACGCGCGCTCGCCAAGATGCGGCTGGCCGGACACCAGCAATACCCGCAAGCGATCGCGGACGCCGTTGATGGACACCACGGCGCGGTTGTTGATCGGCGACATCTCGCCTCCCATTTCCTGGGCTTCCAGCTCGATAATGGTGGGCCCGCCATGTTCGATGGGGATATCCACCTCGCCGGTGCGGCCGACGGGGAGGCTCCTAGTGATCGCCTCGCCGCCATCGATGCGGATGGTCACCGCCGCCGATGACGCCGACTTTTTCGGGTTGTCCTGGATCCGGAGGCGCAGCTTGACCGACTTGCCGACGATGCCGAAGGCCGGTGCCTGCTCGACCACCAGGCGGCGGTCGCGCTCGCCCTTATTGCCGGTCAGCAGCACATGCAGCGGCGCCCCATAGATGCCGGGCTTGGCGGCGTTCTCTTCGATGGAATTGCGGCCGATCTTGGGCACATCGTGGACCTGGCCGTCGGTGAGCAACACGGCGCCGGCGAAGCGGCCCTTGGGGATATCGGCGACCGCCCGATCCAGCTCGCCGAACATCTCGGTGCCGTCCTTGGTTTCCTTGCCACGCACCACCTTGATACGCAAATCTTTGAAATTACCGAGGGTGGCGGTCAGCTCCTTGAGGGCGCTGGCCAGTTGGACGCGCCGCTCACCGGTGTTCTGGCTGGAGGATTCGTCGACCATCACCAGCGCCAGGTCGGGCTGGCTGCGCCGATTTTCCGCCTCCAAATGCGGATTGAGGAGAGCCAGTGCCAAAATGCCAAGTGCGAACAGGCGCAACAGACTGCCGCGCGCCCGGCGAAAGACGCCGAACGCCAGCAACACAACGCCGATGGCGGCAGCGGCGGCGACAAGGCGCCAATCGATCAGCGGCGCAAAGCCGATACCGGTAAAGCCAATCATTGCCCCAGCCTTTCCAGGATCGCTGGCAGATGCACCTGATCGGCCTTATAATTGCCGGTCAGCACATACATGATCATGTTGATGCCGAACCGGTAGGCCATTTCCCGTTGCCGGTTGCCGCCAGGGGTCACCGGATAGATCGGTTTGCGCGCCGCATCGATGGCCCAGGCGCTGGCCCAATCGTGGGAGCCGACGATAATCGGCGACACGCCGTCATTGGCGGCTCCTTTGCGCGCCACCCAAAGCTGGCCACCGGCCCAGCGCCCGGGAAACTCGCGGAGCAGATAATAGGATTTGGTCAGCACATGGTCGCGGGGAATGGTCTCCATCGCCGGCGCGTCGATGGAACGGGCAATCTCTTCCAGCCGATTGGCGCCGATGCCGGTGCCCGATTGATCGCGGGTGTCAAAAAATATGGTGCCGCCGGATTTCATGTATTTGTTGAGACGCTCGCCGGTTGCCGAGGAAATCGCCGGCGCGTCCTCGGTGATCGGCCAATAGATGAGCGGATAAAAGCTCAAATCATCCCTGGCCGGATCGATGGCGGCAGGCGCGCCCATTTCGGCCGCCGTCCTGGCATTGGCGATTAAGGCGAGGCCGCGGAGGCCGTCGCGGCTGGCGCCATCGACGCTTGTATCGCCAGTGCGCACATAGGCAATGCGCACGCTCAACGCCGAGGCGAAGGCGCTGGTATTGGCCGGCGCCGTCTGGGTTGGCGATTGGGCGGCTACGGGCGCGATTAGGCCCATCGTGATACCCGCCGCCAACGCAAGCCCGGCCACTGCCCGGCGGCGGGCGAAAAAGCCGCGCAAGGCAAAACTGGCGACAATATCGGCGAGGGCCAGCAATAATGCGGCGGCCAGCAAGGGCCCGCGAAAATCCCGCTCCCGGGTTGCCTGATAGGTGCCCAAGGTGACGCCGCCGCCAGGATTGCCGAGGGGCTTCAATGCCGCCAGTTTGGGCGAGAGGTTAAAGGCGCGCCGCGCCGCCTCGTCGCCGTAAAAGCCGGGCGGATGATCGGGGCCGGGCATGGCGGCATCGATGCGGTTTGCCTTGATAGCGCGCGCCCCGGTGCGCGCCGGGCCCAATGTGCCGAAGCCATCGATGGTGCGCACCGGCGGCAACAGGCGGTCATCGGCGCCGCCGCCGACGCCGCGCGACAGGCGTACCAGATTTTGCAGCATGCCGACGAACAACCCGGACAAGGGCAAATTCGACCAGTTGGGGCTGGACGTGGTGTGGAAGAATACCAGCCATCCCTTGCCGCGCCGCTCGGCGGTGACGATGGGTGTGCCGTCGGTCAGCCGCGCCCAGGTCTTATCGGGTAGATCGACGCTCGGCTGGGCCAGAACCTGGCGATTGATCTTTACGTCCTTGGGAACCGCCAGACCGGCGAACGGGCTGGTGGGCGGAAAGGCCGCCAGACTGGCCGGCTTGGTCCACGACAGGGCGCCGCCAAGCTCGCGGTCGCCTTGGCGCAGTCGGACGGGCAGGATCGGTCCCTTGACGGCGGCCAGACGCGGGCCGGCAAAGCGCAGCACCAGCCCACCCTCGCCCATCCAGTTTTGAATAAGCCGCCGGTTGGCGTTCGAAATGCGGCCCGGATCGGCGAGCACCAGCAACGCCAATTCCCGGCGCAGAAGATTTTGCACAGAGCCAGTGCGCACTTCGGTGAACGGATCCAGCGCCCGTTCCAGATAAAAAATATCGTCCAGCAGCGGTTGATCGACGCGCCGCCCGGTATCGGTCACGAGGCCCACCGGGCGCCGCCGCCAGCGCTCGTCCACCAGCACCAGGCCACCGGCGTGGCCGGCATTTTCAATTTCAATATGCGTGACCCGGTTGCGGATCTCCACCGGCATCGGAAGCTTGAGCCTGGCGGCGGACTTGCCGGCTTCGAATGTCAGCGCCTTGACCGCCAGCACACCGCCGTCCTCGCCGCGCACGCGGATGGTCAAATTGCGCGCCGATGAACCGGGCGCTTTCAGGGCGCGGACGGTCAGCCCATCCCGGTCCGAGACCGGCGGCAATAAGACGTTGGGCAAGGCGCCGGCGGGATCAGCGAGCACCGTGACCGCCCCCAGCTTGCCGAGCGCCGCAGCGAAATCCCCCGCCGCTTCATCACCCAGCCCATTCGAAAGCCAGACCACGTGGGCACCGCCGCCAGCTTCGATGGCGCCGAGCACGGCTGCAGCGGCCTTGCGATCAACCGCCCAGGGTTTGGGCTTCAGCGCCAGGACGGTTTGGCGCGCCGCATCGGCGGTCATCAAACTTTCCAGCGCCCGGGATTTGCCCTCGCCGGGGGCCGTGGTGAGAACCGCGACGGCGCGCCCGGCACGTTCCGCCTGATCGATGATGTTGGCGGCGCTGTTTTGCCGTTGGGTCCAGTTCTTGGCCGCCGCCCAGCCATCATCGATGACGATCACCACCGGGCCCGTTCCGGTGAGCTGATTGCCGGCATTCAGAAGCGGATGCGCGGCGCCAAGGATCAGCAAGCTCACCAGCGCAAGGCGCAGCAGGGTCAGCCACAGGGGCGTCTTGGCGGAGCTTTCTTCCGGGTTGGTCAGGCCCATGATCAGCCGGATGGCGGGGAAGCGTATGCGTTTCGGCGCAGGCGGAATGATGCGCAACAACCACCAGATGATGGGCAAGGCCGCCAGCGCCAGAAGCGCCACCGGGGCGGCAAAGGACAAGGCGCCGAGGGCAAACATCTGCTAGCGCATCCTCGGCTGGGCGAGCGCCGTGAACAAGCGCATCAAGGCGCTTTCCGGCGGCCGGTCGGTGACATGTACCTGGTAGTCCCAGCCAGTGGCGACGGCGATATCTTTCAAGCCCGCCTGTAATTCTTCCATGGTCTGGCGGTACTCTGAGCGCACTCCCTCAACCCGGCCAATCAATGCCGAGCCTTCGTCTTCCATGCCTTCGAAGCGGGTGCGCCCGGTGAATGGCAGATCGCTTTCCGCCGGGTCCAGAATTTGCACGATATGGCCATCGACACCCCGGTCGGCGAAGCGGCCGATGGCCTTATAGAGCGTTTCCTTGGGCTCCAGAAAATCGCTGATGAAGACGGCGCGGCCATAGCGGGGCAAGGGCTCGAAAGGCGGCAGGCTGGCGGCCTCGCCATCACCGGCCAACAAATGCCGTTCTTCCATGGCGGCGGCCAGCAGGTACAACGCATTACGCCCGGTGGTCGGCGTCATGCTGTGACCAAGGGCGGCCACATGCTCGCCGCCGCGCACCAAAAGCGACGCCAGCGCCAGGGCCAGCAAATCAGCACGCGCCGATTTTTCCACCAGATTGCGCGCCGAGGCATAATGCATGGACGGCGATGCATCGCTCCAAATCCAAACGCTTTGCGCCGCCTCCCATTCGTTTTCGCGGATAAAGACGCTGTCAGACCGGGCCGAGCGGCGCCAATCGATCTTGGAAATCGGATCGCCCCAACTGTAATGGCGGTACTGCCAGAAGGTTTCGCCCTGTCCGACCCGGCGGCGTCCGTGCACGCCTTGCGATACGGTCGCCGCCACCCGGTCCGCCGCCACCATCAAAGGCGGCAGATTGGCCGATAGAATCTCAGCCTTGGCTTGGGTATCGGCGAGGGGCGTGGGCATGGTTGTATATGTGTTCCGGTTTAGCCGATGCGCGCCGCGAGGGTGTCGATGATGTGGGCCATGGTCACGCCCTCGGCGCGGGCCGCGAAATTGAGCGCCATGCGGTGACGCAACACCGGATGGGCGAGGGCCAGCACATCGTCGATCGATGGCGCCAGGCGGCCGTCGATCGCGGCGCGGGCGCGCACCGCCAGCATTAGCGCCTGAGAAGCGCGCGGGCCGGGGCCCCAGGCCACATGCTCGTTAATCTCGGCGAGCGGCGAATCTCCTGGCCGGCCCGAACGCACCAGTTCCAAAATCGCCGTCATGACGCTTTCACCCACCGGGATATGACGGACAAGGCGCTGGGCGGTCATCAGCTCGTCGGCTTCCATGACCTTGGCCGGCTGTTCTTCGTGGGCGCCGGTGGTTTTGGTCAGAATCTCCCTTTCCGCCGCCAATTGCGGATAATCGATATCCACCTGCAACAAGAAGCGGTCGAGCTGGGCTTCGGGCAAGGGATAGGTGCCTTCCTGCTCAAGCGGGTTTTGCGTTGCCAATACGTGGAACGGGCGCGGCAGGCCGTGATAATGGCCGGCCACCGAAACCCGATGTTCCTGCATGGCCTGCAATAGGGCTGATTGGGTGCGCGGGCTAGCCCGGTTGATCTCGTCAGCCATCAAGAGCTGGCAGAAGACCGGGCCTTGGATAAAGCGGAAGGAGCGCTTGCCGCCCTCGGATTCCTCCAACACCTCGGAGCCGAGGATATCGGCGGGCATAAGATCGGGTGTAAATTGGACGCGTTTTTCGTCGAGGCCAAGAACCCGCCCAAGGGTTTCCACCAGCCTAGTCTTGCCGAGACCGGGCACGCCGATCAGCAACACGTGACCGCCCGCCAGCAACGTGATAAGCGTTTCCTCTATCACTCGATGCTGGCCGAATATGATGCGGCCGACGCCGTTTTTGACGTCCACCAATTTGGCGGCGACTTTTTCCAGATCGCCGACAAGTTCGGCCTGGTCCGGTGATGGTTCGGGCGATGTTTCTGGTGATGATGCGGCTTCGGTCACTTTTTACTTCTCCCCAGCAGGAACGATATGGTCGGGTCATGGACGAGAACGCGCAAAATCAGTATCCGGTACTGTCCGGCGGCAACGCAAACCGGCATGGCGAGACCATTGATCCGGTCACCGGGCAGGTTCTGTGCGGCGATCTTGATATGCGAATCGACCGTGACGGAGTATGGTTTTACCACGGCACGCCCATAGGCCGCAAAGCGATCGTGAATCTTTTCGCATCGGTTTTAAGGCGGGATGACGATGGCCGCTACTGGCTGGAGACGCCGGCCGAAAAAGGTGAGATCATCGTGGAGGACGCGGCTTTCATGGCGGTGGCGCTGGAAGCAAGTGGCAGCGGCGAGGCGCAAAGCTTAAAATTCCGCACAAATACTGACGAAATTGTGATCGCCGATGGGGATCATCCTTTGCGCATCGCGCTCGATCCCGATACCCAGGAGCCATCGCCCTATGTGCTTGTGCGCGGTGGCCTGGAAGCCCGGCTGACGCGCCCGGTGTTTTACGAACTGGTCGATCTGGGCCTGGAATTGACGCTGGATGGGGCACAAATCTATGGTGTATGGAGCGCTGGGCAATTTTTCCGTATAGGTCCAGTACCGGAAGAGTAATAGATTGTCATGAGCCAACCATGCTGACCCCTGAAATCATCCTTGAACGCCTCGATAATTTCGAGCCCGGCGCAAAGCCGGTTTCAAACGATAACGCTTTGGCCGGCGCAAAATTGGAGCCCGGCCACGATCACTGGGTGCGCGGCAACGGAACCTTAAAGCCGGCGGCTGTGCTGGTGCCCTTGGTAACCCACGAAGACGGCTTAACGGTGCTGCTGACCAAGCGCACCGAACATCTCAACAACCATGCCGGCCAGATCAGCTTTCCCGGCGGGCGCGTCGACGAGGCCGACCGGGACGCCCGCCATACCGCCTTGCGCGAGACCGAAGAAGAAATCGGGCTTGGAAGCAACGCCATCGAAGTGATTGGCCGGTTGGCCGATTACGTGGTCGGCACCGGCTATCTGGTCAGTCCCATCGTCGGGCTGGTCGAGCCGCCGTTCCGCCTTAAGCCGCATCCCGGCGAGGTGGCCGAGGTGTTCGAGGTGCCATTGGATTACGTCCTTGATCCCGATAATTTTGAACGCCATAGCCGCGAATATGAAGGCACCGAGCGGTTCTATTACGCGGTTACCTGGAACGATTATTACATCTGGGGCGCTACCGCCGGGATGCTGCGCCACCTCTCATCAATTGTCTGGAGAGCCTGATGCGTATGTTCTTGCATGTCATTGTGCCGCTGCTGATACCGTTCGTAATCTATGCGGTATGGATTTATGTGGACGCCAAGCGCCAGGGCCGCGGCAAACCCAACTGGGAAGAAGGCAACTGGTTCTGGGTGATGATACTAGGCGCGATCCTGGTTGCAGGCTCGCTTGGCTACCTCGCGACCCGCGGCGGCGATCCCGGCTCCCAGTATCAGGCGCCCCGCTACGAAGACGGAAAAATAGTACCGGGCAAAATCGAATAGGCGAGCCGGTTATGCTTGAAGCCCTGTTGGATATCGAGCTTGATACCACCACCAACCGGTGGGTAATCACCCTGATCGGCGTCATCTTGTTTATGTTTCTGGTCGCCCGGCGCAATTCGATCCGCAAATCCACAGCCAAAAAACCAGCCACGGTCCAGGACGACATTATCGTCGATTGGGGCGCCGATCCCGGCGGCCAGGTTGTGGTGCAGCCCTGGATGGAAACGCCCGAGGTAAAGACAGTGTTCGCCGCGCTCACCTCGGGCGGCAAGGAGGCCCGCTTTATCGGCGGCTGTGTCCGCGACACATTGATGAAGCGCACCGTTTCGGACATCGATATCGCCACCCAGGAGCGCCCGGAACGGGTGATCGAATTGCTGGAAGATGCCGGCATCACTGTGATCCCCACTGGGCTCAAGCATGGCACCGTGACCGCCGTCATCGGCGGCCAGTCCTATGAAATCACGTCTTTACGCAAAGATATCGAAACCGACGGTCGCCACGCGGTGGTTGAATTCACCGACGATTGGCGCACCGATGCCGGGCGCCGGGATTTCACCTTCAACACCATGAGCGCGACGCCGGGCGGCATGATCTATGACTATTACAACGGCATCCAGGATCTGGCCGCCCGGGTTATCCGTTTCGTCGGCCATGTGCAGCAGCGCATCGATGAAGACCATTTGCGGATACTCCGCTATTTTCGCTTTATTGCCGTCCTCGGCATGCGCGTCGCCAACAAGCATGAATTTCAAACCTGCATCAACAACGCCCATTTATTGACCGAGCTGTCGGCGGAGCGCATTCGCTCGGAGTTGTTCAAAATATTCGAATCGGCCAATCAGTTCGATGCCCTGAAGCTGATGATCGATCACGGCATCATGCAACATATTCTGCCCGAGGCCGAAAAGACCGAACGGCTAAAGCGGCTGATGTGGATCGAAACCTCGGCGATCAAATTTGATTCCGTGGCCCCCGACAAGATCCGGCGTCTGGCCGCAGTGATCGATACCGATGCCGCCGGCGCCGAGGCTATCGCGCGGAGGCTGATGTTTTCCCGTGCCGATAGGGAACATCTCAAACACCTGGCCGAGCCCCAATGGCAGGCGGCGTGGGATGTGGACGAAGCATCCTTGCGCGCCGCTCTGTTTCGCCTCGGTGCGGCGGAAGTAATCGATCTGGTGCTACTTGCATGGGCCGAACATTTGATTGTGACGCCGCGCCTTCTCGGTGACGAAAAAGATGGCTGGCAGAATGTTATCCGCATTGCCGATGCATGGTTGCCCATCGAATTTCCCTTGCGCGGCCGCGACGTGCTGGAGCTTGGCGTCGGTGAAGGCCCGGAAGTATCGTTGCTGCTTGGCGCGGTCGAAGATTGGTGGCTGATCGGCGGCTGCCACGCCGGGCGCGACGATTGCCTGGAGGAATTGCGCCGCCGCCACGCATGATTGCTGGACTGAATGGCCATCGCAGTTAGAATAAGCGTCTGCAAACCAAGGGGGCTGGCAATGGCAAATCAATCCAAATCGGTGGAATTGTTCGATGCGAAAGCAATTGCGCCGTTTTTTGAATCCAAATCCCTGGCCGTGATCGGCGCCTCGACGGACCCGATCAAGCAGGGCGGCCGCCCGGTCCGCTATTCGCTGATGAGCGATTACAACGGCCGCGTCTATCCGATCAATCCGCGCGCCGACGAGGTGCAGGGGGCCAAGGCCTATGCGTCTTTGGCCGATGTTCCGGGGCGCGTCGATTGCGCGTTCATTGCGCTGCCGGCGCCGGCGGTGGAAGCGGCGATCACCGATTGCGCGGAAAAAGGCGTGCGCGCCGCGGTCATCATCTCCGCCGGTTTTGCCGAGGTTGGACCCGAGGGGCGGCGCCATCAGGAGCGCATCACCGCCATTGCCCGGGAAGCCGGCATGAGCCTGGTCGGCCCCAACTGCATGGGGCTAATGGATATCAGGCGCAATTTCTTTCCAACATTCGCACCGATCTTCGGCTTCAACGGCGAGGCGCGGCCCAAACCCGGCAATATTTCCCTGGTCAGCCAGTCCGGCGCGTTCGGCGCACATGCGTACGAGCTGGTGCGCGCCCGCGGCGCCGGCTTTTCCAAATGGGTAACCACCGGCAACCAATGCGATGTGGAGGTTTCCGATTTCGTCGCCTATATGGCCGACGACAAATCCACCGACGTGATCATGGTCTATTTCGAAGGCAACCGGGACGCCGACAAGCTGATGGCGGCGTTCCGCAAAGCCCGGGAAAACGGTAAGCCAGTGGTTCTGTTGAAGGCCGGGCGCTCGGAGACCGGCGTCAAGGCGGCGGTCTCGCACACCGGCTCGATGGCCGGATCGGACGCCGCCTTTGACGGCTTCTGCCGCCAGTTCGATGTCCACCGGGCAGATACGGTGGGCGAGTTGATCGATATTTCGGTCGCCGCGGCGGCCGGCAAGTTTCCGTCCCGCCCGCGCGCCGGGCTGGTCAGCATATCGGGGGGCGCCGGCGCCCTGATGGCCGATTATTGCGACGAGCTGGGCTTGGCCGTGCCGCCCTTGCCGAAACCGGCCCAGGCCAAACTGATGAAGCTGTTTCCGTTCGGCTCGGCCCTCAATCCGATCGATCCGACCGCCCTTTGGGGCCAGGATATGAGTGTCCTATCGGCCTCCATGGAAACATTGCTGAAGGAAGGCGGCCACGACACCGTGGTGCTGTTCGGCTCGACCATCGGCATCAACGAGTTCAACCGAGTTCGCTTCGAAGAGCACATCATTCCCTTGCGCGAAAAATACCCCAATCCGCTGATGGTGCTGAGCCTGTTGGGGGCGCCGGAGTTGATCCAGAAATGGCGCGATAAAGGCTTTTTGATTTACGAAGATGCCCGCCGCGCTATCGAAGTGACAGCGGCGCTGGCCAAGTTCGCGCCCATCGTAGCAGGAAGCCGTAAGTTTCCCGCCCGCCCGCGCGTGCCTGAAAACTTGAAGATCAAGCCGGGACGCACATTCAACGAAGCAGACGCCATGGGGGCGTTACAAAAAGCCGGCATCAAGTTTGTCCGCCGCCGGCTGGCAACCAGCCGCAAGGCGGCCCAGGATGCGGCGGCGCGGCTCGGCTTTCCGGTGGTCGCCAAGATCGCGTCCGCTGAAATTTTGCACAAATCGGAAATCGGCGGCGTCGCGTTGGGATTAGAGAATAAGCGCGCCGTCGGCGAAGCCTATGACGGATTGCTCGGCCGGGCCAAACGGGCAGCGCCAAAGGCGGCCCTCGACGGCGTATTGATCGCCAAGCAAATCTCCGGCGGCGTGGAAACCATCCTCGGCGTCAACAACGATCCGGGTTTGGGCCCGGTGGTGATGTTCGGCATGGGCGGTATTTTTGTGGAGGTCTATAAAGACGTGGCCTTCCGCGCCGCGCCGTTTTCCAAAGCCGAAGCCCGCGCCATGATCGCCGAAGTGGCCGGCCACGCCGTCTTAAAAGGCGTCCGCGGCCAGGCGCCATCGGACTTGGGTGCCTTGGTAGACGCCTTGCACAATCTGTCCCTGTTCGCCGCCGCTAACAAGGACACCATCGCCTCCATCGACATCAACCCGTTCGTGGTGATGGCGAAGGGCAAGGGGGCCATTGGGCTCGACGCTTTGATCGAGCCCAAATAAATATGACCGGCTCGATGCGCTGATCGAGCCCAAATTAGTCCCACCTATTTGGCGCGTTCGACCGCGGTCAGGCCGGGGCGGTATTTTTTGTCGTCGAGAAAATCCTGCATGCCGCGTTCACGGGTGTTTTCGGTGTCGCGCCAGCGCAGCTGTTCCTGCTTGGCCATGATATATTCGTAACTTTCATCGACGCTCATGGTGGCACAGTTGCGGATGGTTTCCTTGGTCATCTGCAACACCGCCGGTGCCTTTTTCATCAGGTTCTCGGCCAGCTTGATGGTTTCTTCGCGCAATTTATCGCCTGGCACCGAATAGGTGACGAGGCCGATCTCTTCCGCCGTCTTGCCATCGAAGGGATCGCCGGTCATGGCGTAATACATGGATTTCCGGTAGTTCATGGTCATGGTCACCACCTTGGAAACCAGCCCGCCCGGCAAGATGCCCCAGTTGACTTCCGACAATCCAAACGTCGCGTCTTCATCGGCAATGGCGAAATCGCAGGCGCAGAGCGGAATAAAACCGCCGCCAAAGCAATAACCGTTGACCATGGCGATAGTCGGTTTCGGGAACTTCGAAAGCTGATACCAGTTCCAGCTCCGGTCAGCGGCGCGGGCACGGGCGCGCTCCACTGGCTTGTCGTCCAAATCCCGAAAAAACAGACGCAAATCCATACCAGCGGTAAAGGCTTCGCCCTCGCCGGTGAGTACCAGAATTTGGGTTTCGTCGTCGGTGGCCAATTCGGTCAGCGCGTCGACCATGTCGTAGCACAATTGCGGGCTCATGCAGTTGCGCTTTTCCGGGCGGTTAAATTTCAGCCAGGTAATGCCGTTTTCTTTCTCAACCAAAATCGTTTCGTATGTACCGAGCGCCATGTCCTTATCTCCCTGGTTACAGAATCAATTCGCGTATGAATCTAATCAGCCACCCTGCGGGGGTGTCAAGCAGAGGCGGGAGGATCGCCGTCTTCCGCCATGGCGGTCCAGATCATTTCGATGATTTCGGGTGATGCGTTAACCCATGAAAGCTTGGTGTCAGGATGTTCGATCCGGAAGACGCGAAATATCTCGTCGGCGAATGCCGGGCCGATTTCGGGGATCCCCTCGAAATCCAATTGTACTTCAGAGAACTGATCGAAACGCGCTGAAATGCGCTTTGCTTGAGAGCGCGAAACCAGTTGCTCGTTAGGATATTTGCCAAGTTTGATTGGCACGTGCGTTCGCCGGAACCTCAGGCTATCGCCTAGAAATTGATTGAACACATCTCGCGTCGTCCAGCCGGCGTCCGTTGAGATCGCCATGTTGACCATCGTGCCCGGAGACTTGGATTCTGATTCGCGCGTTTCAATCAACCACTCGTCGCCATCTTTCCGGGTTTTGCCAAAATAATATCCGTGCGACCAGATGCCGTATTCTTCGAACATGCGCGACGTAAAAAAGATGCCTTCGCCAGTATGCTTCGACTTGTCAGACGTCAAACGGCCTTTCGACAGCTCCAACAGAGCGCTCTGAACATCCGCAAGATTGAAGTCATTTTGAATTTTTTTGAATATGCCAATTCCTTCATCAGCAATCATCATTTTAATCGAGCAATAATCCTGCTCATAAGTGACAAGGCAGTCAAAACTCGCGGAATGGTCGATGGCGTTGTTGAGCATTTCGGTAAATCCGTATTGGCAGATGTCGACAACGTTTTGCGGGACATCCTTCATTTCGGGTAAAATTCTATCCCGCCAAATGGCATCCTCGAATAAGCCGAAACTCAATTTGATCGAAAATCCGACACTAACGATATTTCGAAGTTTGTATCGGCGCGCGCGCGTGTTGCCCTCCGCTTCCAGCAAACCTTCCTCGATCAGCCGGAGCACATACCGGTTGACGGAGGTCCGCGAGAGACCAAATTCTTGAATAGTCAGCGACCCGATATCTGCCGGGTGGGTCGCGACATTGCGAAGAATAAACTCTCTGACTTCCGGGTTCTGGCGGCTTTTAGCGGGCATTGTCAACTTTGATGGGTAGTATTGACAACTTTAGAGATGCTGGGTCTCTTTATCAAAGCGCACCGGTGCGAGGCTTACGTCAACGCCAGCGTCGCCGAGGCGCACCATATTGACGGTTTTGGCCAGATCGGGGGAGCCGGAATAATAGGCGTGCACACCGCCATTGCCGACTTGGGTGGGCCGGTTCCAGTGGCCGAGGGCGACGTAGTCGGCACCGGTGGCCTCGATCTCATCGTCGCCGATCAGCCAGGCCGGGTTATGCTTTTTGGCCCGGTCCGGGACCGGCTCGTAATGACCGTGGGCCATGGCCACCTGCCAGCGGGTGCTGCGCTGCTGCGGCTCGCGCAAGGGCATCATATCGCCGTAATCAAGATGCGCATGGCCCCATACCTCCAAATCCAGCGCTTCCAGATGCACCGCCTTGTCGTGGGTCAGCCCAAGCACATGAACGCCGTCGATAGCGCCCAGCCCGCCGCGCTCGTGGGCCGAGCCTTGCATCGCCGGATCATGATTGCCGGGCAGGATGACCACAGGCATGCTTGCCGCCCCCAGCAATTGGGCGGTCTCCTGCAGCACCGGTTCCGGCAGGCGATTGTTTTCGAACATGTCGCCAGCCACCAACACCGCATCGGCATCCAGCCCGGCTGCAGCCTGCAACACAACGCGCAGCCCCATGGTTGCGACGCCGCCATAGATTTCGGGGCCGTAACTATGATCGATATGCAGGTCCGAGGAATGGACCAGAACGATGTCGCCTGAATTTGTCATCTAGGGCCACGCCGCCAGGGGCGGCATCGACATCAAGATCGCCTCGGTATTGCCGCCGGTCATCAGCCCGAACTTGGTGCCCCGGTCGTGGATCAGGTTGAACTCCACATAGCGGCCGCGCTTGATCAATTGCTTTTCGGTATCCTCGGCGCTCCAACCGTCGTCCATATGGCGGCGCACGATGGCCGGATAGATATCACGGAACGCCTTGCCCACATCCTGGGTGAAGGCAAAATCCGTCTCCCAATCGCCGCTGTCCAGATTGTCATAAAATATGCCGCCGACGCCGCGCGGCTCATCCCGGTGCGGCAAAAAGAAATATTCGTCGCACCATTTTTTGTATTTGGGGTAATAGTCCGCATCATAGGTATCACAGGCGCTGCGGAAGGCAGCGTGGAAATCTGCGGTATCCGCATCATCAGGGAACACCGGCGTCAAATCGCCGCCGCCGCCGAACCAGCCCTTGGTGGTGACGATCATGCGCGTGTTCATATGGGCGATGGGCACGCGCGGCGATCTGGGATGCGCCACCAGCGAGACACCCGCCGCCCAAAAACGGGGGTCCTCGGCGGCGCCCGGTATCTGGGCGCGGAATTGTTCCGAAAACTCGCCATGAACGATGGAAATATTGACGCCGGCTTTTTCGAACACGCGGCCACGCAACACCGACATGACACCGCCGCCGCCCTGGGAGCCAGCGCCTTCGCCGGCCGGGCGGGACCATTCGGTGCGCTCAAAACGACCCGCCTCCAACCCGCCCGGATTACCGGCGGCGGCAACGTCGTCCTCGCACGCCTCGAAGGCGGCGCAGATTTCGTCGCGCAGCTTGGCGAACCATTGGGTGGCGCGAGTTTTAAGCGCTTCGTCTATATCGGTCATGTTGCGGTTTCCAGATTTTGGGCGGCGATCCCGGCGGCGCTGATCCCAATTTGGCGCAAGGCCTCACCGAGCACCATGGCGGCGGCCTGCGCCACATTGAGCGAACGCATGCCCGGCGCCAGCGGTATTACCAGCCGCGCGGCGGCGGCGGCATGCACAAAATCAGGCGCGCCCGAGCTTTCGGCGCCCATGAGGATCACATCGCCGGCTCCATAGGCGAAATCGGTGTAGCGGTCTGCGCCCTTGGTGGTCATCAGGATCAGGCGGTGGCCGGCGCGCGCAGCGATAAAATCGTCCCACGAATCGTGACGTCGCAGGTCCACCTGAGCGGCGTAATCCATGCCGGCGCGCTTCATGCGGCGCTCGCCGAAAACAAAGCCGGTGGGCCCGATCACGTCCACCGCCACATCCAGGCAGGCAGCCAGCCGCAGCATCGCGCCGGTATTTTGCGGGATGTCCGGTTGGAACAGCGCCAGGCGCAATTTTGAGCTCTCGTTCAAGGGATATATCCTTTGCAATCCGATGTTTATCGACTATACCAAGGCCGTCTTCAATCACCGAAACCAATGAAAAACTCAATTTCCGTGCCCAACCATAGGCCGCATTTTAATGAATTCGGAAGCAAATTGAGGTTAAACCCCTGTTTTTTCATATAGAAAATCCCTATTTACAACGTTGTGACATTTGCCCGTGAATTTGCAACCGGATCATCGGTAAAATAAAGGATCTCACCATGGCCGAAACAGCGTCCGATACCCATGACGGACCCGAAGGCGAAGAAACCCGCCGCGACTTTCTTCTGATCTCCACCATCGCCGTGGGCGCCGCCGGCGCCGCCGTGGCGGCATGGCCGTTTATCCACATGATGAACCCATCCCGCGACGTGCTCGCGCTGGCCTCGACCGAGGTTGATTTGGAGCCCATTGAAGAAGGCCAGTCGATCACCATTGTCTGGCGCGGCAAGCCGGTCTTTATCCGCAAACGGACGGCGAAAGAGATCGAAATCGCCAAAGCCGATGATGCCGCGACGATGAAGGATCCCGAAGCCGACGGCACCCGCGTCAAAAAGCCGGAATGGCTGGTCATGATCGGTATCTGTACGCACCTCGGCTGCATCCCGCTGGGCCAGAAGGGGAGCGATCCGAAGGGCGAGTTTGGCGGCTGGTTCTGCCCCTGCCACGGCTCGCACTACGACACGTCGGGACGCATCCGCAAAGGGCCGGCGCCGAAGAATTTGCCGATCCCGCCCTACACCTTTCTCGACGATACCAACATCCGGATCGGATAGGAGCCGTCATGAGCGAGAACACACGAAAATTTAAAAACCCGGTCATCAACTGGATCGAGTATCGGCTGCCAATCTTCAGCTTCATCGACGATTCGGTCGGCTCCAATTATCCATCGCCACGAAACCTGAACTACTGGTGGAATTTCGGCTCGCTGGCCGGCGTGACACTGGTGGTTATGATCGCCACCGGCATTTTCCTGGCTATGAATTATACGCCGCATGTGGATATGGCATTCGATTCCGTGGAACGCATCATGCGCGACGTGAATTACGGCTGGCTGATGCGCTATGTGCATATGAATGGCGGCACCATGTTCTTCATAGCCGTCTATATTCATATATTCCGGGGTATGTATTACGGCTCTTACAAGGAGCCGAGGGAACTGTTGTGGATCATCGGCATCGTTATTTTCCTGGCCATGATGGCGACAGCGTTCGTTGGATATGTGCTGCCCTGGGGACAAATGAGCTTTTGGGGCGCTACCGTGATCACCAACCTTTTCTCGGTGATCCCGTTCTTCGGCGACAGTATTGTGCAGTGGCTTTGGGGTGGATTCTCGGTAGACAATCCAACCCTCAACCGCTTTTTCTCGTTCCACTTTTTGCTGCCTTTCGTGATTTTTGCACTGGTGTTCCTGCACCTTTGGGCGTTGCATGAGCATAAATCCAATAATCCGACCGGCGTCGAAATCAAGGGCGATGCGGACGTCATCCCGTTCCATCCCTATTACACCGCGAAAGATGCCTTTGGGCTCGGCGTATTCCTGATTTTTTTCCTCGGGTTTACATTTTTCGCGCCCAACTTTTTTGGCGAGCCGGAAAACTATATCCGGGCCAACCCGCTGGTAACGCCGGCGGAAATCGTGCCGGAATGGTATTTCCTGCCCTACTACGCGATCTTGCGCGCCGTGCCGGACAACTTCATCGATGCCTGGGGCATCCTGCCGGTGATCATCACGGCCAAGGAAGCGGGCGTGATTTTGATGTTCGCGTCGATCATCGCGCTGGCATTTTTGCCCTGGCTCGACAGCTCCAAAGTACGCAGCGCCAAATACCGACCAATCTACAAGCAGCTATTCTGGGTTTTCGTGGCCGACACGTTCGTGCTCGGCTATATCGGCGCGCATCCAGCGGAAGGTCATTTTTTGCTGATCGGGCGTATCGCCACTGCCTATTATTTCTTCCACTTACTTATCCTGTTGCCCTTGCTCGGCAGGTTCGAGAAAACCCGGCCACTTCCGGAAAGCATCAGCGCCTCCGTCACCAACGCCAGCTCGGAAGAGGGACAGTAACCATGGGCAAGATTTTTATCGCAGCCGGTTTGGCATTGGGTTTGAGCTTTGGCGTGTTCGCCAGTGACGCCTCCGCATCATCGGGCAAGGCGGCACCGTCCCAGGAATGGACCTTCGATGGCGTATTCGGAAATTTCGACCGGGCCCAATTGAAGCGCGGCTACCAAGTCTATCAAGAAGTCTGCGCCGCCTGTCATTCCCTGAGCCAGATTTATTACCGCAATTTGAGCGAGATCGGCTTCACCGAGGACGAGGTGAAAAAGATCGCCGCCGAGTTTGAAGTACCGAGAGGCCCCGACGACGAAGGCGAAACCCACGAAGACGGCGAGCAGATTATGCGCGCCGCAAAGCCCTTCGACAAATTGGTTCAACCTTACGCCAACGAACAGGCGGCACGCGCCGCTAACAACGGCGCCTTGCCGCCCGATTTGTCCTTGGTCACCAAGGCGCGCAAGGGCGGCGCCAATTATCTGCACGCACTGCTGACCGGTTTTGCGGATGCCCCGGAAGGCTTCAAGATGCAAGACGGCATGAGCTACAATGTCTATTTCCCGGGCGCCCAGATCGCTATGGCGCCGCCCATCGATGATGATGCGGTGGAATATGCCGACGGCACCAAGGCGAGCAAGGATCAAATTTCCCGCGACGTTGCGGCGTTCCTGACCTGGACGGCGGAGCCAGAGTTGGAAGACCGCAAGCGCATCGGAATCAAGGTGTTGATCTTCCTGATCATCTTTACCGCCATGCTCTACGCAGTGAAGCGCCGGGTCTGGGCAAAACTGCACTGATTTCTCCCGACTGTGTCTTGCCGTTACCGGCCCATGGGTTATAAATCCGTGGATGGTAACGGGCGGGCCAAGTGACCATGGCCCCGCCTATGGTTTCAAATTTCGGAGGAATAGATGAAGGCGATTACCCGCATATTTTCGGGCCTTATGATGGCGTTGTTTGTGACCGCGAACGCATCGGCGGCGGAAAACCCGAAGGTCCTGTTCAAGACCAGCAAGGGTGATATCACCATAGAATTGTTCCCCGCCAAGGCACCGAAAACGGTGGCCAATTTCTTGGGCTATGTGCGGGGCAAGCATTATGACGGCACCATCTTTCACCGGGTGATCGCCTCGTTCGTGGCCCAGGGCGGCGGTTTCGACAAGGACTATCAACGCCAGCCCACGAGCGCAGCCATCAGTATCGAAGCCGACAACGGATTGTCTAACGAGCGCGGCACCATCGCTATGGCGCGCACAACCGATCCCAACTCAGCCACCGATCAGTTTTTCTTTAATCTCAAATTCAACGGCATGCTCAATCACCGCTCCAAGACGCGCCAGGGTTGGGGCTATACGGTTTTCGGCAAGGTAATTTCCGGCATGAATATCGTCGGCCGCATAGCCAGGGTGCCAACCGGCCCGGGCGGGCCGTTCTCCCAGGACGTGCCGACGGAGCCGATCATCCTCGAAGCGGCAAGTGTGGTTGGGGAATAAATTATAAAGAGATAGGGGGATCAGGCATGGCAGATGGGACAAGCACACCAGTCATCGGCATCATCGGCGGCAGCGGCGTTTACGATATCGACGGGCTGGAAAACACGCGCTGGGAGCGGGTTGCGTCCCCTTTTGGCGAGACCTCCGACGAGTTTTTGTTCGGCGATCTGGACGGCTTGCAACTGGTATTTCTGCCGCGCCATGGACGCGGCCACAAGATCCCGCCGTCGGAGCTGAATTTCCGCGCCAATATCGACGCCATGAAGCGCGCCGGTGTGACCGAAATATTGTCACTATCCGCCTGCGGCTCCTTCAAAGAAGAGCTCGATCCCGGCACCTTTGTCATTGTCGATCAGTTCATCGACCGCACCTTCGCCCGCAACAAAAGCTTTTTCGGGACCGGCCTGGTCGCCCATGTGGGTTTGGGCCACCCGGTCTGCGCGCGCCTCGGCGATGCGCTTGAAGATGGCGCCAAGGCGCTCGGCATCAAGACCCAGCGCGGCGGCACTTATTTGGCCATGGAAGGTCCGCAATTCTCAAGCCTGGCCGAATCGGAGCTGTACCGGTCCTGGGGCTGCGATGTCATAGGCATGACCAACATGCCGGAAGCCAAATTGGCGCGCGAGGCGGAAATTTGCTACGCCACCGTCGCCATGGTCACCGATTTCGATTGCTGGCACCCGGACCACGACCATGTCACCGTCGATGCCATCATCCAGGTTTTGCTCGGCAACGCCGACAACGCCCGCGCGCTGGTCAAAGACACAGCGCCCCGGCTGGCGGGCCGCACCGAAGCGTGCCACGCCGGCTGCCACACCGCCCTCGACAACGCCCTCATAACCGCCCCCGATGCCCGCGACCCGGCCATGGCGGAAAAGCTTTCGGCGGTGGCGGGCCGGGTGCTGAATGGCGGCTGAGGCGGTTATTCGCAAAGCCGTAGCCGCCGATCTGGCGGCCATTAACACGATCACCCAGGCTGCCTATGAAATTTATGTTGCGCGCATGGGTAAGCGGCCTGAGCCAATGGATTTGGACATCTCCGGGCAGGTGGCGGCGGGTGATGTCTATGTGCTGGAAGAAGGCGGAGACATTCCGGGCTATATTGTCACCTATCCGCAAGACGGCGCGCAACTGATCGAAAACGTCGCCGTCGCGCCGGAATTTCAGGGCCAGGGATACGGCGACCGGCTGATGCAGTTCGCCGAAGGCGAAGCGGTGCGCAATTCCCTCGACCGCTTGTTCCTCTACACCAATGTTCAGATGACGGAAAACCTCGAATATTACCCGCGCCTCGGTTACAAGGAATACAAACGCGCCCTGCTTAAGGGCTTCGAGCGGGTATTTTTCGAAAAGAGGCTGTAGCCCATGAACGTCAACGGCATCCCCTACCGCACCATCTGGCTGGCCGAGGATGGCTGGGCCGTCGAGATTATCGATCAGACCCGGTTGCCCCACGAGTTCGTTACATTGCGGCTCGAGACCATGAAAGACGCGGCTACCGCCATTGCCGATATGTGGGTACGCGGCGCGCCGCTGATTGGCGCTACCGCCGCCTATGGCATGGCGCTTGGCATGCGAGAAGATGCCACCGATGGGGGGCTGACCACGGCGTACGATGTGCTGATGGCGACGCGCCCAACGGCGGTTAATTTGCGCTGGGCGCTGGATGATTTGAAGGCGCTGCTGGAACCAATGGATGCGGGCGCCCGCAACCATGCGGCTTACGTCCGCGCCGCCGAAATTTGCGACGAGGATGTGGCCATCTGTTCCGCCATCGGCGATCACGGCGCGGCGCTGATCCAGGATATCGCGGCGAAGCGCGGCAGCGGCGATCCGGTTAATATTCTGACCCACTGCAATGCCGGCTGGTTGGCCACCGTCGATTGGGGTACCGCGCTCGCGCCCATCTACAAGGCGTTCGATGCGCGCGTGCCGGTACATGTGTGGGTCGATGAAACCCGCCCCCGCAACCAGGGTGCCAGCCTGACCGCGTGGGAGCTGGGCCAGCACGGGGTGCCCCATACGGTCATTGTCGATAACGTGGGCGGCCATCTGATGCAGCACGGCAAGGTCGATCTCTGCATCACCGGCACCGACCGCACCGCCGCGTCCGGCGATGTATGCAACAAGATCGGCACCTATTTAAAAGCCCTGGCCGCGTCCGACAATAACGTGCCCTTTTATGTGGGTCTGCCGTCGCCAACCATCGATTGGACCATCGATGATGGCGTAGCTGATATTCCCATCGAAGAACGCGACGCCGGCGAAGTAACCCATCTAAAAGGCCGCACGGCGGACGGCGCCATCGCCGAGATCGCGGTGGTTCCAAGCACCAGCCCGGCGGCCAATTTTGCGTTCGATGTAACCCCGGCGCGCCTGGTGACCGGACTGATCACCGAGCGCGGCGTCTGCGCCGCCAGTCGGGATGGCCTTGGCGGATTGTTTCCGGAATTTGCCTAGAGCATGGTTTTCGGTTGGCCACCGCCCACCCATTAATTCATGCTTTTAATTCGTGACAGTATACTAATTAATCCGATATTTATGCCGTTAATTAGTATACTGATGGGGTGGACGGCCCCCGCGCGGCATCGAGTGTGCCAGAATG
>Ga0209047_1000296_pt1 | contig 48524 bp, 25 predicted proteins | sample SaaInlV_165m_DNA_3_FD_184681 | JGI IMG/M metagenome (GOLD analysis project Ga0209047, IMG submission 184681) | Marine microbial communities from expanding oxygen minimum zones in the Saanich Inlet - Saanich Inlet SI037_S3LV_120m_DNA (SPAdes)... | ecosystem: Environmental > Aquatic > Marine >...
GCCCAGACTTACTAGGATCATGGTCAGCGCCGGGAGCGCAGCATGATACAGCGCACTCAAAATGAAAGGAATATTAAACCCGGGTGTTACGTCATTTCCGTAAGCATGCCCAAGGGGAAACCAACTCAACTCAAAACCAAAAATATATAGAGCCACCATAGCCAACCAGAAATAGGGGAATGCACCTATAAACGCCAGAGCAGGCGGAAGGAAAGAATCCAACTTACCGCTTCTGTTCCAGGCAATGATAGTGCCCAACAGGGTTCCTAAAGAAAAGGAAATAATTAGGGAAAAGCCAGCAAGAAAAATTGTCCACAGAAGTGCGCTAGAGATTATACTGGTTACTGGTTCAGGAAAATATGCAATAGATATTCCCAGATCTCCCTGTAAAATACTTTTAAGATAAGACCAATATTGCCCCAAAAGAGGTTCATCGGTTAAACCGAAGGTTTCTCGAAGAGCATTCATTGCTTCAGGTTTAAGCTTACCTCGAAATCGGGCAAAAATAATAGCAGCTGGGTCTCCAGGCATCAACCTTGGAATGAAAAAATTTAGCGTTAATGCTGCCCACGCTGCGATAAAATAAAACCCCAACCGTCTTAATAAATAGTTTAGTGAATGGTTCATCGATTTTGTACGTTTACTAATACAAGTAAATTTTCTGGAGGATAATTAGGGGATAAGGTAGCGTATGGATTTTCAGCACTTGGAAAATTTGAAAAATATTTGGTATTGCATTCTGCCCAGGATGCTTCCGAAAAGAGAGGTAGGGAAGGAGCATGTTCAATAAATAAATGCTGTAGTTCGTATATGATTTCTGTTATTTCATTTTTGTCTGATGTTTGCTCGTATTCTCTAAAAAGCGAGTCTGCGGAAGCTAAGCCAAAACGATGCCAATTTACGTCGGCAATTTCACCTTTCGGTTGCAAATACTCAGAAGACATCATTCCTCTGTAGAGCGCATAAGGTGTGGTTCCCTTTTCCGCCCAACCGATAGCTAACTCGAAATCGCCTTTTTGCATACGACTTATCCAGGCTCCAAAATCGTAGGTTTTCACTTTTGCTGTTATTCCAACGTTTTTAAGATTTTGGCTGACGATTTGAGCGGACCGTATCCAATCGCTCCAACCCGACACAATGATAATATCGAATTCCAGGATGTGCCCATCGGTTGTATACCTCAATCCCGTTTCATCTTTAATGAAGCCCGCACCATCCAATAGCATATTTGCTTTTCCTGGGTCATAGGTAGTCCAGTTTTCTGCTTGATCTAAATAAGGCGAATGCCATTTAGACATTGGACCAGATACTCCTGACACATGCGCTGGTTCAGTATAATCATACATTCCAACCTTAACCACGAGTTCACGATCAATCGCGTAACTAATTGCTTTTCGCACTCTAACGTCACTAAGTATCGGATGCTTCGTATTTGTATGAAGAAATGTTGTGTGACCAGTCAGCGGAAACCAATACTTGTGATGTACAGTATCTTTTGATACAAAGACACGATCAACAGCGGGAATGAAGGCTCCTGCCCAATCCAGGTTGCCGCTCAGTAGTGCGAGTGTAACCTGTTCATTACTAGGGTAGGTAGGGAAAATAAGTTTGTTTATCTGCGGTTTTCCTTTTTGCCAGTAATTGGGGTTTTTCCCCAATTCCCACAATTGACTATCAAATCGAATAATTTCCGTAAAAGGTCCCGTCCCGACAGGGCTTGGATTAGAAAATTTTACTGGGTCATCTATTTTGTCCCATATGTGTTTTGCAACAATTGATTGTGTGGCAAGAGCATCAAACCCAGGGACGTAAATTCGTTTGAACTCGAATTTTACAATAGTATCGGACATTGCAACAACTTCCTTTAGATATCCCCAGGAGTCTCGGGTATCTAGAGCGCGGTGTTTTCTTTTAATGTTAAATGTAAAAGCCACATCTTCCGCGGAAAATGGTTCTCCGTCAGACCATTTTACACCTTTACGAATTAGCATCTTTAAAACTTTATTGCCTTTTTCCCATGTATAGTCGAGTGCGAGCCATGGCACATATTCGCCCGTTATAGAATTATAAATAAATAATGGTTCATATATCCCGGACAAAGTTGGCCACCTTGCCGAGCCTGCAGGACTTAGAGGATTAAAGTTTCGTATCCATGATATTTGGGCTTCCTGGTAAACTATAAGTCCATCTCGTTTTTTTATTTCGTTGCTATTCTCGCACCCAACAACAATGAATAAACTAATAAGTATAGTATAGGATAATTTTTTTAATATCATTTTTATATCTTAAAATTATTTCTGAGTATAAACTCTCACATAATCAATTTCCATTTTAGTGGGGAATACATCATTGTCTACGCCCTTAGCGCCTCCCCACCAGCCACCAACCGCAATGTTAAACAATAAGTGAAATCTTTGATCAAAAGGCCATCTTTGCCACGGTTGATTCCGTCTCGAGTATTTGAAAAAACTTTTATTATTTACCAAAACATTTATTTCATTCTCATTCCATTCTAAAATATAATTATTGAATTCTTTGCAAGCATTCGGAATTTTAATTGTACCTTGTTGGCCAGTACCATATAAATCTCCTGCTTTTGCAATAGTATGCAATGAGCCAACAATTTCTCCTTCATTAAAGCCTACATGTTCTAATATGTCAATCTCGCCGCTGTAGGGCCAGGGTCCATAGGTCCAATCGGTCGGTAGGGCCCATAACGCGCTCCAGGTGCCCCGACCTTGTGGAAGTTTAGCTCTTATTTCAAAACGACCATACTTCCAACTGTTTTTTGTTTTTATTCTGGCGGAAGTGTATTCGGATCCCCTGAATGATTCTTTCTTTGTTTCTATGATTAATTTGCCATTTTTAATTCTTACGTTGCTAGGAACATCTGTATAGTATTGGAGTTCATTGTTGCCCCAACCGCCGCCTGTCACCCAGTTTAATTCCTTATCTGTACGTATAAACGGCTTGTTTTTTTTTGAGATTTTTAGAGATTTATTTGGGAAATACGTTCCTTTTAATCCCGGCTCCCCGGTGTCTGTCGTCAAATTTTTGCTTGGGATAAGACTTTTTGGAAAAGAATCACATTCCCATCCAAGAATCATTACTTCACCTCCGCCTTCTTCAAAATATTCAACTCGGATAGAGTATTCTTGGTTTGCCTGGAGTTTTATTTTTCCGGAAGACTCTGTTGCTGGCTGTGGCTTCCATTGATTAATAATCAGGTGATCATCAACAAATAGCCTGACACCGTCATCTGATACGGTGTAGAAGATATACTCAGATGAATATTCGGTTTTTAATGTCCCTTCCCAACGCACTGAAAAATTATCCTTAGGAAATCCATCCGGTATAAAGATAGGCGAACTGATTCCATAGACATCAAATACAGGTGCACCTGTGCCTAAATCAAATTCCCAGTCCGCAATATTAATGGTAGAGTCAGCAAACTCATCTTGCCAGACCAAATTCCATCCATCCAATTCAGAATTATTTTCGGATTTAGCGTATAACATAGATAAAATAACAAAAAACCCCAGAACCAAGATAAGATTGGGTTTAATAATCACTTTAAGAAAACTTAAGATTAGTTTGTGGAATTGGTGCTGTTTCTAATTCTGATTTCCACGGGAATCATAGAAATATTTCCAAAACTATCGCTGTTTTCTGCCACCATATTTTCAATAATACGAATTGATTTATTTGCCAATGCATGAAAGTCTGTGGCAATAGATGTAAGCTCCGGAGTGAAAGTTTCACAGAAGGAGAGATTATCATAGCCTGCAATTATAAAATCATGCGGTATTTTGTAGCCACTTTCTATGGCGGCTTTCATAAATCCAAAACAGGAGTAATCATTCCCACCAAAAATAGCAATATCCTTCAGGCCAGTATTTTTATAATCAGCAAAAGCTGCTTTTCCCAAAGCGCTGCTAAAATCTCCTTCAAAAGACCAGGCTAATTCCAAATCGTCACTTTCATTGATATGATTTAGAAATCCATTTTTTCGGAATAATGCATCCGCTCGATTGGATGGTCCAGATATAAAACCAAATTTTTTATAGCCTTGTTCTTCAAAATGTTTTGCCAGCATATAACCACCACGGTAGGAATCAAAACAAACCGTGTCAATTTTTGGATTTTTTGACGGTAACAGGGATATAATTGGATATTGACCTACTCCTTCTTTTATTTTACGATAGTCATTATTAGTCATTGAAGGAAGAAACAGACAAATACCACTATATTTTTTACTAAGGTTAATAATATAATTAACAGTGTCATCAAGTTGTTTTGCATCATATGAAAAAATAATTTCGGAAGGGGTACTTGCGCTTGCTTTATAAAAACCATTCATCAAGGAAGCGTAGAATTCGCCTTCAAATAGTTTCATAACCAGGGCTATAGACAATTGCTGGTTTTCACCCAAATTTGTAAGAAGGGGATACCCAAGTTTTCGTGCTGAAACATAAATTTGTTCTTCACTAGTGCTATGGTTTCTAATCTCGCGACTCAATGCTCTGGAAACCGTTGCGATTGATAATCCCGTATCGTCAGCTATATGTTTTAAGGTTACACGCATATTGATAATTTATTGCTTAAAAATTCCACGAAAAATAAAGAATAATCGTAATTTTTGCAATATATAATCGTTATTTTTGTAATATATTTACATATAATTTACATTTAATGAAAAAAATGAGAAAAATTATTGCATGTATTTGCATTTATTTGTTATCTTCTGTATGAAAAGTAAATGAATGTGTGCAAAGAATCCTTTCTTTTTTAATATTGTTATGGATGCGAGCAGCTAATTCATATTGTGTAATGTGCAAAAAATATTTCAACAGAAACAAAAAAAATATAGGTTAACAAAACAAGGAGTAAACACAATGAAACACAAGATAACAAGTTCGATTCTTTTAATGGTTCCCTTATTATTATTCGGGCAAATGATAAATAATTATGATGCTGCACCAGACCCCGGATATTGGGGATTTGAAAGTTCAGATAATGCTGACAGTTTACTAAGTTTTGTCAATGTGAGTTACGTGACTGATCCCGTTTCTGAAGGTGCTGGCGCCATGCAATTGGAATACAGTGTGCATAATAGTGAAGGATTTGGAGGTTATACTAAACTTTTTCATTATGTGGGAGGTAGTGATGATGAACCAGGATCGCCTTTTGAAGGCTCATGGAAGCTGGCCCCGGTAGCGGGTGCCTTAGGAGTTGGTGAAGCTCTAGGTAATTATAATTGGTGGTCAAGTGATGAAGCTGTTGTAACCGCACGGGCATGTTTATTTGATGATGAGTATGTTTTTAATGCGGATGGTTCTTTTCAAAATGTTCAGGGTAGTGAGACCTGGCTTGAGGCCTGGCAAGGTACAGACCCTGAAGCTTGCGGAGCACCGGTTGCTCCCCATGATGGTACAAATGCTGCTACCTGGTCAGTTGATGAAGCTGCTGGGACAATTACGGTTAGTGGTTTGGGTGCCTATGTGGGTCTTGCCAAAGTTCACAATAGTGGAGAAGATGGTGCCCCGGTAGATGATATGATCACCTATAATTATTCGTTATCTGCTGATGGCAACAGTATGGATGTCACTATTTCAGGTTTTAATGCTGGCGTTCCGGGAGCCACATGGATATTTAAAATGGTTAAAGCTGTATCGGTACTTGCCCAAGAAAATGATTGGGATGAAGACTGGAATACAATATTAGACATCCAACCTAGAAATGATTGGAATGAAGACTGGAATACAATATTAGACCTCCAGCCTAGAGATGGTGAAGTCTGGGATTGGACTGAATATGATAGTATTTCATTTTCATATAATAATTTAGTTTCACAGTCGTTAGAAGGTAGAGTCCAATTTAGGCTAAATCTTAATGACTATGGTGATATTGCAAATCCTACAAACTTCAATGGTCCTGGAGAATATTGGTACTCTTTCTTCTATATTCTTGATGATCAACCTGGCTGGAATACAGTATCTCTTGCATTAGATGGAGTAGTAGATGCTAATCAAGCACAAGACGGTCAGTTTCATATGACTGGTTGGGTACCAGGGCCTGGAAATGGTGAAGTTGATAAAGATGCAATTGGTGGATTTCATTTAGAATTTTCTATCTCTGGTAGTGGAGATGGGGACTATAGTGCTGGTACTATTGTGTTTGATGATTTTACACTGACCGGTTCTAAAAATGCACTAACTAACCCCGGATTCGAGCTTGCTGATGCGCAGGATGATGGGGCTGGCTGGGGCGCTGCAATAGGCGGCGGACATGCAGAAGTAGTTACAGACGCAGCTATGGCACACAGTGGAGATAATTATCTCAGTATTGGTGTCACAGATAACTGGGCAGTATTTTATACTGAAGACAGCATTCCCGCACAATACGGTGAAACCTGGCGTTTTAGTGGCTTTGGGAAAAGTGTTTCTGGTGACGGCGGCGGTGCTGCATTAAAATGGGAAGCCAAGGATGCTGCTGGAACTGGTATTCTTGGATCAGCCGAAATTCCCATAGCTGTGACTGATGAATGGGAAAATCACTCTATTGAATTTGTCATGCCGGAAGGTACCGTACAGATGACCGCAGTAATAGTAGCATCCCGCTGGGATGGTGATTCCTGTGCCTTTGCCTTTGACGACATGTTGCTCATGAGCCTGGGGGTCCTGGACGTTATAGCTCCAGATCCTGTTCTAAATGTTAGTGCAGCACCAGCTAGCTATTACAATCTGGTCACATGGGATGATAATGCTGGCGAAGAAGGTGAAAAATATAATGTTTACGCCAGTACGGAACCGATTACGGATTCATTATCTTTATCAACAGCGGATGTTGTGGCTGTAAATGTTTTGGAAGGGGCCCAGGCTGCAACACACTACCTGCATAACCCGCTTGAAGATTTGGACGTAACGTATTACTATGCGGTCGCCTGTAAGGATGGGTCTAATAATGTGGGTGGACCAGGCTCGTCTGAAGGTTCTATTACCAATACAGCAAAAGGAGTTCCAACGATTTCGTTGACTCCACCTGCATCATTTGCCGCAGACGGTGATTTGCAAGAATGGTATGACAGTGGAATTATGCCCTTTGAACTCGGCGCCACAGCAAATTCCTATGGAGCAGGTCATGTAGGTACGGGTACTGTAGATGGTGATGCTGATCTGCATGGTACTTTTTATACGGCTGTTGATGATGATTACTTCTATCTAGCTGCAGAGATCATAGATGACGTGGTTAACACTGAAGGCAGTGGAGGCTGGTGGACTGCTGATGTTGTACAATTATGCCTTGGATTATATGACCAACGCGGTCCAAAACATGTGGGCAGGCAAAGAGGAGCAGAGCCGGATTATAAGATGTATTTCACACCGGCTGGCGCTAATTCAGATGATGGTGCAGGAGTATTAGCTACCCATGGTGATGGAAATTATTTTCATGAAGTATTTAATCCAGACTATGTTTTTGAATTTAGAATATCGCTTGATGATATACTAATTGAAGACGATGTTAGATTAACGCCAAGCAATGGAATGCGCACACCCTTTGAGCCAATGGTCTATGATAATGATGGAGGCGATCCTGCCTTTGAAGGACAGTTAACTCTTTCACCTACCAATAATGATAATGCACACACGACATGCGAAGTGTGGTCCAATACCTGGATTGGTGATCAATCAACAGTTGATATTGATAAGGAAGTAATCGCGAACCAGTTTGCACTGTTTCCTAATTACCCAAATCCTTTCAATCCAGTGACAACAATCGGATTCTCACTACCCAATACTCAGCAGGTTTCACTATCAGTGTATAACCTGATTGGACAGGAAGTAGTTAGCCTGGTTAATAAGGAACTACCTGCAGGCTACCATACAATAAACTGGTATGCAGGAAGTATGGCATCTGGCGTCTATCTTTCTAGGTTATCTTCTGGAGGAAAGACCAGTACGCAGAAAATGCTTTTATTGAAATAGCACCTGAACAAAATAAAGGGCAGAAAATATTTTCTGCCCTTTTTTTTTCTTATTATAAACTTATACGACAAAATAGAAATATTTAAATTGTAATTTTTAAAGCAGAATATTTATGCCCATTAAAAAATTATCAATTATTATTCCGTTACTTGGATATCTCTTTGGACAGACTACTGGGAAAATTTCAGGTAAAATTACTGATAAAATAACTTCTGAATCGCTCCCCGGCACGAATATTTATCTAGAACAGACCCCTTATGGGACAGCATCGGATATGGACGGACGTTTCTCTATAATCAATATTCCTCCTGGTAATTACACACTTAAGGTAGATATGATAGGATATAAATCGATTCGCTTGGAAGCTGTAAAGATCTCCGTGAATCGAACACTTTCATTGGATATTGAAATGGAGCAAACGGTTATTGAAGGGGAAGTGGTTACCGTAGAAGTTGCACGGATGGCACAGAAAAAAGATCAGACTGGCACAATAAAAAATATTTCCGGGGATGAGATTAATGCCCTTGCAGTGGAAAGTGTAGGTTCTGTAATCAATATGCAGGCAGGGGTGGTTAATGGTCATTTCCGCGGAGGCAGAAATACTGAAGTAACCTATATGATCGATGGAGTCCAGGTGGATGAAACTTTTGGTGGCAGTAGTGCCGCTGTTGAGATACAGCCGGAAGCGGTACAGGACCTGGAAGTAATCACGGGAACCTTTAATGCGGAATATGGCAGGGCCATGAGCGGTGTGGTGAATGTTGTAACCCGGGACGGCGGGCCCAAATTTGAAGGATCTGCATCTGCTGGGCTGTCTTTTTTCCAAACAGCTAATACAGATATTTTCATTGGATTATCTCCAGATCTAAATAGAAGTCAAGATCTAAAATTCAGTTTGGGTGGACCTTTGTTAGGTGATAAAATCACATTTTTTACCAATGTACGTGTCCAGGATAATAAGGGACACCTAAATGGCCATCGCATCTTCACCGTTACTGATATCAGCAATTTTTACTCTGATGATTCATTAGAATGGACTTCTTCAAAGTCTGGCGATAGTTCTTATGTGCCCATGAACACGGGTGAAAATTTATCAGCTCTCTTGAAACTGAGTTTCAAACTGTTTGATGGCATCAGGGTTTCCTTATTAGGTTCTCTAAGTGATGATAGCTGGTTTGGATATGATCATGGGTTTAAATATAACCCTGATGGCCGAGCCGGTTCCTATAAAGAAACAAGCTATGGTTCTTTCCAACTGAATCATATGATTAACCCTAAGCTTTTCTATGAATTAAAAGTATCCTATTTGGATAATTATACGGGGAATTATCTCTTTAAAGATCCTCTCGATTACAGTCTTGCTGACACTGCCGGGATTTATCACGATGGGAATTTTCATGAAGCTAAAGATACTGTTTATTCATATATCCATGATAAGTACCTTGAAAATTATGGTTCTGGTTTTTTCACAGGTGGACAGCAAAAGAACCACAGCATACTCTCTATGATTGATAGAACAGTCAAGTTTGACCTGAACTGGCAAGCCAATTACAACCACAATATAAAGCTGGGTTACCTAAAAATTTCTCATAATGTTGACCAGCAATGGCGTGCTATACGGAATAAATATGATGGCGAAGCAAGTCTGTCGGATATTTACAAGCCTGAAATATTTGGAGATACCACTGTATTCGCTGATTTATACAAAGTAGAGCCACAGGAAGGTGCTGCTTATTTACAGGATAAAATGGAATTTGATAATATGGTCATTAATGTGGGTCTTCGATATGACGTTTTTGATCCTGCAAGTGTTTACCCATCGAATCGCCGAAATCCATCAAACCAATTGACCTATAAAGATACTTCAGGTGTTCTGATAGATTCACTTAGGTCTACCTATCCCGATGCAGAAATTATAGATCAGATCAGTCCCAGAATAGGCTTTGCTTACCAACTGGGGAATGAAGCTGTTCTTCATTTCAGCTATGGTCATTTTTTCCAGATGCCCCCTCTCTATGCCATGTACCAGAATCATAGTTTTTTAGTTCCGCCAAATGACCATGGGACTACCATGGGAAATGTGCTTTTGGAACCTGAAAAAACCATCACCTATGAAATCGGGCTCTGGCAGGAGCTCACCCGCGGTTTAAGTTTGGATGTTGCTCTTTTTTACAGGGATATTTACAATCTACTGAGTGCCCAGGTATTTTCTACCTATAACCAGATTGAATATGGGCTATACAGTAATAAAGATTATGGTAATGCACGGGGTTTGGAAGTAAAACTGGATATGGGCATCGGTGCTTTAAAGGGTATGTTAAATTATACACTGCAGTATACCAGAGGGAATGCGGACAGCCCTACGCAAACATTCACGCGAGACGGAGCAAATATGGATCCGGTAAACCGTTTTATTCCTATGAGCTGGGACCAACGGCATACGCTGAATGGTACAGTAATGTTTTTTGGAAAAAACTTTGGCACGACTCTTACTGCCTATTATAACTCCGGCTCCCCATATACTTTTTCTCCTCAAAGTGAAAGTGTGCTTTCAAGGATTAACCTATATCCTAACAATGCCTACAAGCCATCTACTACAAGCTTAGACGCCACCATGTATTATAATTTCAAATTAATGGGACGTTATCATGGAAAAATTGATCTAACCATTTACAATCTTTTGGACCGCCTGAACGAAAACTGGGTGAACTCACAAACTGGACGTGCATACACAGCTATTATAAAAGATACGGACCTGGCTGGCCATCGCAGTGATTTCAATGAGTATGAAGATCGTATCCAAAATCCAGCCATGTTTTCTTCTCCGAGAATGTTTAAAATAGCAGTGGGCATTAATTTCTAATCATATGCATATATTTATTTATAATATCACAATTTTAGTCATCTCATTTGGTCTTCTTTTTGGCCAGGGGAAAGAATATTTGGGCCCCCAGGATCCTGCAGGAGATATTGCAGCTGAAAAAGAAGGCTATATGATTGGAAACCGTGTTTATATATATTTTCGAAATACAACGGAGCTGTCAGATTGGCCAAGAGTAAACGTTTCCAAATGGCCTAATAATCCCAACGGTTTAAAAATGACTGATGGTATAGGCCTGTTAGTAGGCGCTAAGGTATACATTGAAGATGATGGTGATATAACCACGTTAGATACAAATCCTTTGACGGAGCTTGCGGATATTTATACTAAAGACCACCACACTCTTTATTACCTGCAGACCAGCTATCGAGAAGAAATGGATATTGATCCCACAGGAACAGTAGAATGGGGCTTTTATCCTGTTTTTGGTTATTTTAATGAAACAGGAGAGTATCCAGCATTATCTAACATTTCAAATTCATGGCCTATTGGCGGCTGGCCATCCACAGGATTTGAGACCAAGTGGCCCGGAGAATGGAATGGCCGTTTTGGCCGCGGTGTGACTTATGCGGATCAGGAATCCTTTTATATCGTTAATGATGCTCAAGACCAGGAAAATCTGGGTGCAGAGGACAATGTAAAGTATTTCCCCAGACCGGGTCGCTACGTAGGTGATATAAAACCTGATGTAACGATTCAGGCTGGCGCACCCTGGGGCGGGCTTGGCCTGCGAGTTGCTGTCCGAGGTTTTCAGTGGAATAACCCACAGGCCAGAGATGCAATCTTCTGGGAATATTCCATTGCTAATATTTCTGATTATGACCTGCAGGATGTGGCTTTCGGCTACTGGTTGGATAATTCCATTGGCGGAGATGGAGATGACGATCTGGGATATTTTAATAAAGATGTGGATATGGCTTATTCATGGGATATTAATGGGATAGGAGCGGGTGGACTCCCAACCGGTGTCATGGGATTTGCATACCTTGAAAGCCCTGGACTAGCATATGACTATCAGGATAATGACAATGATGGATTAACCGATGAAAAAAGAGATAATGAGCCCACAGCAATCATTGGTCCAACAGATGGAATAACAGACCTTGCGGCATTTTTGGATTTTTATAGACTTGAAGAAAGTGATTTAAAAGAACACTGGGATGCAGATGAAGATCAGGATTGGGAAGATGGTGAAGATCTAAATGGTGATGGTATTTATCAAGCCTCAGAATATGCAGGTGATGATATTGGGATTGATGGTGTAGCACCGGGTGAACTCAACTATAATGGGCCGGATGTAGATGGTTCCGAATGTAACCATCGGCCCGATTTTCAGGAAGGTGTAGGTTGTGAGCCCAATTTTAATACAACAGATGTTTCAGAATCCGATATGGTGGGCTTAACTGCATTTCGAATGTTTCCAATTCCTAGCCATGCCCCTTCCAATGAAACTACCTGGTTTAAAAATGATCAAGCCATGTGGGGCCTTATAGGCGCGGATTCCTTAGAAGAATACACAAGTAATATTTCTAACCTGGTAGAAGTATTTGCTTCCGGGCCATTCCCCTTATTTCAGGGACGTGTGGAACGGATTTCTATGTCAGAACTGCATTCTTATGATCCATTGGCTGGGCTTAATTCTGATGAACATACTGCCCCTGCATTATACGAATTGAAGCGGATTGTTCAGGTCATTTACGAAAAAGATTATCGGTTTGCGCAGCCGCCAAAGATGCCAACTGTTACTGCAACAGCTGGTGATGGAGAAGTAATTCTCACCTGGGATGATATAGCCGACACAAAAACCCGTGACCCATTTGTTGGTAATATAAATGACTTTGAAGGGTATAAGGTTTATAGGTCAACGGATAAATACATGTCCGATCCTGAGATCATTACGGATGGCTATGGTACACCTATGTTTAAAAAACCAATTTATCAATGTGATTTAGTAGACAGGAGCCCGCACAACCCCAACGAAACCAATGGAATGACGCATCAGTGTCAGGGTTTCACTGATTTTGGGCTGGTAAATGGCGCAGGTTATAATCTTGGAAGCAATACCGGTATTACCCATATATTTGTGGATAATACTGTTCAGAATGGACGTACATATTACTATGCTGTTATCGCTTATGATTATGGTGCGCCCAACATTGGACCTGGAATCTCACCATCTGAAAATAATGTAGTTATAGAACTGGATGAAGCAGAAGAAATACGATCCATCGGGAAAAATGTAGCCGTTGTGGTTCCCCACCAGCCAGCTGCAGGATATATTACTCCTTATGTAGAAACAGATAGTACAGATTTATTGGGCTCAGGTTCTATAACCCCTATGATCAGGGCACAAGGAAGTTTACAGGCTGGGCATAATTACTTTCTTACCTTTGGCGTTGATACGGTGGCCACTGTTAGCGGGTATGACCACGGGTTTCAATATGTAACCAATGAAATTCATATTTACGATGAAACAGATAGTTCATTTTTAGTCTATAAAGAAGACCCAGTTAAATATGTGGGTACTAATTTGATATACCAGGATACACTTGACTATTGGACCCTAAATCCAATTGGTGATATTTCCACTGATATTTTTGATGGAATGCAGGTTGAAATAGATCCAGGTGTAGAAAATCCAGAATATAATTATGATAACTCCGGTTGGATAACCGGGAATGGTATTATGCGGATTACTCCATCTTATTTAGATGGAATTAAAATGCCCTGGAAATACCAGATTGTTTTTACAGATGATGATTCAGCCTATGTGGGTGTAGCAAGATCGGGAACGGTCAGGGATGAGAGTGGGACATCCATCGGTTCTGATAAGATTACAGAACCTGCACTTGATTTTTATATTCAAAATACTTCTTTTGTGGATACAGCCGGCCAATATGAACTTATGGATGTTGTGGTTCATGATGTGAACGGCAATGATTCAGTGGATTGGTTTGAAGACCGGTTTTTTGTAGGGGCACCTTCTGGTTCTAGATGGCGTGCCACTGCATTCATTATTGATTTTCAACTTGCAATAGAAGCGACCTATCCCCAATCTGGAGATGTTTATCAGGTTGACTGGAAACGTCCATTTTTTGAAACGGATACTATTCGTTTTTCAATTAATTCAGATAATGAAATCAACACTGATTTATTAAAAACCGGCATGGACAAAATAAAGGTAGTGCCCAATCCTTATGTCATGACCAACATGATGGAAACGCAAGTTTCAAATCCCTTTTTAAATCAGCGTCGTCGCTTAATGTTCACCCATATACCCGCAAATTGTAGTATTAAAATATTCACAGTAAGTGGAATCCTTGTAGATGAAATTATTGTCAGCAATGAGCCAGATAATGGTATTATCCATTGGGATATGCTTACTCGAGAAAATTTAGAGATTGCTGCCGGTATGTATATTTACCATATTGAATCGGAAATAACCGGTGATGCAAAACTTGGAAAATTTGCGGTGATCAAATGATAAATAAAAAAATACTAATTATTTTTTATCTTTTTGTAACCTGTATTTCCAGTTTACATGGTGAAATGATCAATCGTTACGGAACTACAACAGCCAGTTTTCTTGAAATTGGTGTAGGCAGTGGCTCTGCCATGGGGGAAGCCTACGTGGCTGTTGCTAACGATATTTCATCCATATACTGGAACCCGGCTGGACTTGCCAATGTGACTCGTCCGTCTGCTATGTTTATAATGCAGCCATGGATTGTAGATATTGATATGCTTTTTCTGGGAGGCGCATTTCCTTTACCAGGTATTGGTACGATTGGGTTGGGTATTACCCAAGTTGATTATGGTGACATGGATGTGACGACGTTAGAATACCAGGAAGGCACAGGGGAGACATTTAAAGCTACGGATCTAGCTGCAACATTAACATTTTCTAGGAAAATTGTATCCTGGTTTTCATTTGGATCTTCATTAAAGTATATAAAATCAAATATATGGCACAGTTCAGCCAGTGCTATTGCAGTTGATTTGGGTGTTTTGGTCAATACAAAATTTTTCTCATTCAGTGGGAATGATACAGATGGTATGACTATTGGTATGAGCATTTCCAATTATGGTACCCGTATGAAATATGATGGCATTGATATTTATCAACCTATTGATATTTCAGAGTATGAAGAAGGGAATTATGGGGATGTTGCAGGCCAATATAGACCATCAGAATGGGAATTGCCCTTAATATTCAGAATAGGTATTGCACTGAAACCCATTGTTTCTAACCACACTATATTTACCTTAGCAGCAGATGCTCTCCATCCAAACAATAATTCTGAATCCGTGAATATTGGTGGTTCCATAGATAATAAAATCCCTGGATTTGGGGAAATAAGTTTTAAGGGTGGAATAAAAGCTCTATATATGGACAGCACCCAGTTTGGCCCTACAGCAGGGATAGGATTAAAAATGAATTATCTGGGTAATCGTACGATTACCATCGACTATGCATATAAAACCATGGTTCTTTTGGGTGATGTGCACGCTTATTCTATTGGTCTTTCTTTTTAAATAAAATTTCATGAATAGGATCTCCCACTACGGACTCCTTTTTTTTATATGTTTTATTATAAGTTGTTCGCAGAATCAGAAAATCCCAGATAATATTATTCTTGCAGAGATTGGTGATAAAGTAATCACCATTCAGGATTTTATTCGCAGAGCAGAGTATACGATTCGTCCACCTTATTGTAGCCAAGGGAATTATATACATAAAAAGATTATTTTAAATTCTCTAATTGCAGAAAAGTTGACTGCGTTAGAATTTGAGAAATCTTCCATTTCAGCTAGTGAGAATAAAAATTTCCAAGCCTATTTAACCGGGCGGAAAGAACAGGCCATGCGGCAAAAATATTTTGCGGAAGAATATTATGCCAAGACAGTTATTCCAGATGAAGAAATGAAGAATGCCTATACTTTGTCACAGAGAAAAGTCCGTATAGACTATTTGAATCTTCCAGATTTAAAAACGGTAAATAAAGTTCAAAAAATATTAATGGAAGGTGTAACGTTAGATTCAATCAATAGCATTCTTTGGGGTGGAGATGTTCCTTCAAGAGAGATAACATGGTTTAATAAAGAGTCTGATGATATTCATGATGCATTGTTTAATCCTGATCTAAAAAAAGGGCAAATAATTGGCCCCTTCTCTACAGAAGATAATACCTTTATAATTATGACTGTATCCGGTTGGACAACCCAACCTGCTATCACAGAAAATGATCAAATTTTGGCTTGGAAGGATGTTAATGAAAGATTAACTGAAAATAAATCCAGAAAAGTGTATTTAAAATGGGTAGAAGATTTAATGAGTGGTAAATCTTTTGAACTAAATCCAGACGTTTTTGATATCTATGCGAAGCGAGCTTCTATATATTATTTAAAATCTGATTCGGAAAAACAAAAGTCATTAAACCAGGCACTATGGGAGACCCCAGAATTACTGGATCAGGCTATTTTTACTATTCCCAATGAACCTGATTTGGATGAGAATGGGGTCTTATTCCGATATAATGATAACGAATGGACTATTGATAAATTTCATACACTGCTGAAGGAACACCCATTGGTATTTCGGAAGAATAAAATGGGATATGACGAATTTACAGCCCAGTTAAAATTTGCTATTGCAGATGTGCTTCGTGATACTGAAGTAACTAAAGCATGTTACCGAGCAGGCTATGACCAAGATTGGAGCATCGAGCTGAATACCCAAATGTGGGAAGATGTAAACTCCAGTTTGAACTATCTTAACAAAATTAGATTCAGAGAAAAGAGAGAATTAAATCAGGAACAATGGTTTCAGATGGTTAACCCGATTATTGATTCTCTTCAAAATGTTTACGCTGACCAGATTGAAATAAATACAGACGCTTTTGAGGCTATAAAAATAACAGCCACTGATATGGTTGTGTCCCAGAAAGGTGTTCCATACCCCGTAATGGTGCCATCATTCCCCATCATTACAACAGATAGCCGTTTAGACTATGGCTCAAAAAGTAAATTAGATGATTAAATCTCACATAATATATTACTTATTATTATCTATCTTGCTGTTGGGAGCAGAACGAGGTGCTGCATGAATAAACAGTTTATTAAAATCATTATTATTTTAATGGGGATATCAATGTTGACTGCAAAGGCATATAGGGGTGGTGAGCTGAGGACCATCAATACGTACCGCTACGGCAGGTATGAAGTACGAATGAAGTCGGCCCAAGGTTCAGGTGTAGTCAGCTCTTTTTTTACCTACAGGGATTACTGGGCTGATGGATACACGAGTTCACAACACTGGAATGAAATTGATTTAGAGTGGCTGGGTAATCACGATGACAAAGTACAAACAAACTTGATTATTCAAAATGCATGGGATTTACCTGAGTTGATTGATATTGATATTAACCCTCACGAAGATTTTCACACCTATGCTTTTGAATGGACTCCAAATTCCATCGCTTTTTTTGTTGATGAACAGATGATTCGCTGGGTTGACAATTTTTACGCAGACTCAATGTACCATTACCAGAAGATTATGATGAATATTTGGCAGTCAACAAATACAGATTGGGTTGGACAATTTGATTCTGATATTTTACCTGTCTATGCCTTTTATGATTGGGTAAAATATTATGCCTATGTCCCCGGTTCCGGAAATACAGGCACGGATAATAATTTCATCCAATTATGGGAAGATAATTTTGATTTCTATGATACGGCACGCTGGACCAAAGCGACACACACCTGGAATGGGAATAATGCTGATTTCATTCATGATAATGTTGTATTTCAATCTGGTTATATGATTCTCTGTCTTACAACTCCAAGCAATACAGGGTATAGTGGCGATCCTCTGTCAATAGAAACGAAAAACGTTCCATTAACTTTTAGTTTGGGGAATGCATATCCAAATCCTTTTAACAATAATGTTGTTTTGCCCATCTCACTGCAGGAACCGGGTGATGTGCATTATTCAATTTATGATATTCGGGGACACCTGATCAGTTCAGGAGTAAATAGATTTTTAGATAGAGGTAAAAAGAATATTTATTGGGATGGCACTGACAGAGACGGGAAATCGGTCTCTGCCGGCACTTACTTTTTAAAAGTGAAAAACGAAGATGCATCAATAACTAAAAAAATTGTTTACCTGAAATAATGAAAATAATTAGGACACATCTGACCTTAATTCTATTGGCCACAACACTGGGCTGCAAGGAAGACGTAGAAAAAAATGATGGTATCATTGATGAAGAAGGGATTGAAGTTTCACAGTGGGAACAGGTTTGGGCAGATGAGTTTGATGGTGAAACAATTGATGAGTCCAAGTGGAATAAACTTCGGTGGCGGCCAGGCTGGGTCAACAATGAACAGCAGGCCTATACAGAACGTGATACCAATTTATATCTTGATGATGGGAACCTTGTTATCCAGGGCCTGATCGAGCCTGGATATTATGGGACTGACTATACAGGAACAGCCTACAATTCAGATTATACATCGGGAAGAATGAATACCGATGATAAAATTTCTTGGACATATGGGCGTTTTGATATCCGGGCAAAACTCCCTAAAGGCAAAGGTTCCTGGCCTGCCATTTGGATGCTGGGTGAAAATATCTCTACAGTTGGCTGGCCAAATTGCGGGGAGATCGATATCATGGAACATGTGGGTTTTGATGATGGGCGAATCCATGCATCTATTCACACAGAAGATTATAACCACATGAATAATACTCAAAAGTCTGGATCCACATTTACAGAAACAGCGACGGACTCTTTTCATATCTATTCTTTGGAGTGGTCTCCAACCTATTTACGTTATTTAATAGATAATGAATCTTATTTTTTCGTATACAATGCCAGCAATGGGGATGTGGCAAAATGGCCCTTTGATGAGCCTCAATATATTATTTTGAACCTGGCTATTGGCGGAGACTGGGGCGCAGCCCAGGGAATTGATCCCAGTGCATTCCCCATGAAAATGCTGGTGGATTATGTCCGAGTGTATAAGATGTCCGAAAATTTCAATAATATTCAGGTTACATTTCAAGTTGATATGAAGAATGAAACTGTGAATGGAACAGGTGTATGGCTCTCCGGTGGGAGTATCAGTTCCGGACAGCCAGGGGGTTTACAAATGCAGCCCGTATCTGATACATACATTTGGCAAACCACATTGACACTGCCACCGAATTCAAGTTATACGTATAAATTTAGGAACGGTTTTTATCCAGATACTTGGTCAGGGGGATGGGAATCTTTATCTGGCGATTGTGGTACTGGGCAACATAGTGATAGATCTCTCTCAGTTGGTATCTCAGATACAACTTTGCAGGCAGTCTGTTTTGGAGAGTGTATAAAATGCGCAGAATAGTATTAGGTTTATTCTTATTTAATGTTGGATTTTCTCAAGGTTTTCTCCATGTGGAGAATGGGCAGATAGTGGAAGGTAACGGTGAACCTATATTGCTAAGAGGATTTGGATTGGGAGGCTGGCTTGTCCCAGAAGGATATATGTTGCATAATCAGGCTTGGATAGATGGTTTTGAATCACCAACACAAATCGAAGCACATGTAGAGTCACTTGTTGGTACTGAGGTAGCCGCAGAATTCTGGGCTCTTTATAGAGATAATTATGTAGCCCAAGTAGATATAGACCAGATTGCGGAATGGGGCTTTAATCACATAAGAATACCTTTTCATTATAAACAGTTTTACAATTCTTCCGATATAATGCCGATAGGTTATTCAATCGTGGACTCGCTTTTATCTTGGTGCGAACCATATAACATGTATATCATTTTGGATATGCACTGTGCCCCAGGAGGTCAAAATGGAGGCCCTATTAGTGACAGTGATGGTACAGCGCGTTTATGGTTAGAAGAGGAGAACAAAGCTCTCACAATTCAAATTTGGAGCGAAATAGCTGACTATTATTCTGAAGATACATTGATAGGTGGGTATGATCTGATTAATGAGCCTGTGCTGCCATCCGGTGTTAGCCTAGAAGAGTTTAAACAGTTATACATAGATATAACTGATGCGATTAGAGAAGTAGACAACAATCATATTGTATATATCGAAGGAAACTGGTATGGTACAGATTTTTCAGGTCTCACACCTCCTTGGGACGATAATATGTCTTACTCTTTCCACAAATACTGGGGAGAGACATCCCTTGGGACTATTCAGTCTTACATCAGTATGAGTAATCAATATGATATCCCTCTTTGGATGGGAGAGAGTGGTGAGAATTCTAATCACTGGTATTATGAGGTTTTCACTCTATTGGAAGATAATAATATTGGTTGGAATTTTTGGACACATAAGAAAGTAGCAAAGATCTCAAGTCCTTTTTCCGCTGTTGTCACGCCTCAATATCAGACACTTATTAATTACTGGAGTGGTAATGGGTCTCAACCGTCTGCTATTTACGCAGAAGCTGCACTTATTGGATTTGCTAATAGTTTAAGGCTCGAGAATTGTGATATTTTGCCTGGGGTGATTGCTTCACTCACTGATCCGGAATATGGTGAAGTATCTAAACCCTATTCTGCTCACAGTATTCCTGGGATCATTCCTGCAGTGGAATATGATATTGGAGCATGGGGTCTATCATATACGGATAGTGATTATTATAATAATGGTGATGGTAACTATAATGATGGTTGGTCATTCAGAAATGATGGAGTGGATATAGAGGCAAATGGAGATTCTGATGGATTACCTTATAATATAGGATGGACAGATGCTGGCGAATGGTTGAAGTTTACTATACAGGATGTGACTCCTGGAACTTATGATCTAAAGATAAGAGTCGCTGCTCCATCATCCGGAGGAATATTCTTCGCGCAATTAAATGGTGCAAATCTAGGTGTCATTGATGTTCCCAGTACAGGAGGATGGTATGAATGGCAGAATATGGTTATCCCGAACGTTGAAGTTTCAAGTGGAGAACAATTTTTAAAGATACAAATCGTACAAGCAGGTTTTAATATAGAACGAATCATATTTGAATCCGTGAACAACTCCATTGATGACCCTGTGATCCTGGACCAGTTTATGCTTGGAGAGCCTTACCCTAATCCTTTCAACCCAAGCGTGATGATGGATTTGACCAATCATGAACCAAGTAAATACACAATTTCAATTATCAATTTGAAAGGGGAAAAAATTTATCACAAATCACTGGGAGTGCTTGAGCCGGGGAAACATTCTTTAAACTGGGATGGAGTGAACTTTAATGGAAAATCCGTTACGAGCGGGGTCTATTTAATGATAATCTCCGATAGGAAAATGTCTTTACGTAAAAAATTGGTACTATTGCGTTAGTCATTACTTCATATATGATTCAAAATATTTTATCATTTTTATTATTTATTATAATCGTTCAAGCCCAAGATACAACCTCTTCCTGCAATGGTTGGGCTCAGGAAACGTTGGGACCTTATATCATTGAGAATAATATATGGGGCCAGGGCAGCATCAATAACTATACACAATGTATCTATATAACCGAAGACTCATCCTTTGGGTGGAATTGGGACTGGCCCAACCAGGGCTATAATGTAAAGGCTTATCCGGAAGTGATTTATGGTAAAAAGCCTTGGAGCAGTCAATCGACTCATCCTTCTTTACCAGTGAAGATTGGTGATGTTGAATCGTTCGTTGTTGACTTTGATCTGACCATGTCCGGAAGCGGAAGTTATAACCTTGCATTTGAATTTTGGGTCACGTCTGATTCAATGTCCATGGAAGATGAAATTACAACAGAAGTGATGATCTGGACCGATCAAAATATCATTGAACCAGCAGGTACTCAAATTGCAATACCATTTTTTGATGGATATTACTACAATCTTTACCAGGAAATTTTTGATGGTTGGACCTATTTTGCTTTTGTTTCCGATACACCTCAGCATCAGGGAACTTTAAACGTCTACAATTTTCTAAGTTATATGGTAGCCCTGGGACTATTGGATCAAGATGAATATATAGGAAGTTTTGAAATGGGAAATGAAGTGGTTTATGGTACCGGTTCTACGGATATTCATGAGTTTTCCGTATCCATAAATGACAATTTGAAGATTGAATTCAGTAAAGAAAATATATCATCGTTAACTGTATCTGCACCTACACCTAATCCATTCAATCCAAGCGTAATGATGGATTTGACCAATCATAAACAAAGTGAATACACAATTTCAATTATCAATTTGAAAGGGGAAAAGGTTTATCACAAATCACTGGGAGTACTTGAACCGGGTAATCATTCAATTAAATGGAATGGAAAAAATATACTGGGGAACCTATCACCCAGTGGCATATATTTTTTCGTAATATCAAATTCAAAATTTATTGAAAGTAAAAAATTGATTCTTTTACGATAGTAATAAATTCATCCCTATCGAAAAATTGTATAAATAAAAAAAATTAAGGAAGTGCATTATGACACTATTCATTAGAATTCTTTATTTGGAATTAGCATTAGCTATTCTATCCCCGGATATGCTGCATTCTCAACAGTATAAAGACAAAATAATTTCAATAAAAGTAAAAAATTTAGTGGCAGAAATGACACTCGATGAAAAAATTGGTCAAATGACTCAAGTAGATCATCGTTATCTGGAACAAAAATCAGATATTAAAACCTATTTTCTGGGATCTTTGCTCAGCGGGGGAGGGTCGGCCCCAGATACAAATAATCCAAGATCCTGGGTTAGAATGTATAATGAATACCAAGGTCTCGCATTAGATACACGATTAGCGATACCTCTTATTTATGGTATAGATGCTGTACATGGGCATAACAATGTTTACGGTGCAACTATTTTTCCTCATAATATCGGTCTTGGATGTTCAAATGATGAAAAACTCGTTCAAGAAATATCAGAAGCAACGGCTCGAGAAGTCCGCGCAACTGGACTAGACTGGACATTTGCACCGTGCCTCGCAGTATCCCAGGATGAAAGATGGGGACGGACTTTCGAAAGTTATTCTGAGAATACAGAGATAGTAACTCGATTGGGCATTGCAAGCATTAAGGGATACCAGGGTAATAATTTAGATAACTCCAATTTAGTTCTTGCATGCGCAAAGCATTATGTTGGAGATGGAAACACAATATTTGGCACAGGTATCAATGGAGGTATTGACCGTGGTGATGTACTTGTAGACGAAAAAGAATTACGTTCTAAATACATAAAACCATTTCGTAGTGCTGTGGAAAATGGAGTGGGCAGCATCATGATCTCCTATAATAGTTGGCAATCAAAAAAACTTCATGGGCATAGTTACCTGATTAATGATATTCTGAAAAATGAGCTTGGATTTTCGGGTTTTGTGGTCTCAGACTGGGCGGCAATAGATGACATCGATGAAGATTATAAAACTTCAATTATTACCGCAATCAATGCTGGCATAGATATGGTAATGGTACCCGGGGAACATAGTAATAAGAGTCATTCTTATATTGAATTTATCAACCTATTAAAGGAATCCGTTCTTGAAGGTTCAGTGAGCATAAATAGAATTGATGATGCGGTCTATAGGATCCTAAAAATAAAGTATTCTATGGGTTTATTTGAGAAGCCATTAAAAGATTATAAAAAGCTTAATGAAGTAGGTTCTTCAAAAAATAGAGAGCTAGCCAGAGAAGGTGTTAATAAATCGGTAGTACTTCTTCAAAATAATAATATTTTACCTATTTCAAAAAATATTAAAAGTATACTAGTTGCCGGTGAACACGGTCATGACCTGGGTTACCAGTGCGGTGGTTGGTCCATTAGTTGGCAGGGTGGTTCTGGAAATACAACAATTGGTACTACAATTTTGGATGGCATTAGAGACAACATTGGCAATCAGAGCAGTGTATCATTTTCCAAAAATGGAGATGAGCCCAATGATCATGATATCATCATAGCGGTTGTTGGTGAAACACCGTACGCAGAGATGAAAGGCGATAGTGAATCACTTGAATTATCTAACAAAGATAAATTACTGTTAGAAAGATTAATAAAAACAGGAAAGCCGATCGTACTGATTTTGATTTCGGGGAGACCTATGATCATTACACCTTATCTTGAACATGTAGATGCTGTGCTAGCTGCTTGGCTTCCAGGCACAGAAGGGAGCGGTGTAGCAGATTTACTTTTTGGTGATGTTTCGCCCACTGCAAAACTCAGCTTTTCGTGGCCCCGAGATATGAGTCAGATACCTATTAATTACGGTGATAAGACTTATGATCCTCTTTTTCCACTGGGCTACGGTTTGACATATTAGATCCCATTTGTGGAACTACGTAAGTACATCTCGTTTTGAAGCAACTGGCTATCTTTGTCTTTTGCGCTAGTAATAAATTCTTAAAATAATAAAAAGGTGAAAAAATGAAAAATAGTACTTTAATATTTTTTCTTTTATTAGGATATCTTAAAAGTGAAAGTCTTCTTCAACTTGAAAATGGAAAAATCCAAAACTATGAAGGTCAGATTGTAAATCTGAAGGGCTGTAATCTAGGTAATTGGCTCCAGTTGGAAATGTGGATGCTTGGCTATGCCGATAAAGGTTATGCTGACCAATATGAATTTATTAAGACATTAGAAGATCGCTTTGGGAAACAAGATGCTGAAGATTTAATGGATATATATCGTTCTAACTGGATCAAAAATAGTGATTTTGATATCATCAAATCATTTGGGATGAATACAGTCCGACTGCCATTTGACTACAAATTATTAATGGGCTCTGACAGTGAGCCATTCTCCCTAAAGAAGGATGCCTGGGAGTGGTTAGATCATACAATTAAAATGGCTAAAGAAAGAGATCTATATGTGATCTTGGATATGCATGGTGCGCCGGGAAGGCAAAGTGGAATGGATCATAGCGGCAGAGTGGGATACAATAAACTATGGTCGAACAAGGCGTACCAAAAACAAACAGCATGGCTGTGGAATCAGATCTCAAAGCGTTACAAAGATGAGCCTACAGTTGCAGCTTACGATCTGTTAAATGAGCCGTGGGGCAGCAATGAAAAGAACCTTAAAAAAGTGGTTCTTAAATGTTATGAGGCAATAAGAGCAAATAATGATAATCATATTGTAATTTTTCCAGGTCATACAAGCGGAATTGATTTTTATAAAAATATTCGGTCTGTTAATCTTGATAATGTTATTTATACAATGCATTTTTATCCCGGACTTTTTGGATGGGGATCTCCAGAGCCATATGTACATACCCAATTCATAAAGGAAGGACTTCCGATATGGAAGAAAAAAATGGAATCATTTAACAGCCCACTTTTAATTGGTGAGTTCAATGTTGTTCTTAATAAAGCAGGTGGGGGTGAAATGATGCGCCGCTATTATGATTATTATGAATCTTTGAATTGGCCTGCTACCATGTGGTCTTACAAGGTCTTAAATGAAAAAGGAGGTATCGGAGATGGTTCTTGGGGAATGGTTACAAATAAAAATACCTTAATAAACATAAATATTTCTAAAGCTAGTAACAGTGAGATTCAAAACTGGTTTGAATCATTTGGTACAATGGAATATTCAATTAACGAAGATCTCAGATATTGGTTAACAACTAGCGATCAAACTACTCCATTAGCGTCTTTACCGGCTAAACCACCTGCTTTGTTGAAACCTCCTGGCGAAGATCCTTTACCCTCTCCATGGGCAGTGAAAGATATCGGTCGTTCACTAAAAGGTGGACAAATAATTAAATCAAATGATTGGACCTTTTATGGTGGAGGTAATGATATATGGAATACAGATGATCAGTTTAGATTTGCTTACCAGAAAATTGCAGGTGATTTCAGTTTTTCCGTCAAGGTAGACTCTCTGAAAAATACACATCCCTATGCGAAAGCTGGAATAATGGTACGAAAAAACTTGAATAAAAATTCAGCTCATGGAATTATAAATATTTTTCCTAGTGGGGCTACTGAATATGGATACAGGGAGAAAAATGGTCAAGTTATGAAAGCTAAATCAGGTCCTAAGCTAGATTCGTCTAACCAAAATCTCAAAGTTGAAAAAATAAAAGAATATGTCCATTTTTATGTTAATGATAAAAATGAATGGGTTAAAATCGGGGAATTAAATATTAACAATTGGGGTAAATCCATATATATTGGCCTGGCAACTTTAAGCCATGATAACTCTCAATTAACTGCTGTAACCTACAATAATATTCATTTAAGTAATTAGCATAGAAACTAAATTCCATTGCAATAAGTGTTTATCTTATGAAGATAACAGGCCTACTCATACTAATCTCATCTTTTATCTTAACTTGTCTTACTTTCTATTCGTGTGATAAAAACAATAATATTTCAGATAATCTACCTCTACAGGTTGAAGATACAACTGTGGTACAAATACATGGTCTATTACAACAAAACGGTAATAAAATTATAGATAAAAATAATGAACCAGTTTCTTTTGCTGGGAATAGTTTTTTCTGGAGTAATGACAATTGGGGTGGTGAACGATATTATAAAGCTGAAATTGTTTCGTGGCTTAAAGATGATTGGAATACAACTATCGTTAGGGCAGCAATGGGTGTTGAAGATCCTGGCGGTTATCTTGATAATAAAACTGCAAATAAAAATCGAGTAAAAATCATTGTAGATGCTGCAATAGATAAAGGAATTTACGTTATTATTGATTGGCACTCGCACCATGCTGAAGACAATACCAATGAAGCTGCATTATTTTTCGAGGAAATGGCAAATCTGTATGGTGAATATGATAATGTTATTTATGAAATATACAATGAACCTCTCGATATATCCTGGAGCACCATCATTAAACCTTATGCTATCTCAATAATTGCTACCATACGTTCAATTGATCCCGATAACCTTATTGTTGTGGGAACACCTGAATGGTCCCAAAGAGTTGATCTTGCTGCAGCTGACCCTATCACCGGCTATTCAAACATTGCTTACTCTTTGCATTTTTATACTGTATATCACCAACAATGGTTACGCGATAGAGCCAGTGCAGCGCTGGAAAGCGGCATAGCCCTTTTTGTCACTGAATGGGGCTCAATCGGGTACAGTTTAGTGGATTCTGAAGCAAACGAGTGGATGACCTGGTGCTTTACAAATAAAATCAGCCATTGTAACTGGGCCGTAAACGATAAAGAAGAAGAGTGGTCTATTTTAATTCCTGGCGCAAGTACAACCGGTGGCTGGTCTGATGATGATCTTACAAAAGCGGGCAAACTAGCAAGAAATATTATTCGGAATTGGCCAGAATGAATGGATAAAATCCAGCTGACTTTTTATAGTCATTACTGCAAAAAAATAAGCAAAATAATATCAATCTAATAAAATATGAAAAAAATATTATACATAATATTTTTGTTTGAATTTATTCTCGGGCAAACCATTCAGATCAATGAAATTGTATCCACTAATGGTACTGTTTTATATGATGAAGATGGTGATACACCGGATTGGTTTGAATTATATAATACCAGTGGGCAAGAAATAAATTTAAATGGTTACGGGATCACTGATGATCCTGATGATCTGTCTATGTGGGTCTTTCCATCCATAGTTCTTGAACCAAATGGTTTTCTTGTTATCTTTGCTTCCGATAAAAATAGAAAAGACCTGGTTGCAGAATGGGATGCAGTAATTAACTGGGGAGATTCTTGGTCCTATTGGCCGGGGACAAGCGCACCTATTTCAAATTGGGACGATCCAGGAACAGCTATAAGTAATTGGTCTACGGGACCAAGCGGTTTTGGGTATGGGGATAATGATGATAATACAGAATTATCTCAAATCATTTCTGTATTTGCCCGTAAAACCTTTCAAATAGATGACCCCACAATGATTACAAAAGCTCTTTTTCATATTGACTATGATGACGGTTACATTGCCTATCTGAACGGAGAGGAGTTTAGTCGCAGAAATATGGGAGCATCAAATAGCCAGGTATACTATAATGAGACTACAACAGGTCTTCACGAGGCTGAGATTTATGCAGGCGGTTTTCCGGAAGAAATATCAATTGATCTGAATGAGTTTCCTTTTGTTCCCGGTGATAACACCTTGGCTGTTGAGGTCCACAATTATAATACTTCATCATCCGATCTGAGTTGTATTCCTTTTCTCACTTTGGGTTATAATTCAGAAATAGTTAATGCAACAGAGCCTCATCAATTAATGGTATTGCCTAGCTCCTACCTGCATACAAATTTTAAGTTAAGTTCAAATGGAGATGATCTAATATTATCTGATCAAGATGAGAATGTCCTCGATTCTAATTTTACTGGTACGTTGGAGACAGACATGTCTTTTGGCCGATATTTCGAAAGTAGTTCCTGGGTTTTGTTCGCTGAGCCTACGCCCGGTACTTCAAACTCAACATCATCCTATGCCGGTGCGCTATCGCCTATTGAGTTTTCTATGGCATCAGGTTTTTATAATCAGGGCCAGATCTCAGTTGAATTGAGTACATCTGATGAATCCGCCACAATACATTTTACCACGGATGGTACTACACCAGCCATGGATGATTTTAATTATGAGTATTCTATTCCACTGACCAGTACGACAGTAATCAGGGCACGGGCATTTTTGAACGGCTGGTTGCCATCAGAAACGGAATCTAAAACATATATTTTTGCTGCAGACGAAGCAGAAGATTTGCCTGTAGTGTTTCTTTCAACAGACCCAAGCACCTTTTTTGATGAAGATACCGGAATGTATGTTATGGGGCCTAATGCAAGCGGAGACTTTCCTTACTTTGGAGCAAATTTTTGGGAAGACTGGGAGCGTCCCATCCATTTTGAGATACTTGAAACTGATGGCTCAGGTTACGCAGCCAACGCAGGTGCTAAGATATTTGGTGGTTGGAGCCGGGCATTCCCTCAAAAATCTCTGTCCATTTTTTCCAGAAGTTATTATGGTCCCAGTACTTTTGATTACGGTCTATTTCCCGATTCTGGAATTGACAATTACGAAGCATTTATACTACGTAATTCTGGGAACGATTGGGAATCCACCATGCTACGAGATGGATTTATTACCAGTTTAACCAATGACTTAAATATAGATCACCAGCAGTACCGCCCGGCAGTATTATACTTAAACGGGGAATTTTGGGGAATACAAAATATCCGTGAGAAAGTGAATGAACATTTCCTCGCATCTCATCATTTGATCAATGCTGAAAATATTGATTTACTTGATATTGAAGGAGTAAACGAATGGAATGTTATTCATGGTACCAATACAGATTATTTGAATCTTTTAGATTATTTAGAAAGTCAAGATATGGGAGACCTCATTGTTCAAAACGCACTGGAAAACTGGATTGATGTTGAGTCCTACATGAGTTATCAGGCATTTCAGATTTTTATTGATAACCGAGACTGGCCAGGAAATAATATTAAATTTTGGAGAGACCACCGGGTTGGAGGAAAATGGCGCTGGATATTATATGACACAGATTTTGGATTCAGCATTTGGGAATCCAACGCCTACACATATAATACCCTTAGTTTTGCCCTGAATCCAAATGGGCCAGGATGGCCTAACCCGCCGTGGAGTACTTTTCTGTTCAGGCGAATGATGGACAATGATCATTTTAAGAATTCATTTATAAATATTTACTGTGATCTGCTGAACACTGTTTTCCAACCAAATTATCTTATAAGCCACCTTGATTCAATAACCAATAATATTGAAGAAATTATTCCTGCCCATCGAGCTAGATGGTATAATAACGGCAATTGGCCTAATTCTACTGTCAACTGGGAAAGTAGAATTAATACAATGGAAAATTTTAGCACTAACAGAAGATCTTATGCTATTAACCATATTAAGAATCAATTTGACCTGCCAAATATTGCTCAGACATCCTTGAATATTGTTCCTGAAGGGGCTGGCTCAATCCAGCTCAACACCTTAAAAATTATAGAATCAGGCTGGAATGGCTACTATTTTCCAACAATTCCAATTGAAGCCAGGGCGATTCCAAACGAAGGGTTCCAATTTAGTAGTTGGCTGCAATTCCCAGATTCAAGCGCAACAATCCATGTACAGGTTACAGATCCCTTTGCACTGACCGCGGTGTTTGTCCCTACGAATCTCAGTTCAGGCACTACAGTTATTAATGAAATAAATTATAACTCCAGTGATGATTATAACTCGGATGATTGGGTAGAACTGATTAATCCAGGAGAGACAGAAATAGATATTTCAGACTGGATATTAAAAGATGATGACAATAACCATGGTTATACTATTCCTGATGAGACGGTTATCCAGCCCAATAACTATTTGGTTCTTGCCAAAGATATGGATTTATTCAGCTCCAGCTACCCGGATATTAATAATGTCATAGGTCCCTTTGATTTTGGCTTAAGCGGAGGTGGTGACCAGGTGAGAATCTTTGATAATGCTGGCGTATTAATTGACTCTGTCCAATATGATGATATAGATCCATGGTCAGTGGAACCGGATGGAAATGGCCCCACTCTGGAATTAATCAATCCTACTTTGGATAATTTATTATCTGAATCTTGGGCTGCATCAACAGATAATGGCACCCCAGGCGCTCAAAACAGTACTTATAATAATTTATCTTCAGATTTAAAATCTATCATTCCGGGAAAATTTCACCTTTACCCAGCTTATCCGAATCCGTTTAACCCAATAACGACCATTTCGTTTGATATTCCAAATACCTTAGCAGGGACGATGAATGCATCATTTTTACATGTATTCAATATCAAAGGACAACGTGTAGAAACGTTGATCAATGAGATAATGAAACCGGGCAAACACAATATCCAATGGCATCCCAAAAATATTTCTTCAGGTGTTTATTTTCTTCAATTTAAATATGGAGAAGAAGTAATAACTCAGAAAATTACATTTATGAAGTAAGGAAATATTATCTTATAAAAAAATAATCCAGTTAAAAACTGATCTGTAAAAATATTGTTGGAGTGATTCCGAACATAACAACATCTGTCATGGTGAGCTCGGATTTGTATGGATTGTACCTTTTGTGGCTGATATTATTCCGGTCATATAAATTATAGATTGAAAGTCCAGTATGAATTTTAGCAATGGAGACCCGCCATGTTTTTGAAAGGCTCACATCCAGATGATGAATAGATGAAAGCCTTGATTCATTTTTGTGCGAGGAAATGATAATTTGTAGATTTTCAACATCGACATTTTCAGAGTCTGTATAAACATGTCCTGATGCAAAAACCCAATTCGCGGTCAATTCCCAAGAACCAATATTGGTCATGAATACAGATTTGAATTCTTGGGTTTTATCATGGTCACTAAAAAAGGGTTTACCCTGATTCAAGTTAGGAAAAGTATATTGTGTTTTATTTCGCTGATAGGATAACCAGCCAGTGATGGGCCCTTTTCTTTTTCTTAATATAATTTCAATACCATTCGTTTTTCCGCTTCCTATGTTCATGAGAGATTCTTCTTCACCTAGGTCGTTTCTAAGAGCCGTAACTGGGATAGAAGATTCTTTGAATTGGACCAAGTCGTCCATGGAGCGGTAGTAAAATTCACCGGTTATGGTGTAATCAGAAAAATCACAATTCAGACCGAAATGAGTGTTTAAAGAAGAAATATTTGGAATATCTTCAGAGGAAAGGATCCACATTCCCTGGGTACCGCGGGTGGTATTATATCCGGAAAGACGGTGAACAAATTGGTAATGTTTTCCAATGAATGATTCTACTGTGATGTTGGGAGATATTTTATTGATCACTGATAGGCGCGGAGACGTATAAAACCCCACTCGTTCTGAAAAATAAGATACTCTTAGTCCAGGCTGAATAACCCACCGGGGGGATGGGACCCATAGATCCTGAATATAAAAAGAATGTAAAAAACCATTTTGTTCTATGGATGATTCATTTGAAGTCGTTCCATCTATTTTGTGATCAGAAAAACTAATATCATAGAACGTTTCGTCAATCCCTGATTCAAATTTGTGATTTTCAAATCCCATGTACCTATGATGGAATTTTAGAGATCTGTCCTGTAAAGTATTTTCTTCGTTTACAGATCCAATCAACATACGGACATTGTTTACATCGGCAGAGTCTTTTGAATCATATGAACTGGAATAGTCATAATTGGATAGGGAGATTTGAGTGTCAGATTCGTGGTTCCATTTGGAAGATACATTTAAGGTTGTCCCATTATTCTTCCATTCGGTACTTCCTTGTGTATAGGACGAGTCATAACCAAGAATCGTAGAGAATCCAAAAAAATCCCTACTCTCTCGAATGGAATCCAGCCCCGTTGTATTTGTCAAAGTGAGTCGATGATTGGGCGTCAACATGAACGAGAAGCGATTCGTGAAATCCAAGTAAGAAAACTGGGGGGAATAGGTGGCTCCCTGGTCTTTAGTTATGTCTGCACTTTCATCGATGAGATTAAAATTGTCATCTCCCGTAACATACTCCTGGATTGATTCATAAAGCTCTGTCTTAAAAGTTGATGTGGTGGAACTCCTCAAGTTAAAGATCCAACTTCCCCTTGAAAGGATCGGTATCTCTCCGGATACACCCTGGCTCATCAAGTTTCCATAAATTGAGCCATGGGGCTTTAGACTGTTCCCATTCCGGCTTGTCAGTTCAATCACACTTGAAATTCTGCCACCATACTGCGCAGGAAATCCGCCCTTATAAACCTGCACATCCTTGATAGCATTGGCATTCATACCACTCACAAATCCAAACAAATGATCGGTTTGATACAGCGGCATCCCATCCAGTAAAACCAAATTTTGGTCTGGTGTACCACCGCGAATATTTAATCCGGATGTGCCCCCCAAACCCAACTGAATTCCCGGAAGCAGTTGAAGTGACCGAAAAATGTCAACTTCCCCCAGGTTAGGCAAAGTCGATATATGCCGGGGTGAAAAAGAAATTTGTCCTGGTGAATTAGATCGATCCATAAACTCCCGAGTTGTCCCCATAATAGAAACAGTTTCAGTATTTAGTACTTTTGGTGATATGAAAATTTCATGGAAAAGCCTTTCACCTTTAGGAAAAAGGATGGGCACTTTTTCAGTTTCATACCCAATGTACGAAATGTGTAAGGTACAAGAGCGAGTAGAAATATTAAGAATAGAAAACGAACCATCGTTTTGGGAAATATCCCCGATCATTAATTCCGGAATAAATACATTTGCGAACGGAATGGGTTCACCTGTTTCTTTATCCAGAGCTCGACCAGAAACGGCGAAACGAAAAGGGGTGACCGAATTAAAAACAGTAAATTGATTTCCCGTTTGCTTCCAGACCAGATTCGAAGTGGAAAGAACTGCAACAACTGCTTCTTCCTGAGTGCAGGATTTACATTGTGCAGAGATGGGCGTATTTACAATATCATCAGGGAATACAATGGAAACCCCATGATCATCAATCAGTTGCTTAAGTGCGTTTTTGAGTGGCGTGTTGTGAAACTGGAAAGAAATTGAATCTGTTTTTATAACAGCGAAAGCTGAACTCAAATATATGAGCCCGGCTAATAAAAATTTAAATAGGTGGGTTAGCTTAGAAGATCGTGCACGTATCACCATCGAATTTAAACTCATGTTGAGTCAATAATGAAATAGTGCTCAACACTGTATTTAAATCCTGCGCATCAATAACGCCGGTGACTGTGATATCAGAAAGGGATGGGTTGGCAAACTTAAATGAGATGCCAAAGGTACGTTCAATTTCGTCACAAACTTCTGATAAGGGCGTTTGTTCGCAAACAAGCTTTTCATGCATCCAGTCTGGATAATTAGTGTAGGAAATATTTTGAAGATTCTTTTCATCAAAATTAGAATCAATTCCAATCATTTGCCCTTTATGCAGAATCACAGATTTTGAATCATTGGAGACTTTTACAATCCCCTCGTTTACTCCCACTTCAAAACCATCTTCTCTTGAACGAACATTAAAAGATGTCCCTAGAACAGTCACTTGTCCTTGATTTGTCTGAATAACAAAAGGAGTATTCCCATTTTTAACATTAAAATATACTTCACCAGTCATGGTGAGTGAACGATGATCAGTATTAAAGTCTTTTTTATATTTTATTTGACTTCCTGCATTTAGTGTAATGGTTGATCCATCAGGCAATTGAAGGGTTCGGAAATCAGTTGTTTGAGTCACAAGGGTTTCTGTCGTGAGTGAATCATATGCAATTGGCAATGCAAAGACCAATGCAAGTCCCAAAGAAACAGCATAGGTCATGCGTGGTTTAAACTTTGATAAAAATCTCTGTGCCGGAGGAGCGATTCGTTGTTGGTCTTGATTCATGTCTATATCTATATCAGAAATATCCATGTGCTGAGAAAGTCGCATCCAAACAGCTTTTTTATCAGGCGGCGATGGCAATTCAACTTGAGCGCTACGCTCCCAAATCAATTTTTGTATATCGTCTAGTTTTTTCATTTCTATTTTTCTTCGGATTCTAAGAATCGTATCTTATCTCCGGTACACCAAAATAACGTCGAATTCCTTAAAAATACTCATAAGTAATTCTTTAAATTTTTCTTTAATACTTTAAGTGCTCGGTAGATTTGATTTTCTACAGTTCTCACACTTAAGTCCAACAATTCGGCAATTTCAGGATTCGATTTACCTTCTATACGGCTCAGAATGAAAATATTCCTACACTTATCCGGCAATTTATCATTCACCACTCTTTGAATTTCTTCTTGCAGCATGGCTGCTTGATTTACTGCTTCAGGATCATCAAAATGGGATTTCCCAAATTCAGGGAGAAAATCCTCATGACGATGCCTAACCTCCATGTGGCGAAAATGATCATAACAAAGATTAGTACTAATGCGGGCAATCAGTGAAAAAAAAGATTTTTCAGGCTGAATGGATTCACGGTTACGCCAAACCCTCAGAAAAGTTTCCTGGGTAATGTCTTCAGCGAGATCTCCATCCTGAACTCTGTAGGCGACGAATCGAAATAGAGTATCATGAAAATCAGAAAAAAGCTGATGAAAAGCAGTCTTGTCTGAACTTTTGAGACCTTGTAGTAGAATTTGTTCCTGTTCTGCCATAGTAAAAAGGGTCAAAATTTAACGGGACTAGATGATGATAAACAGGACTGGATGAAAAATACAAGTCCCCGGAATGACAAGGAGGATAAGAAGGGGTAAGGTTGTCTTGGGATAAAATTCCGAGGACCTGTAAGATTTGTAATGCATCAATACATTGAATGGTTCCATCTTTTTATTTACTCTTGTATTTTTACAAATGAACTTTGGCGCTAAAAGAATCAGTCTGATGAATAGAGAGTATCGTTCATTTATTTAAAAAATGATTTTATCAAAATATTTTTATGATAATTTGTTCATTTTTGAACATACCTTTGATGTCCCTTTGGATTACAACCATCCAGAATCAAGTCAAATATCCATTTTTGTGAGAGAGATTAGAGCGGATCCTTCAAAAAGAAGGCCTTATCTTCTTTATCTTCAGGGTGGTCCTGGTTTTGAATCACCTCGGCCTATTACAAAATCCGGGTGGATTAAAAAAGCTTTAAATCGGTATGATATCCTATTGTTGGATCAACGAGGAACAGGCCGTAGTACTCCTGCTAATTTTCATACGATTGGCGATTGGGGTCCAAAAGAACAAGCAGAATATATACAGCATTTCCGGGCTGACAATATTGTAAAGGATGCTGAATTTATCCGCAATAAAATGATAGGTGATAAACCATGGTCAATTTTGGGACAAAGTTTTGGTGGATTCTGTGCATTGAATTATCTTTCTTTTCATGCTAGCGGATTAAAGGAAGCCTTGATCACCGGTGGAATTCCACCACTTATAGCTCACCCGGATGATATTTACAGACGGACCTATACCCGGGTAAAACAAAAGAATCTGAATTTTTTCAACATTTTCCCCAATGCCCAAGACAGAGCATGCCGGATCGCTGACATAATTCAAAAAACAAGTCCAGAGCTTCCCAATGGAGATAAATTAACGATTGAACGATTTCAACTATTAGGACTTCAACTGGGGTTTCATGACGGATATGCTAATCTGAATTATCTTTTTGAAAATGCCATTTCCAATGAACAATTATCCTATTCATTTTTAAAAGGGCTTATGGGATACCAAAGTTTCGATACAAATCCATTTTTTACTATTTTGCATGAAGCTTGCTATGCGCAACAGTTTTCAACAAATTGGTCTGCTGAAAGAATACGTAGTGAATTTCCAGAATTTAATCCAAATTCTCGTGATCCATTTTTATTCACTGGCGAAATGCTTTATCCATGGATGATGGACCAATTTCAGACACTGGCACCATTTAAAGAGGCAACCCAACTTTTGGCAGAAAAAAACGATTGGCCTTCACTTTACGATTCAACTGCTTTATCCAATATAGACGTTCCTATTGTGGCGGCTGTTTATACAAATGACATGTATGTTGATAAGGATTATTCTTTAGACTCAGCTGAATCTATAAAGGGAATTAAGCTTTGGGAAACAGATGAATTTGAGCACAACGGACTCCGGAGTCATGGTGAAAATGTGCTGTCAAATCTTTTTGAACTGCTGGACTAACAAATTCATAATACTGATTTAAATTACAGGATATGCTGAAACGAACATTTAATTGTTTCTTACATATCGGGGGGATTCTTACCCTGATTATGTTCATGTCGGGCTGTTCTTTGCTCAAGGGACCGCTGTATCCAGACGTTATCTACAATAATCGACAACCCTTAATTTCTGTCACCTATGAATATGGAGAAATTGAAGTCAAATTACCGTTGAATTATATTGGTGTCGTTCCAGAAATTATTTCTTTTGAAGTGTATGCTCACGGGGACACAGCTAATCCAATTATATCAATTCTCCAAGAAGCCCCAAGGGTATTTTTTGTTTACCTTCCTCAAGGCGTTCTAGATATTCATAGTAAATCCAATATCATCAAGATCATTCCACAGGATAAAAATTTTCGACCAGTCACTGTTCGATTTAAAGGTATTCGATTCGGTAGGATCGCATTACCACCCAAATCAATTCAAATGGGACAATTGATTGTCAATGGAAAGGTATTCCTGAATAAAAATGAAGCTCCTTTAGGTGGCGTGGATGTCTCCATCCAAAATTTTGATAATGTTATTAAAGAGACCACAACCAATGATTCGGGATTTTATCAATTATCTGTACCGGGAGAATACAAATATGCCCAGCATCTTCGATTGGTTGCCGGCAATAATATGATCTTTAAACCTTTCAAGCAAAAGTTGGATTTTTCTCAATCATTAACGATGAGATATAATATTGGCATGGGTCCCAATAAAGCCATGGAAGATCCAATCTACCTGACAAATAGAGAGAGTGTCCATTTTAGGGAACAACCTGATATTGGTTCTGAAACACTTTTTCTCCTTGGAGCAGGAGAAGCTGTTTCAGTTACTCGGGTTACGCCAGGAGAATATTACGGATCGATTGAGATTAAAGTAGACAGCGAGAAAATGGTACAATTAGATGGGTGGGTCAATAGGGCGGATGTAATTCTCCTGGATTTAAATAACGTATTTAAAAAATAGAGTGGAGATGGTTCGAAATTATAAATGGTTTTTAGGAAGCTTATTGCTATTGGTCAATTTGTTTGGTCAGGTCAAATTATCTGTAAAAACAATTCCAAAAAAAGTTAATATTATATTGGACGGAATAAATATTGGGAAATCTCCTATCATAAATGATAGGATCACTCCAGGTATCCATAAGTTTGAGATTGCAAAAAGTGGGTTTGCGCCCATCACATACGATATTTTGGTAAATCCTTCGCAAGCGGTCCATCTTGATTTTTTTATGAACCCGATTTATCAAGTTAAATTCAAAACCCAGGAGAAAGGATTGGTATTTGAGTTGAATGGTGAACATTTGTGGGATGATCCATTTATCCGTCTAGATCTTGAAGCCGGTGATCATTTTCTGAGGGTATTTAAATTAAATGAGATCATCGATGAACAAACGATCCATGTTGATGAACCGAAAAAATTTAATTATTATTTAAAGAAACTCATTTCTGAAAAATAGAATTGAAAAAACTACCAAAATATTTCTTATTCCTTTTTTTGGGATCTCTTTATAGCACCAATCTTGAGCCAACTTTTTTAGTTTTGAATCATTTTGATAAATTTTTGCCCAATGCTGATTCTTCACTTATTGAAAATTTTTCTAATTCGACATTTGAGTTTGATTCAACATTTCAAATTCTATTCGAAGATATCGACAACCATGAGAATCCTGCTGCCAGCCACATGGTTACCATCAAAGAATTAGGAGAAAAATATCAGGTTAATTATATTTTATTCAATCGTATTGAACACATCAATGATCGATTTATTCTAAATGGTTTATTATTTAATACCCGCTCTGGTGGTTTGATTCATAGAAGGAAAATTGACCTTAAACAATATTTAAACGGTCAGATTAATGAATTAAACATGTGGGTTGGAAATACAGTGGGTCAGGTAGAAAAAAACTGGGAAAATAATAGAAAATCAATCTTGTTTTCAGATCCCGAAGAAATTAATTATCAAAAAACACCCAGAGGTGCTGCTATAAGGAGCCTGGCTGCACCAGGCTGGGGACAGGCTTATTCAGGAAAGAAAATATCTGCGGGGCTGTGGGCATCTACAGAATCATCATTAAGTATAGCTGCCATAATCAGTTTTTTAAACTATGACAAAGCGGCGAAAAGTTTTAAAAAGAATTCGAAACTGTATCATGGAACCAATGATGAAAAAGATGTTGCGAATTATAGAACTGCTGCTGAAAATGATTGGAATGATCATGTAACATTCAGTGCATTAGCTATTGCTTTCGCTGGTGCCACGGGAACCGGGTGGGTTGCAAACAGTGTCCATGCTTGGATCGTCGGACCCCGTGCTTATAAAAATCTTTATCAAAAATGGGATCCGAAATCTCCGAATACAACAGGATGATCCATGAAATGTCACCGTGGACAATTAATCATCATTCTGGCTTGCCTGGTTGTTTATTCCTGTACAATATTTGAAAAGGATTTTGATAATCCTGTAGATTTTGAAGCCAATGAAGAAAAAGGGATTGGCGCACCTACTCTAGTTTTTTATCCAAAAACGCAAACAAAAACAACTTCCGACTCAGTCATAGTTGGATCTTTTATTGTTTTCAATGAAGATTCAACTAAACCGTTTGCAGGCATACACCTTCAAATTGAGTTTCCGAATACTCTATTAGAACTGGATACAATTAAGCCAGGCCTATTCATCACAGATACAAGTAATGCAACCCCTCTATTTACTTATACTTTTGACAGTATCAATACCATTGATATTTATGCGTACTTTTTAGATACACTGAAAAAAGATTTGGAGGGCACGGGTCATTTGGCAGATCTTGTATTTAATCCCACAAGTACTGGATCGGATAGTGTCAGCTATGATTTAAATGCTTGTGAAATGATCGATCATGAAGATAATATAATTGTTTTAAAAGGAGATCGTGGTGCCGAGGTTATTGTACAATGAAGTGTATTTACAGACTTCTTCTATATTCTCTAAGCTTAACCTTATTGTCGGGGACTCAGTTGTTTTGGGAGGACTTTTCGAATGATGAAATTCCACCTGGTTGGGATATGGAACTCAATTGGCAAGTAGGATCGACAGGATATCAGGATCATGTAGTTGGTGATCCTCCACCAGGTGCATTTTTTTATTGGACCCCTCCCCAAAATGATTATGAAGGGGCCATGACCACTCCTGTCATTGATGTTGGAGATGACTCTCAGGTACTCGTAGAATTTTTCTTTGAATTAGATTTTTGGTCAGCCGGGAGTGCAACCAATGGGTTAAGGATTGAATATTTGAGTGGTGGTGATTGGATTACAGTATTGAGTTATGAAATTAGTCCATCGGCTGGCGACGTAGATCTTTCCGGTAGATACGAGTCATTTACAGCAGATGTGAACGGTGATTTCCGAATTAGGTGGGTCGCCTATGGCACAAATTCTACTTACATTAATTCGTGGGATGTGGACAACATTAGAGTTTCAACACTCCCTAAACTTACTTATGTAAATATTGAATCTTCCAATGAAGATCCTTCCACTGCTTATGAAGGTACAGATATATCGCTGAATTTTACGGCTGATGCGGAAATTATTCCAGATCCCTATGTTCAAATAAATGGAACACCATGTACGGTAGATAACTTGGGTGGATCAGATTGGGTTGCCACCTACTCTGTGCTGCCATCCGATCCAGATGGTCCACTCCAATTCACAATTGATTTTACAGATAATACAGGCGTTGAAGGAAAAACAGTAAAAGAAACCACAGATGGATCAACAGTTATTGTTGATAATTCAGATCCACCGTCTTTTACGGTTGGTTCAGTTACAGCGGTAGGCGGAACAGTGGCATCAGAGATTTGGAATTCAACAAATACTGAAATACAACTGGAAGTGAATATTCCTGAAGATTCAGCTGTAACGAGCTTTAGCTATACCATCGGGAATTCTCTTTTATTCAATGGGATGAATGATGAAGTGATAATTTCAGGGATCACTGATTACCAGGCAACAGATGCCTTAACCATTGAAGCCTGGATCAAGCCTAATTCTTGGACCGACTATGATGGTATTCTAAACTATGCTGCAGATCAGGGCGCTTCGGAAGCAGGGTTTGGTTTTGTCTATTTTGCTACAGGGTGGAGATTTTTTTTAAAAACGACGACAAATTCAATTGATTATATAAATATGGCAGAAGTATCTACGCCTTCTGGGCAGTGGACCCACCTTGCTGCAACTTATGACGGCCAAAAAGTAAGAATTTATAGAAATGGGTCAGCAATTGATTCCACAGATGCAATGGGAGATATTCAATGGTCGGGAGCACCATCTGATTTTAAACTTGGGAGTTTTACAAAGGATGGTTCTACAGGTTATTTTGATGGCCAAATTGACGATGTAAGAATTTGGAATATTGTTCGTACCGGCGTACAGATCAAAGCATCGAGAGAGACTACTATTGATAAAAATGAGACCGGATTGGTGGGCTATTGGCAAATAGATGCCGGATCAGGTGGGACAGCCACCGATTCTACCAGTATAGCAAATCATGGAATAATTAATGGTGCAACATGGGTGGTTGAAGATTCACCATTGAATTTTCAGGCACCCGTTTATGATACAGGTGTGATTGTAGGGTCTGCTTTTCAATTAAGAGGGAGATTCAGCGCCAACGATTTTGAAGTGTTTGGAGAAAAGGATACAATAACGGTTAATGATTTAAATGCAGGCATAAAAACAGTTTCAGCAAGCAGTGGTGTCTTTGAAGCCATAACAGATTTTGCCCATGAAGAAACAGCACAATTGTCCGCTTTTCTTTTTGATGTAACCGGGAACTATTCCCTGGGAGATACAAGCACAACAAATACAGTCATAGATATCATTGCCAATTCTCCAACGCCGGTTTCCATTTATTCAAATAATACATTTTCACATTTGGCAAAAACTGGGGATGTTGTTACAGTTTCCATGACATATAATGAAGATGTGGAAGTACCGGACGTTACTTTTCATGGTTCCAATGCTGATACTGAAACGGATCTTGGGGGTGAAACATTTCAAGCATTGTACACTCTTTCAGGAAATGAACCGGAAGGCGAAATAGATTTTTCTATGCTGGTGACCGATTATCTAGGTAATCAAAATACATATAGCGGTTCCACGGATGGATCGACTGTAGTGTATGATAAAACACTTCCAACTCTAAGTCCAGTAAGTATTGCTTCCAATAATGCTGACACCACATGGGCAAAAGCAAATGATTCCATCAGTGTAACCTTTACTTCGAATGAGGAAATATCTGCTGATTTTGCGCTCAGTTTTGATGGGGCGGATGATTATGTAGAGCTCTCGCAGATTACGGATATAGGTTCTATATCTAGCACAATTTCAATGTGGGTCAAGATACCAGTTGTGGGTCAAGAGAATCTTGTTGCAAATGAGCGAGTTGGTAATCTAATCGGGAATTATAATTCATCTCCCAATATGAATTTGGAAGTACATAGCCAAGGCCAGATTCGAATCTGGTGGAATAATGGTCAGAAAAACATTTATGGTAGTTTTGACCTAAGAGATAATCAATGGCATCATTTTACATTTGTTAGAGATAAGGAAAACGACCAGTTTTTAGGATATATTGATGGGGAGATTGACTTGATATCCAACGGGTCTGCAAGTGATATCTCATTTAATACACCTTTTCTAATTGGGAAAGATTACAGAAGTGGGACAGGTATTCCTTTTCATGGATCGATTGATAAAGTATCCATTTGGGGCGTAGCCAAAAGTCAAGGAGAAATACAGCAGAACATGAACGCTGAACTTTCTGGTGATGAATCTGGATTAGTCGCCTATTGGAATTTTAATGAAGGTTCCGGGAGTATTGCGTACGATCGATCAAGTAATGGAAATGATGGTGTATTGAATAATATGGATCTCACTTCCGCTTGGTTTTTCCAGCGGGGTAGTGTCCCTACAGCCACAATTATGAGTCAAGATGCTAGTATATCAACTATTAATAATGATCAGTTTCGCGCAGATTATACTACAACTATTACAGATCCAGAGGGAGAGGTCCAGTTTGGGATCTCATTTGCTGATCTAGCGGGAAATGATGGCGAAACGGTCACAACAACAACAAATAATAGCCGTGTCATTTTTGATCGTACATCGCCTGCGGATTTTACTGTCGGGATTGTCACTGCCACGGGTGGTAATGTGGTAGCAAATGTCTGGAACTCAACCAATACAGGGTTGGATGTCACGGTACCGGTTGAAAGTGATACGACTCTTAAAAATGGTTGGATCCAAATTTGGACAAAGGTTGGGAATAATGCATTTGAAAAATTGGGTGACTCCACAACAATAGCGAATTCAGATGTTGGAACGGATAAAGTGATTTCTTTTACCAGCGAACAGGTGGAAGCCATTACCGGTTTTGCCGAACCGGATAGTATCTACATAAAAGCAGTTATGAATGATAGGCCAGGAAATGAGACTGTAGGAACTGAAAGCTCTTCGAAATTACTCATAGATGAAACACCACCCTCATTAATAAGCGCATCCTATGAATCAAATTTTTCTGATTCTTCTCTGGCTACGGTGGGGCATGTAGTCACTTTGACTTTTGAAACAGATGTAGAAATTCAAACTCCATCAGCAACAATTTCGACACAAAATGGTATCATTTCTGATCTCGGTAGTAATCGATGGTCAGCATCATACGAAATGCAAAATGGTGATACGGAAGGTGTAATCCCATTCCAAATTGGCACGTTTACAGATTCCAGAGGAAACCCTACGGAAGGAACTAGTTCCACCACAGATGGAACAGAGGTAACCTTTGATAATACACAGCCCACATTAAACCCAGTAACCATTTTATCCGATAATCCAGATACGGAATGGGCCAAAGTCGGTGATACTGTTACTGTAACCTTCACCGGTGAAGAAACTCTTATATCACAAACCGCTTCAATTGTAACACAATCAGCAGCCATTACAGATTTGGGAGGTCAGGTTTATACTGCAAAATATAAAATGACGGAATCAGACCCGGAGGAAGAAGTTGCCTTCGAAATTATTGTGACAGATCGAGTAGAAATAGATAGTGACCCTGTGACACAAACAACCGATGGTACTGCAGTCACTTTTGACCGAACGGCTCCTACCCTTTCTCCGGTCCATATTGAATCTGATAATGCTAACAATACGTTAATTGCTATCGGTGGCGATAATATTTATTTAACATTTACGCCGGAAGAAGAACCATTAGTTCTAGATTCAATTGTTGTTACAATTGCGGGACTTGCCACAATCCTGACTGAATCTAATGGGAGTTATACAGCAACTCTCACCTTGACTGGCAGTGAACCAGATGGCATCTTGGAATATACAATTGATTTTAAAGACCGGGCAGGCAATCCCGGGATTCAAGTGATCGCCACCACAGATGAAAGTTATGTGAATCATGATATTTTACCACCTGAAATTGAAGTTGCATCCATTACATCAAACAATCCAGATTCTTCTTGGGCAAAAGTTGGAGACTCAGTTTTTGTTACATTTACCGCATCAGAAACATTGGACAATATTTCTATAACCATTGCTGGTGTATCATCTAGTTATAATGAACTTTCTGGGGCTAAGTATCAGGGGTATCATGTTATGGATGAAAGTAATGATGAAGGTGATATCCCCTTTTTAATAACCTATACAGATTTGGGTGGTGCCATAGGTCCGGATGCTGATACAACCACAAATAATACAAATGTCCAATTTGATAAAACAGTGCCAGAATTTTCTTTAATCAGAATGGGTACAAATAACGTTTATGGCGATTCCTTGGCTGGTATTGGCTCCGTGGATACGTTATCATTTACGATTAGTGAAAATCAGAGAGATTTAAATGTTGAACTTGCCGGCACGGAAAAAACTCCTGATCAGGAAGAATTAAATTTTATTACAACACACACTTTTTCCGAATCGGATGAGGATGGCTGGGTTTCCTTCACCCTTTCAATGACAGATTCCGCTGGGAATCCATCTGACACTCTTATTACAACTCAAGATGGCTCACAAGTTCGGTTTGATGGTACTTTTCCATTATTGCCTATTGTGAATTTCTTCAGTAACAATAGCAATGATTCATCTTTGTGTATTCCCGGAGATTCATTATTTCTTCAATATACATCCAGTGAAACCTTAAGAACTGCTACAATTACTTTAGCTGGCAATTCACCAGACGAATCTGGTTGGTTGGGCGGGTTTAATTATGCGAGTTATGTTTTGACCGGTACTGAGGATGAGGGTTTTATTCCATTCACAATGGGCTTTGAAGATTGGGTTGGAAACCCCGGTGATACGATTTCAGGTACTACAAATGGCAGTTCGGTTTTATTCGATATGACACCACCGGATGATTTTACCTTAGGGGATGTGGTTTCAAAAAATGGGATTGAAGTAGCAGGGCATTGGAATGCTTCCAACCAAACATTAGAAATAGTTATACCAGTACCGAATGATGAGACTTTACCAGATGGCGGTATTCAGTTTCAGGCTTCTTTTGGAGGAAGCTATTCCAATTTAGCTGATACAGTCGATATTGATCAGAGTGACCTGGGAATGGAAAAAATCGTTTCAATATCCGAAACAGATTTTGAAAGTATAGCTGATTTTACTGAAAATGGAAATGCCACGTTTCAGGCAGTATTATGGGATAAAGCAGGTAATTCAACGATAGGGTCAGCCAGCACGTCAACAATTCATATAGACCAAACTTTACCCATCCTTGATATAGTATCCCAACGCACCAATAACGCCGTTGCAGATTCCCTAGCGAAAGTTGGAGATACAGATTCCCTGATAGTTTCATCCACAGAAGGATTGGATAGCATCCAGGTTTGGATCTTTAACCAGAATGCAGTTCATTCTGGTGCAAATAGAGATTGGACATTTACACATTCTTTCCAGGAAACTGATAATGATGATATGGTTTCATTCAATATTGTATTTGGAGATACTGCAGGAAATTTTGGGACCGATGTTTCTACCACAACGGATGGCAGTACAGTTCGATTTGATGGAACAAAGCCTACTTTAACATCTGTTTCTTTTTCATCAACAAATGTTATAGATGGTGGATTAGCAATTCCTGCAGATACGCTTTATCTTGATTTTATTTCAGATGAGGATCTTTTAACAAAAGAAGTACTCATTGCGGGGTTTGACGCAGACACCACATTTGAAAATATATCTAGGACACCTTTCCGTTCTTGGAGAATTATGGATGGAACTGAAGAGGAGGGATATATCGAATTCGAAATTGGATATTCTGATTTGGTAGGGAATATAGGAGATACAATAAATGAAACAACTAATGGAACATCAATCTTATTTGATATGACACCTCCAGATGATTTTGAATTGGATACAGTCTTTGTTTCTGGTGGAAAAGTAATTTATGGATTTTGGAATGCGAGCAATGATACTCTTACGCTCCGAGTACCTATCCCAGAAGATGATGAAACTTTAATAGGGGGCACTTTTCAGCCTCAAGTTAGATTTGGAGAAGGAACATATGTAAATCTTGGCGATGAAAAAACTATCATAGGAGGGCAGGGGGTTAGTTCACAAGATCTTATAATCACAAGAATGGAATTCACAACTGTAGATGGGTTTTCGGAAAATCTAAATGGACAATTCATAGCAAAGGCAAAAGATAGAGCCGGAAATGAAACGGTTGGATCAACCGATAATACCACACTTCATATTGATGAAATAGTGCCATCTTTAACAGAAGTTTTGATACAGTCTAATAATGAATTGGATTCAACTTGGGCAAAAATATCCGATATTGTTTCCTTGAATTTTACCGCTAGTGAAGGCCTTTCTTTTGTGACACCGGTTTTGTTTTCCGATTCTTTGACAGGGGTATCTGAAAACGCGGGATCAAGTTGGACAGTTACTAAAACAATTCTATCCGATAATGCTGAAGGTATAATTCCCTTTTTTATCACTTATAACGATACCGCAGGCAATGAGGGTGATCAGGTTTCATCATCCACAGATGGTAGGTCCGTTACATTGGACAAAACAAATCCAAGGATCACGAACCTTCTGGAAGGTAATGAAGGTCTGGACATTAATTATTATAATCAGGCAGATTCAATCACGCTTTATTGGTCCCAGTTTGATTCCCTTGCTGGCGTGAAAGATGCTTATGTCGGATTGGGCACCGACTCAAATTTGACAGATGTATTGGATTGGACACTTTCTAATCAAGGTTCAGTAGCAGGGTTAGGCGGATTAAGTTTATCCAATGACGGTATTTACTTTGGTGCTGTATTTGTGCGGGACTCTGCAGGGAACCACTCAGATTCTTTATGGGGAAACAGTATTTACATTGATACACAAAATCCAGATACCGGATCTGTAATAGATGCCTATTGGGTAATGGACCTGGATTATGCCATTGATTCTACTCGACTCAGTTATATTTGGTCAAATTTTACAGATAATACAGAAATTGATTATTTTGAAATTGCTATAGGAACGGAGGATGATACAGCCAATGTAATGAATTGGATGCGTTCGGACAGTACAGATAGCATGACAGTTACAGGATTGAATTTAGTTCGGGATACATTATACTATTCTTATATCCGTGCCTTTGATATGGCAACCAATAAATCTTTAGCCGCACGAACAGATGGCATTTATTTTGATGATAGTTATCCGATTGTAAATAAAATTACACCGAATGTTATTTCAGATTCTGCCGGATTTTTATCTGTTCTAGCTAACGATACACTTACAATCAAATTCAATCGCCCTATTTATGAATATGGATTATCTGTGAATTCCAATGTTGATTCAAATCTTACAATATCACATGAATATGGTGATTCTATCATCACAGTTATTTGGACTGATACTCTGGCAAGTTATGATACATTAACGGTCATTTTGGATAGTGCGGTGGCTTACAACACGCTTTGGCTCACGGATACGCTTTATTTTTATTCCAAACTCTGGGCTGATTTGAATAATGACTATGATATTACCATCGAAGATATTCTCACTTTTAATCAAAATTGGCCTGAAACAGACCTGGGCCCATTTAAAGATGATCCCCCGCATGTCCGCCCTGAACCTGATGGTGAAGCGAACCTCACCGACCTTGCTGCCTTCGGGAAAATGTGGCACTGGAAATATTTCAACTTGGAATTCGATACAACGTTAATTGCGGCACGATCAACAGATGGATTAAAAATTATTGCCCAAGGATCTAAAGCAAATATTACAATACCTAAAAATGTAGCCATGGCAGAGATCCTGATAGGAAAATCAAATTTGGATATTGAAAAGATGCATTTCGTGAATCCATCCGGATCTGCATTCATGTTCACATCATCAGATACAGCACATGGATTAATACAATTTTCCATGGCAGACCATCGAGGATTTGATTCAACACTTACATTAATTATTCCGGAAACAGAACAGGAATATTTTCAAGCGCAGATTCAATACAAATTCATGGACATTACCGGCGTAAACCTGGCCGATGGAATTGCATCTGTTGATGTGGAAATCCTTCCAGATAAATTCATGGTTTATAATAATTATCCTAATCCGTTTAACCCGATTACTGTAATCAATTATGATTTACCCGAAGTAAGGGATGTCAATATTATTATTTATGATTTACTAGGGAGAACAATTCGTCATTTAGACCTAAATAAGGTTAAAGCTGGTCGACACAAATTTGTCTGGCATGGAACGAATGATTTTGGGAAACGGGCCAGCACGGGAATTTATTTTTTACAAATTACTGCTGGGCAGGATATTCAGACCCAGAAAATGCTTTTGTTAAAGTGATGGGGAAAACAACGGGCTCAGGATAGACATAACACCATTAATTACGAACTGAACTGCAATCACCATTAAAACTAACCCCATTAATCTTTGAATAACTCTCATGCCGGTATAACCCAGTGCTTTCATCAGAAGGCCACCATTTCTTA